>Ga0209718_1000883_pt1 | contig 37508 bp, 34 predicted proteins | sample AD_JPNAS1_MetaG_FD_184420 | JGI IMG/M metagenome (GOLD analysis project Ga0209718, IMG submission 184420) | Active sludge microbial communities of municipal wastewater-treating anaerobic digesters from Japan - AD_JPNAS1_MetaG (SPAdes) (version 2) | ecosystem: Engineered > Bioreactor > Anaerobic...
AGGCACCTTTTGGAGTTGCTCCGGTTTCGTGGACACACTACAGGTTGAGAGTTTCGTCGACCCCCGTCTTCTCCTTTTACTGCCTGCAAATTTTAACATGGAATTTCATATAGATATTGGTATATTGTTTCCATCATCGTCCGAAGGAGGACAGGCAAGTGGAATTACCGGGAATCCTTGAAGCAAAGAGAAATGAGATTCTGATTCTGGCTTCGCGGCACGGTGCAAGAAACGTAAGGGTTTTCGGTTCCGTTGCAAGGGGTGAGGCGGGTCCGGAAAGCGATGTGGACTTTTTAGTTCAGATGGAGGAGGGGCGCAGCCTTCTGGATCTCAGTGCTCTGATCATGGAGCTTCAGGATCTGCTTGGTCGAAAAGTGGACGTTGTATCCGAGGGCGGCCTTTATTGGCTTTTACGGCGCAGGATTCTCAAGGAGGCCAAGCCGTTATGACGAAAGATCCTCGTGTTTACCTCGCCCAGATCCTCGAAAGAATCGAAAGAATCATCCACTTTACTTCGGCAGGTAAAGATGAGTTCTTCGCCAGCCCGTTGATTCAGGATGCCGTTATCCGAAATTTCGAAGTGATCGGCGAGGCAGCCAAGCGCATCCCTGACGAATACCGCACAAAGCATCCCTCTATTCCATGGAGAGCGCTTGCCGGGTTTCGCGATGTCCTCATTCATCAATACGAGGGGGTCAGCATTGTGGAAGTCTGGCAGATTATCGAGCAGGACCTTCCTGGCCTAAAAGTTTCGATATCCGCCGCTCTCCCGCCCCTTGAGCAGTTGGAGAAAGAGCTCGCCGGTGAAATCTCGAAGGATGACCGAGGATAACTCTTCCTGCTATGAAACTCCGCAGAAACCAACGCTCATTATTGCGGGCGAAAAGGAACTCGGTATAGAAATCGAAAGAGGAAAACGGGAATGTCCAAGATTGTCAAAAAATCGGATTCGAAATCGGAAAACGGAAAGAAAAAGAAGCCTGCAAACAAACGGAACGCGGATATCATTCCTCTCTCCACAATTCATTTTGAAGCCATGTTATCTGATGTCGCTGGAGGCGGCAAGCGCCGGGCCATAGATGAAGCGCAACAGGTCATGTATGATGCCTGGGAAGCGAAGACAAAAAAGAGCCGGATCGCCTTGGCGAAGAAGGCTCTGGCAATTTCTCCTGATTGCGCGGATGCCTATGTCTTGCTGGCCGAGGAGGGAGCAACCTCCGTTGAGGAGGCCCTCAGTTTTTATAAGCAGGGGATGCAGGCAGGCGAGAGGGCCATCGGTAAAAAGGCCTTCAGGGAAGATGTCGGCTACTTTTGGGGCCTCCTGGAGACCCGGCCTTATATGCGCGCCAGAGCCGGGTTGGCCGAATGTCTTCGATGGACAGGGAAGCTGGATAAAGCTGTGGAACATTACTGGGACATGCTCCGGCTCAATCCGAACGACAATCAGGGTATCCGCGATCTTCTAATGCCCTGCCTGATCGAAATGGGACGCGTTGAAGATGCTGAAAGGCTTTTCAAACAGTATGAAGAAGATGCAATGGCCGTCTGGATGTACTCCCGGGCGCTGCTCGATTTCTGCAAGCATGGCGCCTCGGCCTTATCTCAAAAGTCATTGAAGCAGGCCATTGAAGAGAACAAACATGTACCGGATTATCTGCTCGGCCGTAAAAAGGCTCCGAGTCGTCTTCCGGACCATTACGGATTTGGCGATGAGGCAGAAGCCGTCCTATATTCCAAATGGAATCAGGGCGCATGGCGCGCAATCCCCGGAGCGCTGGAATGGCTCGCGGCAATGCCCTGACATATCAGCTTGCCCCGCCCTTCTTCCGAAACCATCGTGGGTGAAGATCAGCCAGATCCGGACGCTGTCGGTGGAACGGATCGTAAGAGATCGGACAAGTCTCGCCGGATATCCTGGAACAGATCGTTGAAGGACTCAACGAAATCATAGGCGCTTGGAGTTGTTAATGGGGTTCCTTGCAGATCAATCGGACCGAAGCTGCCACCCATTCTTCATCTCGTCGGGATTGCCCGACCATCGGAGACCCTCGCGAGACCCTTTGATCTCTCCATCCCTTTTTCAGCTGGACCAGCAATTTCAAACCTTTTTCGATGGCCTCCTCCTTATGTCTTCACGCCGGATGCCTTGAGGGCGGATTCCATAAGTTCGTCATTGATGACGACGTTGATTCCTATATTTTCGAAAGAATGAATTGATGGAAAAAGGGGTGCGTTTATTGCGCGCTGATTGGATAAGCACCGAGCATGAACTAATTCTATGAAATCAAATGGAAAATCCGATATATCCAAGGTTGTTGAAAAACCATCGTTTACGCTTCAAATCCGGGCGTCATAGATAAGAAAGGCGCAATTCCGTGCAATGGCGCCTTTTTTTACCCGTGAAACCCTTCCTCTCTTCCTTGTTTTCCTGCCGCAGGCCGTGCAGATCATCTCCCCAAAAAAAACTTTGACACGGACATTTCGCCATGATAGAAGTGAGTGCGCGTTAACTGATAAAAAGCTGAGTGAACGACAGCTATTTTGTGAAACGGAGGGAGTCTCATGGGAGAAGCGGAAAAGCAACCACTGTCAAACACAGCCAGTGCGGAACTGTCTCAGGGCAAGAAATGGATCAACCGGATCATCGGGATCGCCGGCTTCCTGTTTCTGGTTTTCCTGATCTTCAAGATGGTTGCCAACAAGATGGGGTAGACGGATCCATTCCCCGTCACGGTGAAGGCTTCCGATCGGCAATAGGGGCCTGTCTTGGAACGGGCGGGTTTCTTTTCCCTTCCGGCTGAAGGGAACCGCGAGACCGCTACTTTGTCTTCATGAGGAAAGAACGGTACATCATCCATATGGATTCGTACCGGCTCAGGATGTTGAAGCTGCGGTTGCTGAGGGTCCAGATATTGACCATGCCCTGGATGACCCCGAACAACGTCAGGGCTGCCGTTTCCGGATTGACGTCGCGGCGGATCTCGCCGTCGCGGATACCGCTGGCGATCAGTTCACTGATCTCTTTGAGATATTTCTCAATGTTCTCCAACACACTCCGGTTCAGCTTCTTGTCGCCGAGGCTGATGATTTCGGCAATAACCTGGAAAGAGATGCCGCGCTTCTGTTCTACGGCGGATATCTGTTTCTTCAGGATCATATTCAGCTGTTCAAGGGCAGTGCCATTCGTCTCCCTGCTCTCGGATACGTAGGAGAGCAGCAGGTCACCGATATAGTCCGCCAGAAACGAGAGGATGCTGCTCTTGCTGGTGAAATGCCGGTAGATCGCAGCTTCCGAAATGCCTACCTCGTGGGCGATCCTTCTCACAGTTACATGTTCGCTTCCGTGTTTGAAGATCAGCTTCCTGGCGGCTTCGATGATCTGTTTCTGCCGGATCTGCGTGTTCTGGTATTTCTTGGCCATTTCTCTCTCCTCGAATTTTTCATAGGGGATCCCGCGCATCATCTTGCGGCAACCAGAATCAACGGGAATGCGGATGCCCATGTCAGGGGTTTGACCTCCATGTCCGCCCCGAATTTCTTCCGCAGCAGCTGTGCCTCCTCTTCATACCCATCCGCGTAATATAGGGTAAGACCGCGGAAGTTGGTCCTCGGCGCGAGATCGATTTTGCCGACCCTGTAGCCCAGGGCTGACAATCTTTTCGCCGCCTGTACGGCCGCGGCCATCTTGCCGTTTCCGCTCAGAACCTTCAATTGAATTGCCGGAGCGCTCCTTTCCTTTCCCTCGAGTCCTGCCCTTTCCCAGTTTTCCCTGCGAAGCCCACCCGCGGCTGACTTGGAGAGAACCGGTGTGGCGGCTTCCTCCTGCTTCTTGGTGGTGTCCCTGAGCGTTTCAGCCTGAAGACGGGCACGCGCGTCTTCTTTGGCAACCGATTCCTGCAGTTCCTGCAGTTGAGCTTTCTTCTGGGAGAGATCCGTCTTCAGGTCGGAAACCTCGGCATTGAGCCTCCGGATGGTGTTCTCACGTTCTGCCGAAACCTGTTTTTCCTTTTCGTACTGGCTCCTTGCCGTGTTGATTTCCTGAAGCAATTCCTGCCTGGAACTGGAAAACAGTCTCCTTTCTTCTTCGGAGCTGCCGTCAAAATGCTTCATTACCGTGCATCCCGGACAAAAAAGAATCAGCACCGCAATCGCCAGCCATCCTGTCTTTCGCATCGTGGTGGTCTCCTCTCGGGGAAGCGGAATGCTTTGAATCTCTCGCTTGGTGACGAAAAGACGTTCTTTTGTGGTGAGCTTCTTATAACTGATTGAAACGAAAAAGGAAAGAAAAAATCGCTGCCTGTCGACCTATTTTCTGCCGAGTGCCGAGAACAGCTCGCTCAAAGCTGGATGGGGGATGACCCACGATGCGAGCCTGTCGCGGTCCACCCGGCAGGCGACGGCCAGGCTCATCGACGCGATCAACTCGCCCGCCTGATCTCCGACAACCGTGACACCGATCAAACGGTCCTTGTGAAAGAGGGCTTTTGCAAAACCCTGCCCGGCCAGTTCCGTGCGGGCGAGGATCTGAGCCGCATACTCGGCCTTGACGACCTCCACGTCCTTCATTTTCCTTCTCGCTTCTCGTTCGGTCGGCCCCACGCGGGCGATGACGGGATGGGAATATACGACGGAGGGCACGGCTTCGTCCCCTTCCGGTTCCCGACCGTCTCCGTAGAGGGACCGGACCAGTTCCCGTCCTTGATGCGCGGCGCGGTGGGCAAGCATCATTCCCCCCGTCACATCGCCGACGGCGAAAATGGTCGGGATGTTGGTACGCAAACGGGAATCGACGAGAATCCCGGTCCGTTCGTAACGAAGCCCCATCCGGTCCAGCTCGCCCACGGCAAGGCGGGGCTTTCGTCCGGTGCAGATCAGGGCGACTTCCGCGGACAGGGAGATCGTTCGATCGCCCTGGCGCGCCGTCAGGGCGACGTGGTCTCCCGAGTCGGCCGCAGTTTCCAGTCGTGTCGAGAGTAGAACGCGGACGCCGATGCGGGTCAACTCCTGGGCAAGGAGCGTCGCCGCTTCCGCATCTTCGCAGGGGAGGAGCTGATCCATGAGCTCGATCAAGGTGACTTGCGATCCCAGTTCGGCGAGTAGGGTGGCGAACTCCACACCGATGACGCTCCCTCCGACGATCAGGACGATCTCGGGGATTCTGTCCATGGCGAGCAGGCCGTCGGATGTGACGATACGGTCGGAAAGCGTGATGCCGGGAAGGAGAAGGGGCTCGGAACCCCAGGCGATCACGATGTTTTCCGTCTGCAGTGCGAGGGCTGCGCCCCGGGGTGGTGTCCAGAGGACTTCACAGGGCGAGAGGATCTCGCCCCGTCCTTCCTTCATGTCGACGCCCGCCTCCTTGAGCGACTGCTGGACGCCGAGGGCCGAGATGCGGGTCATCTGAAGCTGGTGGCGCCGGATCGCGCCGAAATCGAAGGAGGCGTCGGCGCAGGAGATCCCCATCCGCTTGAGCTTCTTCAGGTCGGCGTAACGGCGGCTGCAGGCGAGAAGGGCCTTGGTGGGGATGCAGCCGCGGTGGGTGCAGGTTCCGCCCCAGCCGTCCATCTCGATGATGGCCGTCTTCCTGCCGGTTCTCGCCGCCGCCTCGGCCGCTGCATGCCCGCCCGGGCCGGCGCCCACAATGACGCAATCGAATTTTTCGGTCATCCTTCCGCTTCCGCCGTCTCTACCGTTGACGAAGCCATGCGCGCCGCGTGATAGGAGCTTCGGACCCTCGGCCCTGCCTCGATTCGCTGAAACCCCAGCGAGAGAGCGGCCCGCCGGATTTCGGCAAATTCATCCGGACTGTAGTATTTTGCGACGGGCCAGGCGTCGCGCGTCGGCTGCTGGTACTGCCCCACCGTAAGACAATCGCAGCGCACGGCGGCGAGATCGTCCAGGAGTTGACGGATGTCTTCCGGAGACTCGCCAAAGCCGACCATGAAACCCGACTTGGTGAGGATGCGTCCACCTCCTGCGGAGTGGCATCCTTTCTCGCGGACCTCCCGCAGAAGCGCCAGAGAGGATGCATAGCTGCCTTCCGGACGCAGGTCCCGGAACAGGCGGGGCACGACCTCCATGTTGTGGTTGATCACATCGGGGCCGGAGGCCAGGATGCGTTCCAGGGCCCCGGTCTTCTTCCGCAAGTCCGGGATCAGGACCTCCACGCGGCATCCGGAGATGTCGCGGCGGAGCCCTTCGACACAGCGGGCAAAAATCTCCGCCCCGCCGTCGGGAAGGTCGTCCCGGGTCACGGAGGTGATCACGGCGTACCGCAGGCCGATCCGCCGGACGGCCTCCACCAGGCGTTCCGGTTCGCCTGCATCCGGCGGACCGGGCGAGCCGTGGCCTACGTGGCAGTACCGGCAGTTCCTCGTGCAGATGTTCCCCAGGATCAGGAAGGTCGCCGTTCCCTCTTGGAAGCACTCGGCGATATTGGGGCAGAGCGCCTCACGGCAGACGGAATGAAGACCGAGGTTCCGCAGCGTCTCCCTGACATGGGCGAAGGCGCCGCCGCCCGACAGTGGGACCTTCAACCACGCCGGCTTTCTCGGCAGAGGGCGTCTCTGGGGGCAGGGGGTCGGATCGGACATGACGGCGTCATCCTATTTCTTTGCGGATTTGAGGATCTCCCGGAAGGCGCCCAGGGCGGTGTCGATGTCCGCCCGGTCGATGCCGGAATGGGTCACCATCCGGAATCGGCCAGCGTCCCTGGGAAGGATCCGGATGCCCCGCTGTTTCAGCCGCTCGAGCAGTTCCTCATGGGAAATGACGGCCGGGTCCGCGGCAATGTAGAGGATATTCGTCGTCACGCTGTCCGCGTCGATCGCCAGGCCGGGAATGTCGGCCAGCCCTTCGGCAAGCCTCCGCGCGTTCCGGTGATCCTCCTCAATGCGGTCGGTCATCCGCGTCAGCGCCACGATGCCCGCCGCGGCGATGATGCCCGCCTGGCGCATCCCGCCGCCCAGCATCTTGCGGATTTTGCGCGCCCGGTCGATGAAGTCCTGCGAACCGCAGACGATCGAACCCACGGGGGCGGATAACCCCTTCGAAAGGCACACGTTCACGGAATCGGCGAGGCGGGTCAGGCGTTGGACGTCGACCTTGAGCGCCACGGCGGCGTTGAAGATCCGTGCACCGTCCAGGTGCAGAAACAGTCGGTGACTGCGCGCGACAGTCTCGACCTCGTCGAGGTAGGACGGTTTCAAGGCGGCGCCGGCGCAGACATTGTGCGTGTTTTCCAGGCAGAGAAGCCTGGTGCGCGGGTAGTGGATGTTCTCGGCGCGAATGGCGGCCAGAACATCGGGGATCCGCATCGTGCCGTCGGGCTGGTTCGGGACGACGTGGGGAACGACGCCGCCGAGAGCGGAAATGCCGCCGACCTCGTTGAGGAAAATGTGCGACCGGTCCCCCAGAATCGCCTCGTCGCCGCGGCCGCAGTGCGTCAGGACGCTGACGAGGTTTCCCATCGTGCCGCTGGCGACCAGGAGGGCCGCTTCCTTTCCCAAGATCCCGGCCGCAAGCCCTTCGAGACGCCGGACGGTGGGGTCCTCCCCGTAGACGTCGTCGCCCAGTTCCGCGCGGAAGATCGCTTCCCGCATCTCGTCGGTGGGCAGCGTCACGGTATCGCTTCTGAGGTCGATGATCTTCACGTCTCCTCCGCAGGCATTCCCCGGCGGCGACGCCCGCTACAGCCGGCAGACATCCGGCTTGCGGGCCGCCAGGACCTCATCCAGTCTCTTCACGGGAGTCGTCAGCGGGGCCGATTTGACGAGCTCCGGTTTTTCCTTCGCCTCCCTGGCGATGCAGACCATGGCGTCGCAGAAGGCGTCCAGGGTCTCCTTGCTTTCCGTTTCGTTCGGTTCGATCATGATCGCCTCGGGCACGATCATCGGGAAGTAGATCGTCGGAGGATGGTAGCCGTAATCCAGAAGCCGTTTGGCGATGTCCGTCGTATGCACGCCGCTTTCCCGGACCTGCCTGCTCCCCGAAAATACGCACTCGTGCATGCAGGTGCGGTCGTAGGCGATATCGTAGTGGGGCTTCAGGCGCTCCTTGATGTAGTTGGCGTTGAGAACGGCGTTTTCCGTTGCGCGCCGGAGCCCCGGCGCCCCCAGCGACCGGATGTACGCGTAGGCCTTGACCATGACGTTGAAATTTCCGTAGAAGGCCTTCACGCGTCCGATGCTGTCCGGACTGTCCGCCTGCGGGGCATACCGGTCCCCCTCCTTCACGATCCGGGGGACGGGAAGGTAGGGGACAAGGGCGGGGGCAACGCCGACGGGGCCGCTTCCCGGCCCGCCGCACCCGTGGGGCGTCGAGAAGGTCTTGTGCAGGTTCAGCTGGATGACGTCGAAACCGAGGTCCCCGGGGCGGGTTTTTCCCAGAAAGGCATTGGCATTGGCGCCGTCGCAATAGAGAAGTCCGCCCTTGCCGTGAATCACGGCGGCCACGGTCTCGATGTTGCGTTCGAACAGGCCCAGCGTATTGGGATTGGTCAGCATCAGCCCCGCCGTCTCTTCGGTCATGACGTCGCGGAGATGGTCGATGTCCACACCGCCCTCGCGGTTGGAACGGACCGTGACGATGGAATAGCCGCAGAGTGCGCCGGAGGCGGGATTGGTGCCATGGGCGGCGTCGGGGATCAGGATCTTCGTCCGCTTTTCCCCCTTCTTTTCGAAGTGCCGCTTGATCATCATGACCCCTGTCAGCTCGCCGTGCGCGCCCGCCGCCGGCTGCAGAGTGAAATCGGCCATCCCGAAAATTTCGGACAGGTATCGGCGCAGCTCGTACATCAGCCGGAGCGACCCCTGGGAAAAGGCTGCCGAGGCGTACGGATGCAGGGAAGTGAATCCGGGAAGCCTCGCGACGTCTTCGTTGATCTTGGGGTTGTACTTCATCGTGCAGGAGCCCAGCGGATAGAAGCCCAGGTCAACGCCGAAATTCCGCCGCGAGAGGTTGACATAGTGCCGGACGAGGTCCACTTCCGCCACTTCGGGAAGATCCACATCGTCCCGGAGGTATTCCGGGCCGATCAACGAGGAGAGTTCGACCTCGGGTACGTCGCTGGCGGGAAGATTGCTCGCCTGTCGTCCGGGCCGGCTTTTTTCGAAAATCAGTTCCATGCCTCTTCTCCCAAGTTCTTTTTCCGGCCGATTCCGCCGGGTCTCTTCCGTCCGGGTACGTAACACCGCGACGGCGTTTCTGCAATCCCTTTGTGGCTCCGTTGTACCGATGCGGAACTCGACTCCGCTGAATCCCCCGCGCCGCCGGACCGCGACGGCGCGGAGCGGTTATCCCGGCCGTCCCGGACCGGCCACACGATGGAACACGACCGCCGCCACAAGGTACAAGGCCAGCGCGAGAAGCGCTACGGTCCGGAGTCCGGAGACGCTGGCAAGCAATACCGAGCCCGTGCTGCCCAGAACGGAGCAGAATCCGTTGACGCCCCACGCCCAGGGGGTCAGGGACGATTGGCGCGCGGAAAGGATCTCCAGCCCTGTCGGGAACGGCACGCCGAGGCCGAATCCCAGCGGCGCCAGCAGCAGGACGCTGGCGCTCATCCGGGCCGCGAAGGGCCACTGCCCGAAGTGACCTGCCACGGTTTCATCGGCAGCCAGCAGGACCGCCGTCCACAGGAGGATCCAGAGCGTGGACAGCGCCGACTTCGCCGCTGGGGTGACGGAGGAAATCCTCCCGGCTGCGAGACTGCCCGCCCCGGAGCTTACGAGAAGCGTTCCGATGACGACGGCGGCGGAAAAGACCGGATCGCCGAGATGACGGATGAACCGCTGCAGGAGCGAAACCTCCAGGAACATATAGGCGCCGCCGAGCGCGCCGAAATAGAGCGCGACGGGAAGAAGCCCCCGTGTGCCCAGCCGCAGGAGGGGCAGCGGGAGCAGCATCAGCACCAGGGCCATCAGCAGCAGGATGCCGAAGGCGAGCCAGACCAGCAGGTACCCCACGTCCATCAGGACGACGATCATGCGGTCGCGGGACTGGGTGTAGAGCTTGAGCAGGGAAATCCTGAACGTATCGGAAAAGAACGGCCGGTCGTCGGTCGCCGGGCGGATGTCGAAGGGGTAATCCGCATAGAAGACCTTCCGCTGCCCGGAAAGGAGGGCCAGGGCGGCTTCGTGATAGGACTCCCGCTCCAGGCGGTTGATGCGGTTCAGGTCTGCGGGAACGATGCCCGGGCAATAGCTGATGTCGAACAGGCGGGCGGCGCAGAAGGCGCGGACGGATTGCACGTCTCCGGCCGAAAAGACGCCCTTCCTGACGAGGAACGTCACGTTCTGCCAGCTGCGCAGAACGATCAGCGAGGACGAGGCCTGCGAGCCGCTCCATTCCTCGAAGGCCTCGATCAGCGTGGCCATCAGTTTGAGTTCTTCCCGCGGCGGATTCTTCACCCAGCACGAGAGGCTGAGCAGTCCTCCGGGTTTCAGGCGCCGCAGGCACGCCGTGAGGCCTTCCTTCGTGTACAGATAATTCTCGCCCAGGGCGTGCACGCCGGACGAGGAGATGCCCGGAGACTCCGAAAGACCGACCTGGATCAGGTCGAAAGCCGGCCCCGCGGTTTCCAGATAGGACCTTCCTTCCCTCTCGACGGCATGAACCTGCCTCCGGTCATAGATCCCCCCGCTGTAGGGCCCGTATTCGTTCCTCATGAGGCGGAGCAGACGGCCGTTCATCTCGATGACCGTGACGCCGGCCGCTCCATGAAAAAGAGCGTTGAGAATTTCCGTTCCGGCGCCGCCTCCCACGACCAGGACATGGGGGGCTTTTGTGAAGAGGTAGGCGGTCGACACGGTCCGCCAATCGAGAAAACGCACCGTACTCAGTTCCCCGGAGAAGCGCTGTATGGCGCCGACGGTATTGCCGTCCAGGAACAATCCCTTTTGTTCCGGCAAGGGGAAAGGGCAGTTCAGCGCCAGATCGGGAAGGTAATGGTAGGCGGGGCTGCCGACGACGGTCAGGAGTCCCAGGGGGCCGAAACGTTCGGCTTCTTTTTGCGCCGCCGCGAGTCGCTGGGCCTGGGCAATGTCCTTGAAGGGGCTCTGTGCCGGCGGTACGGTCCGGAACCAGAAACCGTACAGGAGGTACAGCAGGATCAGGGCGATGGCGGAGACCGCCCTTGTCCGGCCCGTCGCAGACGCGAAGAGGCCGGCCCCGCAGGACGCGAGCGAGAGGACGAGCAGAATCTCGCGGGGACCGAGAACATAGAAGGCCGGCAGAATCAGGAGACATCCGAGTCCCGACCCGGCGAGATTTGCGAAGTAGAGCCGGAAAATCGATCCGGGCTGCGCCGTCATCAGGCAAAGGCCGATTCCCGACGCGCCGAGAAAGAACGGAAGGCTCAACAGAAGGTAGAGCGCTCCGAAACGGAGAATTTCCGATCCCTGCCACAGGATCATGAGAGGGTTGAAGGCGAGCCCGTGGGCCAGCAGGTAGTTCAGCCACAGGGCCGGTCCCAGAAGCAGGGTGCTCGCGAGGAGAAATTCCGGCGTACGGCGCGAGAGACGGCGGCGGAAGAAGACGAGGAACGTGCCGCTGGCGCCGAACCCGATCATGGCGACGCTGATGATCAGATAGGCGAAATGGGACCAGTACTGGATGGACAGCAGCCGGATCAGGAGAATCTGGTAGGCGATCAGGATTGCGGAGACGGAGGCGATCCAGGCCTGAAGACCGAAGGATGCGGGAGGAGGCATCATGGCGACGGGTTCCCGCCCGTAAGCGGTACAAAGCGTACGGCCATGAGGTTCTCCGTGGAGATTCCGCCGCCGGAATCTTTGGAGACCAGCACCAGGCTCTGGACCGCAAAGGGTCCTCCGACGGGGATCACCATCCGTCCGCCTTGGCGGAGTTGGGCGACGAGCGGCGGGGGGATGTGTCCCGCCGCCGCCGTGACGATGATGGCGTCGAAGGGGGCGTGCTGCGGCCAGCCGTGGTACCCGTCGCCTTTGGCGACGCGGACATTTCCGTAGCCCATCTCCTTCAGGCGGACGCCGGCCGAGGCCGCGAGGGCCGGCACGATTTCCATCGTAAAAACCTCCCGGACGAGCGCGGCGAGGATGGCCGCCTGATAGCCGGACCCTGTTCCGATTTCGAGGACGCGGTGGTCTTTCCGGGGGCGGAGGATCTCGGTCATGAAGGCGACGATGTACGGCTGGGAGATCGTCTGCCCGTGGCCGATGGGCAGGGGCGTATCGTCGTAGGCGCGGGAGACGAGATCGGGCGGGACGAACCGGTGCCGGGGCGTCGCCCGCAGGGCGGCAAGGACTTCGGGATCGCGAACGCCGCGCGCGGCAATCTGCAGCGTCACCATGGCTTCACGGGCCGCGGCGAAATCCGCGTCCGTCCGATCGGACGCGGCCGGACTTGCCGCCGGGGAAAGGAGACCGGCGAGCAGGACCGCCGCCGTCAGCACCCCGAGGGACGTTCCTCTTTTCCCATCGATCGACCGCGGCATTTGTTCGCCTCCGGCCATGAGATGCCGGGTGCCCGACGGTCCTTACGCGACGATCGAAAGCACCCGCTCGATATCTTCCCTGCGCATCGTTTCCGTCGCGCACAGAAGGAGAGCGTTCTTCAGTTCCGGGTAGTCCCGCGACAGGACGAGTCCTCCTACGATGCCGTGGTCTTCGAGTTTTCGGTTGACCGCCGCCGGATCCGGACAATGGAGAACGAATTCATTGTAGAAGGAGCCGGTGAAAGCCGCGTTCCATCCGGGAAGTGAAAGAAGGCGCTGCTGCAGGTAGTGGGCCTTTCTCAGGTTCAGCTCCGCCAGCTTCCTGAGGTTCTTGCCGAGGCAGGCAAGGTAGACGGCGGCCGCCAGTGCGCACAGGGCCTCGTTGGAACAGATATTCGATGTCGCCTTTTCACGACGAATGTGCTGCTCGCGGGTCTGCAGGGTCAGGGCGAAGGCCCGGCTCCCCTCCTTGTCGACGGTCGCGCCCGACAGCCGTCCCGGGATCTTCCGGAGAAATGCCTCGGTGCTTGCGAAAATGCCGAGGTAGGGACCGCCGAAGTTCAGCGGATTGCCGAAAGCCTGTCCCTCGCCGACGACGAAGTCCGCCCCCAGTTCTCCCGCCGGCTTCAGGATGCCCAGCGAGGTCGCGTCGGTGAAACCGGCCACCAGCAGGGAGCCTGCGTCATGGGCGATGGAGGCGAGAAGGGCGACTTCCTCGACCACGCCGAAAAAATTGGGGCTCTGGACGAGAACGGCCGCCGTTGAATCGCCGACGGCCTCGCGGAGGGCGCCGGCGTCCGTCTGCCCGGTGGGTCCGAAGGGGGTCTCGGCAAGGTCATAGCCGTTCGCCCAGCAGTACGTGCGCAGGACCTGCCGGTATTCGGGGTGAACGGAACGGGCGATGACGATCCGGCCCCGGCCTGATGTCCTTGCGGCCAGCACGGCGGCTTCCGCCATGGCCGTGGCGCCGTCGTACATGGAGGCGTTGGCGACCCTCGTTCCCGTGAGTTTCGCGATCATCGTCTGGTATTCGTAGATCGCCTGCAGGATCCCCTGGCTGATCTCCGCCTGATAGGGGGTATAGGCCGTGTAGAACTCGGAACGGCCGATGATGTGGCCGACGACGGCCGGAATGTAGTGACTGTAGGCACCGGCGCCCGTGAGGGTGAGCGAGGGGGGGCGATTCTCTTCCGCCATGCCGCTCATCAGGCTGCAGACTTCCTGTTCCGACAGGGCCGGCGGCAGGTCGAGCAGGCGTTTCAGACGGAATTTTTCGGGGATATCGGCGAACAACTCTTCCAGCGAGTCGATGCCGATCGTGCCCATCATCCGCTTCTGATCGTCCGTGCTGTGAGGAACATAATCCATGGTCAAATTCTCCCTGCCGGTTCACGCGACGGGCGCGGGCGGGACAACCGCCGCCGCGGTCGGCGAAAGCGGAACCGGAACCCTCGCGCGGTCAGTGCCTCTCGGCGGCGGCAACGGCACCGTAAGCGGCGGCGTCCATGAGATTCCCGAATTCCGCCGGATTGTCCACCTTGACTTTCGCGATCCACCCTTCCCCGAATGCATCCTGGTTGATCAGGTCGGGCTGTTCCTCCAGTTTCTTGTTCACCGCGATGATCTCGCCGCTGATCGGGGCATAAACATCGGACACCGATTTCACCGACTCGACGACCGCCATCGGTTCACCCTGCTTCACCTTCCTGCCCGGCGCGGGCAACTCCACGAAAACGATGTCGGTCAGCATTTCCTGCGCATGGTCGGTGATGCCGACGGTCGCCGTTGCGTCTTCGTTGTCCTTCGCCCATTCATGATCCTTCGAGTATTTCCTGTCGGTGGGGTTCTCTTTCGCCATGATTCGTTTCCCGGACTCCTTTTCCCTATTTCCCCCTCCTGTAAAAGGGGAGTTTCACCACGTTCGCTCTGACCCTGTTGCTCCGGATCAGGATATCGATCGCCGTTCCCGGCGCGGCGAGCGAAGGCGGCACGAAGGCCATGCCGATCGCCTTGCCCAGGGTCGGGGCAAAGCTGCCGGAAGTGACTTCGCCGATGGCCCGATCCCCTGCGAGCACTTTGTATCCGGCCCGGGCGATTCCCCGTTCGGTCATCTCGAATCCGACCAGTTTGCGCTGTACCCCGGATTCCTTCTGCCTGCGCAGGGCCGGAGCGCCGATGAAATCCTTTTCGAGATCCGTCACCCAGCCGTAGACGACCTCCAGGGGGGTGATGGTCTCGTTCAATTCGTGCCCGTAGAGCATCATGCCCGCTTCCAGCCGCAGCGTGTCCCGGGCGCCCAGACCGACGGGCTTCATCCCGAAGGGGCCGCCTGCCGCGAGCAGGCTGTCCCAGAGGGCGAAGATCCGGTCGGCGGCGGCGTAGATCTCGAAACCGTCCTCGCCTGTATAGCCGCTTCGCGAAACGATGGCGGAAACGCCGGCGACGGCCGTCCGGAATGCAAAAAAATACGGCAGGGATGCGAGGTCGGCGGGAACCAGCGGCTGGAGGATCTCCCGGGACCGCGGGCCCTGAAGATCGAGCTTGCCGGTCCGGTCGCTGATGTCCTCGATCGCGACGTCGGAAAATCCCCCTGCTTCCCGCTGTTTCCGGATCCAGGCGAGGTCTTTTTCTCTCGTCCCCGCGTTGGTGACGACCATGTAGGACGTCTCCTGCAGCCGGTACACGGTCACGTCGTCGAGGATGCCGCCCCTCTCGTTCGTCATCACGCTGAGTTTGATCTGGCCGACAGCCTGCTTCGACAGGTCGCGGCTCATGACGTGCTGCAGGAGGTCGAAAGCCCGCGGTCCGCGGACTTCGAACTCACCCATGTGGCAGATGTCGAAGAGGCCCGCCTGCCCCCTCGTCGCCTGATGTTCGTCGATGACATTCGTGTACTGGACCGGCATCGCCCAACCGCTGAAGTCGACGATCTTGGCCCCAAGACGCAGGTGATTTTCGTAGAGAGGCGTTTTTTGCATCGGACAACTCGTGCTTCCTTAGAACAGGTATTTCACCAGCAGCGACAGCGCCGCCAGGACGAGGATCAGCAGGGCCACGAGGTGTCTCTTGGGGATGCTGCGGGATCCGAGGATCAGGATGCCGCAGTCTCCACAGGAACTCCATCCCTGTCCGACCCCGCGGCCGCAGCGCGGACAACGGGGATTCGTCTCTTCGGAAGCGGCCGCTTTTCTGCCGACGTTTCTCTTCAACTCCTTGTGAATGTCGTAGCGCCAGCCGCAGTCCTGCTCCGGACATTTTCCCTGGAGGGGCATATCGTCCGTCCACATAAAACTTTTTCCGCACCGAGGGCAAGAGATTTTCAGCATGACCCCTTCCGATCTGCGGGCCGCAGCGAGCCCGGTGCCATGAGACCCGAAGCGGGTCGCCCTTCAACAGGCCTGCTCGGCGGTCCGTGCTTTCTTCCTCCTGCTCCACTGATAGAGGAAACCCAGGGTAAGCATGATGAGGCCGATGATATCCGTGAGAGTTCCGGGATCGATGAGCATCAAACCGGCCGTAGCGCACCAGATGCGCTCCCACCACACCATCCGGGCAAAGATGAATCCGATCATGGCGACGCCGACGCCCAGCATGCCGCACGAGGCGGTGATGAGATTCTGCAGGAGCAGCAGGGGAGTCGTGCCGATCAGCACCATGGCCGGATTGTAAACGAAGATATAGGGGACGATGAAGGCCCCGATGGCAAGCTTCGTCGCTTCCACGCCCGTCCAGAAGGGGTCGGATTTCGCAATTCCCGACCCGGCATAAGCAGCCAACGCGACGGGCGGCGTGATGTCTGCCACGATTCCGAAGTAGAAGACAAAGAGGTGCGCGGCCAGTAGAGGCACGCCCAGCATCACCAGGGCCGGTGCGGCAATCGTCGAGGTAATGACGTAGTTGGCCGTCGTCGGCGCCCCCATGCCCAGGATAATGGAGGCGATCATGGTGAAGAACAGCGTGAGGATCAGGTGTCCTCCTGCCAGCTCCACCAGTCCGTTGGCCATTTTCAAGCCGAGGCCCGTGAGCGTTACGACGCCGACGATGATGCCCGCCGTGGCACAGGCGATGGCGACACCCAGGGCCCCCCGTGCGCCCGCCTCCAAGGCGTTGACGATGTCGACCGGGCCCATCCGTGTTGCCTTGCGGACCATCCCCGCGATCACCGAAAGCCCCAGTCCCACGAGTGCGGCCATGGTGGGCGTATAGCCTTCCATCAGGACGTAGATAATGGCGATCAGCGGAACGAAGAGGTGTCCCCTTTCCCGAAGGACCCGCCCGAACTTGGGAAGCTGCTCACGGCTCATACCCTTCAGGCCGCAGCGCTTGGCCTCGAAGTGGACTTCGATGAAGATGCCGAGAAAGTACAGGCAGGCAGGGATGGCGGCGGCCTTGGCGATTTCGATGTAGGGGGTGTTCGTAAATTCCGCCATCAGGAAGGCGGCCGCACCCATGATCGGCGGCATGATCTGTCCCCCCGTCGATGCCGACGCCTCCACGGCGGCGGCGAACTCGGGCCGGTAGCCGAGCTTCTTCATCATGGGGATCGTAAAGCTTCCGGAACCCACCGTATTCGCCACGGAACTTCCTGAGATGGTCCCTTCGAGGGCGCTTGTGATGACAGCCACCTTCGCCGGCCCGCCGGAGGCCCAGCCGGCAATGGCGTCGGCGATGTCGATGAAGAGCTTGCCGATGCCCGTCTTTTCCAGGAAAGCTCCGAAGAGGATGAAGAGGAAGATGAAGGTCGCCGATACGCCCAGCGGAATGCCCAGGATTCCCTCCGTCGTGAAGTACATGTGCGATACGATCCGCTCGATGGAATAGCCGCGATGCGCCAGGAAGCCGGGGAAATAGGGTCCTAGGTAGGAATACAGGAGGAAGGTTCCGGCAATGCAGACGATGGGCAGTCCCACGACGCGGCGCGCCGCCTCCAGCGTGAGGAGGACGCCGAAGAAACCGACGATGTAGTCGATCCGCGTGTATTCGCCGCCGGCTTCCATGATGCGCGTGTAATTGAGCGCCATGTACAATCCGACGAAAACGGCGAAGACGGCAAAAAGATAATTGTACCATCGCAGTTTGTTCGAAATTTTCTTCGTTGACAACGGGTACAGGAGATATACGAGGGCAAAGGCAAAGGAAAGATGGATGGACCGCTGCAACTGTGCCGCCAGCAGGCCGAACAAGCCGGTGTAGATGTGAAAACAGGAGAAGGCGACTGCAATCCAGTAGACGAGCCAATGATCGAAGCCGGTCAGCTTTCGGAAAGTCGATTCCTTGTCGACCTTCTTCAAAATGGCTTCGAGCTCCTCCTGCGACACTTCCTGATCGATGTCCTTCCGGGATATGGGGGGTTTTTCATTCTGCGGCGCAATCTCTTTTTCGTTCACCATATGCACCCCTCTCTGAGGATTTTGTACAGGGATTGTTTCTCCACGGAAAAATTCAATGCCGTTCCCGGTTCGGCTATGGCGGCCAGGGCGATGACGCGATCCTTTATATGCAAGGCGTGTTCAGCTACGCGGCCTACGAAGATCGTCACATCCGACACCGGGCGGTCCACGGTGTATTCGAGCCAGCCGTCGGATCCGACGCGAAGAGGATGCTCCGCGGTTGCGACCTCGGGGATACCGGCGCCGAAGGAATCGAAGCGCGACTTCACGATCCGCATGCCCTCCGGCTCGATCCTCAACGTGTCGTAGACGGGGCGGCGATTGACCGAATGCACGTAGGAGATGACGAATTCCTCTCCCTGCGTGACGCTGGCGCAAAACCTGGTCTCGCCGGTCTTGTCGCAACTTACGACCAAAACAGTCCGCCATGGAATGAAAAAGGCGGCGGAAACCACCACCGCCAACAAAGCGGGAATGACGATCCCCAATGTCCTGCGCATTCGCTCACAAAAGAAAAGGACGGGCGGGAGTGCCCGCCCGTCCTTCGTTCACGGACTTACAGGAGTCCTTTCTCTTTGTAATACTTCACCGCACCCGGGTGGAAGGGGATGGAAACGCCAGTCGACGCCTTCTTCACGTTCAACTCCTTGCCTTTGGCGTGAGCGGTAGCAAGTTCACTCTGATTGTCGAAGAGTGCCTTCACCAGATTGTAGGCGACGTCTTCCTTCACTTCCGTGTTCACGATCAGGACGGCGTTCACGGCTACGGTCTTCACGTCCTTCGTGATCCCCTTATAGGTGTTGGCAGGGATGGTGAAGGGGCTCAGGAAGGGGTATTTCTTCACAAGCTGCTTCGCCTTGTCGTCGGAAACGTTGATGATTTTCACGCTGTGCTGTGCGCCGATATCCATGATCGCCGCGTTGGGAATACCCGCGACGACGATGAAGGCGTCGATGTGCTTGTCTTTGAACTGTTCCGCGCTTTCGGCGAAGGAAAGGTACTGGGCCTTCACGTCTTCCTTCTTCAGTCCGTAGATGTCGCAGAGCTGACGGAAATTGGCCTCGGTGCCGCTGCCGGGAGCACCGACGCCGATCTTCATCCCTTTGAGATCATCGAAGCTGTCGGCCTTGCTGTCGCCGCGGACGACGACCTGAATGACTTCAGGATACAGAACGGCCAGTGCGGCCATCTTCGTGAGTTTCTCTTTGAAGGCCTCCTTGGCGTTGTAGGCGAAGTCGATCGTATCGCTCTGGACGATGGCGAGTTCCGCTTCCTTCTTGTTGACGAGACGGACGTTTTCCGCGGAGGCGCCCGTCGCCTGAGCCGTCACGTTCATCCCGGCAATCTTGGAGTTCCAGATCTTGGCCATGGCGCCGCCGAAGGGATAATACGTACCCGCGGTTCCCCCCGTTGCCAGGACCATCTTGACGTCGGCCGCGAGGGCCGTTGACGCCAAACCGACTGCGAACAGACACGCCAGAAGTACAACCACTGCCCTTTTCATAACGATCCTCCTTTGTCCTGTAGGTGTGAAAAAAATGACCGTTCAAGGAATCGAACTATAAACAGGCCCTCGGCCTGATGTCAAGCGGCATTCGGCCGCCGAAATCGGGATCCACGGCCGCAGAGCGGATAATTTTTATTTCAAATTTAATTTAATTAAATTTACTCATTGACAAAATGTGTAGGATTGTTTACATTCGCCTCTCCAAAATCTCATGGGCATCGGGCAAGGAAAAAGCAATCCGTCCATGTCGCCAGGGGGCATCCAACCGGAGGCGCGGTCGGCGCGCGAGGATGCCGTTGGACTCATCGATAGAGACCTGCCAGATTTTTAGAAACAGTTAAAAACCATTCCATGCGGATCAAGGATCCGACTGAAGGCCGTAGGCGCTGAAGGGGGGTAAGACCGGAAGCAGGCAAGAGCTTCCCGGGACCGCTCGTCTCAAGAGAGCTTCCAATCCTATGGATTGGTCCATAGGGCTCGAAGTGCGGCTGGGCAGAATCGGAATGGTCGTCTCGTCGGGAGACGCACATTTTTCGCCGAAAGATCCTGAATCCAGTCATGTTTGATCCAAAGGAGGGAATTATGAAGAGAGTGAGGGGGATTGTCTGTGCGGTTCTTTTCGGGATCGGTTTGTGTTTCTCAAGCGTGGGCACCGCTTCGGCCGCGTATCCGGAGCGGGCAATTGAGATTCTCGTTCCCTTCGGCGTCGGCGGCGGAAGCGACACGGCCGCGCGCGCAGTCGTCGAAGGCATGAAGCTGAAGGAGAAGTATCCCCTGGTCATCAACAACATGCCCGGCGGCGGGGCGACGAAAGGCATGCTGTATGTATCGCAGCAACCGGCTGACGGCTACACGGTGCTCGCCGTTACGACGTCTCATCTGATCGACGCCGTTAAACCGAAGACGCGGGCGCACATCCTGCGCGATTTCGACCCCCTCATGAGGATCCAGTGGGATACCTCGGCGGTCTCCATTGCCGGGGATTCGAAGTTCAAGACGCTGGCGGATCTGGTGGACTATGGGAAGAAGAATCCGAAGATGCTGAAGTTCGCCGGCACGTCGCCGGGCGGCTGGTCCGAGATTCAGACGGTGGCCTTTTTCAAGAAGTGTGGCGTGGACGTGACATTTGTCCCATTTGATTCGGGCGCGGAGATCAAGGCGGCGATCATCGGCGGCCACATCACCGGTGCCGTGGAGGAACTGGCGGAGACACTGCCCCTGATCAGGGCGGGGAAACTCAAGGCGCTGGCCGTCATCATGGACAAGCGTCATCCGGCTCTTCCTGACGTCCCTTCGAGCCTGGAGCTGAAGATCGACTACACGCACGGCCTGATGAGGGCTTGGGCGGTCAAGAAAGGAACGCCGTCCGACCGCCAGAAGTTTCTGCACGACTGGATCAAGAAGGCCCTGGATACACCGATGTACAAGAAGTTCGTGGAAGACAACCATCTCTATGCGCGGCCCGGTTACCTGGGGCCCGAAGAGACGAGGAAGTATTGGGAGGACGAAGTCAAATTCTTCGGCGATGTCCTCAAGGATCTGGGATACGTGAAGTAAATCGGTTGCCGGGTAAGATTGGGGTTGTGCGGAGAAGCGCTTCTCCGCACAACCCGTTTGCCGTGCAGGGGGTACTATGAAAAAGGGTGAGATCGCAACGGGCGCGTTCTGCGTCGCCTTTTTTTCATTCATGCTGATTCAGGGATTCGATCTTCTTGAAACGAGGCGGTCCGGTGAGGTGGGAAGCGGTTTCTGGCCTGTGATGTCCCTGATCGCCTGCCTCGGGTTCAGCATTGCCTGGCTCGTCATGACCGTCGTCGAATCGAGAAAGACCCGGGTAGAACCCACCGCGGCGCCGACAAGAGAGGAGGCGGCCGGGGCATGGGTTCGGCGCAGAACCGTCGGACTGAGCATTCTCTGTCTTTTCCTCTACATTGTGGTCATGCCCTGGATCGGATTCGTCCTTTCGACCTTTCTCTTCGTTTTTGCCTTTGCGGTGTCGCTCGGCGAAAGGAGAAAATTGGTTCTCTCCGTCTCGCCCTTTCTCGTGACGGCGATGGTCGTCGCCGTATTCGCGAAATTCATCACGATCCCCTTTCCCCGGGGCGTGGGAGTCTTTGCCGCGTTCAGCCGGCTCTTCTATCAGTAATTCCATCATCCGATGAGGTAATCCGATATGATCGATCATTACCTTCAGGCGTTTGCAACGGTTCTGCTGCCCCAGAACATCCTGGCCATGTGCCTGGGCGGCCTCTGGGGCCTGCTCGCAGGCGCTCTCCCCGGCATCAGCACCTCCATGGGAATCGTCCTTCTCCTCTCCTTCACGTACTCTCTCTCGCCGATGACGGCATTCTGCCTGCTGGTCGCCGCCTACTGCGGCGGCATCACGGGCGGTTCCATCACGTCGATCCTGTTCGGGATTCCCGGCGAACCTTCGTCGGTGCCTACGGTGATCGAAGGGCATTCCCTGGCCAAACAGGGTCGCGCCGCCTATGCCCTGTGGACATTTCTGATCTGTTCCATCTACGGAGGAATCTTCAGCGTCATCGTGATGATGGTGGCGACCCCCCTGATAGCGGGATTCGCCCTGCAGTTCGGTCCCCCGGAGTTTTTTGCCCTGACGGTGCTGGGATTGAGTGTGGTTTCCAGCCTGTCGGGAAAATCGATGGTCAAGGGCTTTCTCTCCTGCTTCTTCGGCCTTTTCCTGGCGACGATCGGAACGGACGGCATCACGGGCGGGGAGCGATTTACCTTCGATACGACGATCCTTTTGGGAGGGATCAGCTTCGTCGTCGCCATGGTGGGGCTTCTCGCCGTTTCGGAAATCTTCATCGAGGCGGAAGAACCTTTCAAGGAATACAAGGGTTCGGTGGGGTACAAGAGCATGCGGGACGAGATGCCGCCTTTTTCCCTTTTCAAGAGCCAGTGGGCGAATCTGATCCGCTCCCCCATCATCGGGACGGTCGTCGGGGCCCTCCCGGGCGCCGGGGCTACGATCGCAGCCTTCCTGGCTTACGGGACGACGGCGAGGCTTTCGAAGAATCCGGAGAAGTTCGGGAAGGGCGCCATCGACGGCCTGATGTCCTCCGAGTGCGCAAACAACGCCTCGACGGGAGGTTCCATGACGATCCTTCTGTCCCTGGGACTGCCCGGCAGCAACACGACGGCGATGATGATCGCCGCCTTCATGATCCACGGGATGCAGCCGGGTCCTCTGCTCCTGACAACACGGCCCGACATCATCTACGGAATCTTCGTGGCCATGCTGCTTTCGAACCTCTTCCTGCTGGTACTGACGGCCTTCGTCGGGATACGGATGTTTCTTGAATTGAACCGTCTTCCCTATTCCATTTTCTCGGCCGTGATCATGATCCTTTGTGTCGTCGGCGCCTTCGGCTTGGCCAACAGTACGGACGACTTGTACCTCATGTTCGTTTTCGGCGTCGTCGGATATGTGATGATGAAGTTCGATATCCCCGTGGCGCCGGCGATCCTGGCGCTCGTCCTGGGTGACATGGCGGAACTGGCCCTGCGCAGGTCGCTGCTCCTGTCGATGGGCGATCCCACGATCCTCATCAGCCGGCCCATCAGCATCATTCTGTTGCTGGGTGCGGTTATTTCCATCGTCTATCCCCTGATCAAGAAGCCAAAGATCCTGCAGGGGGCATAGCGTAGCACGCGGAGAAGAGAACATGTCCGGGGAGACAAGGGCGCTGGCGGATTTTGCCTCCGGCCTGAAGTTCGAGGCGATCGACCGGCGCCTGGTCGACTGTTTCAAGAAATACCTGCTGGACGCCCATGCGGCCGAGCCGGATCGGGCGGAGTGCATCATCGACACCGTGGGCCGCCTGGAAAGGCTGTCGGATATCCGGGAACTCGCAGGCCTCCTCGCACGATGAGGGGACATCTGGCAGCAAAAAGAATAGGCAGGTTCTTTCCCGCCAGGATCTTCAACGGATTGAAAGAGCGCCGCACAGTGACGAAGCCCGGGGAGAACGTCTGTGGGGCAGTTCATAATAAAATATTTAATTAAATTCTTGACAAGGCACGACCGTTGTCTTATATAGCACGGGCGCCAAGTCGGAAGATATCCGGAAGGACGGAGCATTCTGTTGATTTCAGATGGTGTTTGGCAACCGAAAAGCGGATGAAGGGAGGAATGTTTTTTGGCTAAAGCGAAATATCACGCGATCATTGTAGGTGGCGGTTTGGCCGGATTGATGTCGGCGATCAAGATTGCCGAGGCCGGGTCGAATGTGTCGCTCTTTTCTCTTGTGGATGCGAAGCGCTCTCATTCCGTGTGCGCGCAGGGCGGCGTGAATGCGGCTGTGAATACGAAGGGCGAGGGAGATTCGCCGTGGATCCATTTTCAAGAGACCATCTACGGCGGCGATTTCCTCGCCAACCAGCCTCCTGTGCTGGGAATGTGCGAGGAGGGACCGAACCTGATCTACCTCCTCGACCGGATGGGCGTCATGTTCAACCGCACGCCGGAAGGGTTTCTCCAAGTGGAGATGCGCGGCGGCGGAACGAAATTCTCCCGCGGCCTCTTCGCCGGCGCCACGACGGGCCAGCAGATGCTCTACGCCCTGGACGAGCAGGTGCGCCGCTTCGAAGCCGCCGGGCTTGTCACACGGTATGAGGGCTGGGAGTTCATCTCCATCGTGAAGGACGATGCCGGTGTCTGCCGGGGCATCACGGCCATGAACCTGCGCGGCGACGCCACGGCACGGTCCTTTCCCGCCGACGTCGTCATCCTGGCGACCGGCGGTTGCGGGTCGCTCTTCGGCAAGGCGACGGCCTCGCACATCTGCAACGGCTCGGCGGCGAGCTCCGTGTACCAGCAGGGGGCGGTCTACGCCAACGGGGAATTCATCCAGGTCCATCCGACGGCCATCCCGGGCGACGACAAGTGCCGCCTGATGTCCGAGTCCCTGCGCGGCGGCGGGGGGCGGGTCTGGACCTATAAGGACGGAAAGAAGTGGTATTTCCTCGAAGAATGGTATCCGGCCTACAAGAATCTCGTTCCGCGGGACGTGGCAAGCCGCGCGATCCACAAGGTCTGCCGGGAAATGAAGCTGGGGATCGACGGCTCCGATATGGTGTATCTGGATGTCACCCACATTCCGGCGGCGGACCTGGACCGCCTCTTCGGTGGAGCGCTTGAGATCTACGAGAAATTCGCCGGCGAGGATCCGCGGAAAGTTCCCATGAAGGTCTTTCCGGCGGTCCATTACTCCATGGGCGGACTCTGGGTGGATTACAAGCAGATGACCAACATTCCGGGCCTCATGGCGATCGGCGAATGCGAATACCAGTATCATGGGGCCAACCGGCTGGGGGCCAATGCCCTTCTGTCCTGCCTGTATGCAGGCTTCATCAGCGGACCGATCGCCCTCGAGTATGCCAAGGGACTGGAGAAGAGGAGCGGCGACGTGGATCCCGGCGTCTTCGCGGCCGAGGCGAAGCGGCAGCAGGAGATCAATCAGAAGATCATGTCGCCCCGCGGCAAGGAGAACCCCTTCCAGATCCAGAGCGAACTGTCCGACTGGATGTGGGGAAACGTGACGGTCGTCCGTTACAACGACAAACTGAAGAAGACGGACGAGAAGATCCTGGAACTGCTGGACCGCTTCGAGAGGATGGACATTGCGGACGGGTCGGTCTGGGCCAATCAGTCGCTGTCACTGGCCAGGCAATTGTACAACATGCTGGTCCTGTCCCGGGTCATTACGCTGGGCGCGCTCAACCGGAACGAAAGCCGCGGCGTGCATTACAAGCCGGAGTTCCCCAAACGGGACGACGAAAACTGGCTGAAAACCACCAAGGCGCAGTGGTCTCCCGATGGGCCCGTCTTCAGTTACGAACCCGTCGACGTGTCCTTGTTCAAGCCGAGGGAGAGACGCTATGACAAAGAGTTCAAGGAGGAGAAAAAAGCCTTATGAAACACGGTGAATTCTATCTCAAGAGGCTCCATTCCCTGAGCGGGTTCTTCCTGCTGCTGTTTCTGTGTTTTCACTTTTTTGTGAATTCCTACGCCACGGTCGGAAACGGCGCTTTCAATACGGCCGCTTCATTCATGCACAACCTTCCGCATCTGACGTTCGTGGAAATTCTGATCCTGGGCGTTCCGATCGCCTTCCACGGGATTTACGGGCTGGTCATCTGGTATCGCGGGAAAGGCAACCTGACCCGATACGGCTACTTCCGGAACTGGATGTTCTTTCTGCAGAACATCTCGGGATGGGTGCTCCTGGTATTCCTGGTCCTCCACGTGTGGGGTACGAGAATCGCCAGCGCGATCGCGGGCGAGACCATCGATTTCCAGTGGATGGTGAATCACTTTGCCAATCCATGGTTCCTGGTCATCACGGCGCTGGGAATCCTGGCGGCGAGTTTTCATGCCGCCAACGGGCTGTGGGGTTTCCTGATCAACGCGGGCATTTCCACGGGGAAGAAGGCCCAGCAGGTCTTGGGCTGGGCGTGCGGCTTGGTTTTCGGCGTCGGTTTCCTGGGGTTTGTGCTGACGCTGGTTTCTTTTGTCCGATAGAGGTGGCAAGATGGCAAAAATGGTGGAAGTGAAAATCAAGAGACAGGCATCGACGAAAGACGCGCCGCGCTGGGAGACCTTCAACCTTCCTTACAAAGACGGCGGAAACGTGATCGCCCTCCTGATGGAGATCCGGAGAAATCCCGTCACGAGCGACGGGAAGCCGACGACGGCAGTGGTTTGGGATTGTTCGTGCCTCGAGGAGGTCTGCGGCGCCTGCAGCATGATCATCAACGGCCAGGTCCGGCAGTCCTGCAGCGCCCTTGTGGATGCCCTGACGCATCCTATCACGCTCGAACCCCTGTCGAAATTCCCGGTGATCAAGGACCTGATGGTGGACCGCATCGCCCTCTTTGAAAATCTGAAAAAAGTCAAGGCGTGGATCCCCATCGACGGCACCTATCCGGCGGGGCCCGGTCCCAGGATGCCCGAGCGTGACCGGTCTTGGGCCTACGATCTGTCCCGCTGCATGAGCTGCGGCTGCTGCATGGAGGCCTGCCCGAAATTCAACGACTGCTCTTCCTTCATGGGCGCCGCGATCATCGCCCAGGTGCGCCTGTTCAACACCCATCCCACGGGGGAAATGAACAAGGAAGAGCGTCTGGATGCCCTGATGGGTCCCGGAGGGGTCGCTGGCTGCTCCAACGCGCAGAACTGCGAAAAGGTCTGCCCGAAGAAGCTTCCGCTCGTGAAGTCCATCGCCGAGGTCAATCGGGCGATCAACATCCACGCGTTGAAAAGGCTTTTGTTCAACTGAGAACAATGGTGGTTGCACCGGCTGCCGATGATGCGTATTACGGCAAATATGCAGTAAAGGAGTAGGAACATGGGCAAGAATATCGTTGAGAAAGTGCTGCAAGCGCACCTGAGGGAAGGTGAGTATGTCCCCGGGAAGGGAATCGGAATCCGGATCGACCAGACGCTGGTGCAGGACGCGACCGGGACGATGGCTTTCCTGCAGTTCGAGGCGCTGGGGCTGTCCGAGGTGAAGACGGATCTGTCCGTCACCTATATTGACCACAACACGCAGCAGATCGGCTTCGAGAACAGCGACGACCATCTGTATCTGCAGGGCGCGTCAGCCCGGTTCGGCGCCGTGTATTCGCGGGCGGGGAACGGGATCTGCCATCAGGTCCATCTGGAGAGGTTCGGCAAGCCGGGAACGACGCTTCTGGGAGCCGACAGCCACACGACGACCGGCGGGGGCATCGGGCAGATCGCAATCGGTGCGGGCGGATTGGATGTCGCGGTGGCGATGGGCGGCGGGGCCTTCCCCCTCACCTGCCCGAAGGTGTACCTCGTAAAACTCACGGGCCGGCTCCAGGACTGGGTTACCGCCAAGGATGTCGTCCTCAAGATGCTTTCGGTTCTTTCGACCAAGGGCAATGTCGGTGTCATGCTGGAATACGGCGGAGAGGGCGTGAAGACCCTGAGCGTCCCCCAGCGGGCGACGATCACCAACATGGGGGCCGAGATGGGCGTCACGACGTCCGTCTTCCCGTCCGACGAGGTCACGCGCCGTTTCCTGAAGGCCCAGAATCGTGAGAAGGACTGGACCGAACTGTCCGCGGACGCGGATGCGAAATACGACCGCGTCATCGAGCTCGATCTTTCCACGATCGAGCCGCTGGTGGCGACGCCGCACAGCCCGGGCAACGTCAAGAAGCTTTCCGAACTGGAAGGCATGAAGGTGGATCAGGTCTGCATCGGCTCCTGCACCAACTCCTCCTACAAGGACATGATGACCACGGCGGCGATTCTGAAGGGCCGCACCGTCCATCCGGACGTGAGCCTCGGCATCGCCCCGGGGTCGCGGCAGATTCTCCTGATGCTGGCCAAGAGCGGCGCCCTGGCCGACCTGCTCGGCGCGGGCGGCCGGATCATGGAAAGCGCCTGCACCTTCTGCATCGGCAACGAATTTTCCCCGAAGAGCGCCGGAATCTCCATCCGCACGTCGAACCGCAATTTCGAGGGACGTTCGGGGACGAAGGACGCGCAGGTCTACCTGAGCAGCCCGGAAGTGGCCGCCGTGGCGGCCCTGGCGGGCAAGCTCACCGATCCGCGCAAGTTCGGGATCGCCTATCCGAAGTTCGAGGAGCCGGAGCAGTACGTCATCGATGACGGCATGTTTCTGATCCCCAAGCCGGAGATGAGGAACACGCCGATCCTGCGCGGACCCAACATCGGCGAGCCCCCGCGCAGCGAGAAGATGCCCCAGTCCCTGAAAGGCGAGGCGGCGATCAAGGTCGGCGACAAGATCACGACCGACCACATCACGCCCGCGGGATCGAGGCTGAAGTACCGGTCGAACGTCCCCAAGTATTCCGAATTCGTCTTCGAGAACGTGGACGCGACGTTCTTCAAACGCGCCATGGAGAACAAGAAGAAGGGGATTCACAACATCATCGTAGCCGGAGAGTCCTACGGCCAGGGCTCGAGCCGGGAGCATGCCGCGATGTGCCCCATGTACCTGGGTGTCAAGGCCGTGGTCGCCAAGTCGTTCGAGAGGATCCATACGGCGAACCTGATCAATTTCGGCATCCTGCCGCTCGTCTTCAAGAACCCCGCCGACTACGACAAGATCGAGAAGGGGGACAAGCTCTCGTCCGACAACTGGCGGGACGCCGTGATCGGAGGCAAACCCGTCGTGCTCAGCAACGAACGGACAGGGGAGAAGATCGAGTGCGCCTATTCGCTCTCCGAGACGCAGCGCGAGATGATCCTCGCCGGAGGGCTGTTGAACAAGATCACAGCGAAATGAAGAATCCACAGGATTGAAGGAGACGGTTTTATGGCTAAGATTCGAGTCAAGACGCCGATCGTCGAGATGGACGGCGACGAGATGACGCGCATTATCTGGGCGATGATCAAGGACAAGCTGATCCTGCCCTTCCTGGATGTGGACCTCAAGTACTACGACCTCGGCGTGCAGAAGCGCGACGAGACGGACGACAAGATCACCTTCGAATCGGCGGAGGCCATCAAGAAATACGGGGTCGGCGTCAAGTGCGCCACCATCACCCCCGATGCGGAGAGGATCACCGAGTACAAACTCAAGAAGGCCTGGCCTTCACCGAACGGGACGATCCGTTCCGCCCTGGACGGGACCGTTTTCCGGAAGCCCATCACCGTGAAGAACATTTCACCCGCCGTGCGGAACTGGAAGAAGCCCATCATGATCGGCCGTCATGCCTACGGGGACCTCTACCGGTGCGTGGAGCTGGTCGTGGACAAGCCAGGGAAGGTGGAGCTTGTGTACACGCCCGAGGGCGGTCCGGAGAGCCGGGTACTGGTGCACCAGTTCAAAGGCGCGGGGATTGCGATGGGGATCCACAATTTGGAAAAATCGGTCCGCTCCTTCGCGAAATCCTGCATCAATTATGCGCTGGGAGAGAAGGTCGACGTCTGGTTCTCCGTGAAGGATACGATCAGCAAGAAGTACCACGCCTATTTCAAGGACATCTTCGCCAAGGAAGTGGCCGCCCGCCAGGCCGATTTCGACAAGGCCGGGATCAAGTACCGGTATCTCCTGATCGACGATGCCGCGGCACAGGTGATGAAGCATGAGGGGGGCATCCTCTGGGCGCTCACCAACTACGACGGCGACGTCTTTTCCGACGTGGTTGCCGCAGGGTTCGGCAGCCTCGGCATGATGTCCTCGGTGCTGGTCTCGCCCGACGGAAAATACGAGTACGAGGCGGCCCACGGCACCGTGCGCCGTCATTACTACGAACACCTGAAGGGCAATCCGACGAGCACAAACTCGGTGGCGTCGATCTTTGCCTGGACGGGCGGGATCCGAAAACGCGGCGAGCTGGACGGCACGCCCGACGTGACCCGTTTCGGCGAAAACATCGAAAAGGCCGTCGTCGGCTGCATCGAGGCGGGGATCGTGACGAAGGATCTCATTCCGCTCATGGACCCCAAGCCCGCAAGTTTCCAGACGACGGAGGGATTCATCGACGCCGTGGCGGCGAGACTCGGGAAAATGTGACGACGGTCAGAGCCTGTCGTCCTTGACATGGGAGAAAAACCTGATGGTTGCTTATCCCCGTCTTTTTGCGCCGATCAAGATCAACCGTCTCCGGTTGTCGAACCGGATCGTCATGGCCCCGATGGCGTCGAACTTTGCCGACGAAAAAGGAGGCGTGACCGATCAGCTCCTGGAGTACTATCGGCAGCGCGCAAGGGGCCGGCCGGGGATGATGATTCCGGAGAGTTGCTACGTGTCCCCCGAGGGAAGAGGCGCCCTCCGGAGGTTCGGTCTGGCCAGCGATGACGTCATCGCCGGCCACAGAAGGCTGACGGACGTGGTGCACGAGAGCAACGTCCGCATCTGCGCCCAATTGCACCACGCCGGATTTACGGCGCCGATGCACGTCATCGGCCAATACCCGGTTTCCTGTTCCACGACCGTCCTTCAGTCCAAGGGCCAACCCTTCGTGGGCGTCATTCCCACAACCCTTTCGGAAGCCGATATCGCGACGTTGATCGTCCGTTACGGACGCGCGGCAAGGAGAGCGCTGGAGGCGGGCTACGACGCCGTTCAGATTCACGCCGCGCACGGATACCTGATCAATCAATTCCTTTCCCCTCATACCAATATCCGCAACGACGCTTACGGCGGTTCCGAAATCAAGAGGATGAGATTTCTCCTGGACGTGGTGAAGGAGATTCGCAGGGCGGTTCCGCCGGATTTCCCCGTCACCTGCAGGCTCTCCGGTGCGGAGTTTCACGACGGGGGCTATAGGACCGACTTCGTTGTCGCCCTCGCCAAGAGACTCGAAGAGGAAGGCATCGACGAAATCACGATCTCGGCCGGCAACTACGAGAGGCTGGATCTCATCGGCCCGCAGTATCCGAATCCCATGGGCTGCTACACCGGCCTGTCCGAAATCGTCAAGCAGGCAGTCCGCATCCCGGTCGGCGTGGTCGGGAGAATCGGCACGCCGGCGCGTGCGGAAGAAATCCTGGCGAAGGGGAAGGCGGATCTCATTTACCTGGGGAGAGAGTTGATTGCGGACCCCGACTGGCCGATCAAGGCGTCCGAGGGAAGGGACGATGAGATACGCCCGTGCATTTTCTGCAACCTCGGCTGCTTCGACCGGATGATGAACGGCCAGGAGATCCGGTGCGCGGTGAATGCCGCGGTGGGTTGCGAATTTCGGGACAGGCGGAGGAAACGCTCCCGGAAGAAGCGTCTGTTGATTGTCGGCGGCGGGCCCGCGGGTCTGCAAGCCGCTTGTTTCGCAGCGGAGCGCGGTTACGAGGTTCACCTGATGGAAAAAACGGCCCGTCTGGGCGGCAAGCTCCATGTCGCGGCGCGCCCGGAGGGCAAGGAGCAGCTGCAGTCCCTGTGCAGCTATCTGATCGGGAGGATCGAAGAGCTGGGCGTCCAGGTTCACCTGGGTCAGGAAATGACGGAGCATTTCGTCAAGAGGATTCGACCGGAACGAATCGTCTTGGCTGTCGGTGCAAAACCCTATGTTCCGGACATCCCGGGGATCGGCAGTCCCAACGTCTTCATGGCGGAAGATGTCCTGTCGGGAGCCGCCGCGGTCGGTTCGAACGTCGCCGTCATCGGAGGAGGCATCGTCGGCGTGGAGACTGCGATGGAATTGCAGGATCGGGGCAAGAGGGTCGTCGTGATCGAGGCGCTGGACGATATCCTTTCCGACCAGGGAAGCATCACCAAGAAGAATTTTCTTCTGCGCCTCGGGAAGCGGGGCATCCCCGTCCTTGTGGCAACAAGGATTGTGAAGATCAACCGGCGATCCCTTACCATCCGGAATGTACTCGGAGAGAAAAAGCTGCCCATTGATTCTGTCGTTATCGCGACGGGTTACAAGGCGGACATTCCGCAGGAGGTCGCAGGCGGGTGCGGGGACATCCCGACGGTGGCTATCGGAGACGCCAGGAAAGCCGGCGCCCTCCTGAACATCACCCAGCATATCCAAGAGGAGTTGATGAAATAAACGGCCGTTGAAATGTGGGAAATCTCTTAGAAAAGGGGGAAATCATGAATAACATCCAATCGTTCTATTGCCCAACCAATATTACGATGGGCATCGATTCGCACCGGAAAGTCGATTCCTTGATCAAGGAATGGAAGATTCAGAACCTATTCCTTGTCGTGGATGCTGCGATTCTGAAGACGGATATCTATGCCCTGGTCGAAGCGATCCTCAAGAAGAACAATGTCTGCTTCGAAATCTACACGGATATCGAATCGGACCCGAGCGCGAACACGGTGGAGAAGGCCTACGCCCTGTACAGGAAATCGGGGGCTTCGACCGTCCTGGCCATCGGAGGCGGAAGCACGATGGATGTCGGCAAGGCCGTCGGCATTCTTGCGACCAACGGTGGACGGATTCACCAATACGAAGGCATTGAGAAATTTTCGATTCCCCCTTTGCCGCTGATCGCGATTCCCACGACGGCGGGTACCGGGTCGGAGGTGTCGGGGTCCTGCGTCATCACGGACACGGATCGCGGCCTGAAGATGTCGATCCGGCACGCGTCGTTGAACCCGGCAAAGGTGGCCATCCTCGATCCCATCGCCTTGAAGTCGCTGCCCGCGACCGTGGCGGCCCATTCAGGCATGGACGCCTTCGTGCATGCCTTTGAGTCTTACATCGCTTTGAACGCAAGCCCCATGACGGACGCCATCAACCTGTATGCGATCGAATTGATGGCTCAGAACATCCGGCAGTTTGTCGCGAACCGCGCGAATCTGGATGCGGGATTGAAGATGGCGTGCGCCTCCAATCTGGCGGGGATCACGTTCGGCCTCACGGGATTGGGCAACGTTCATTGCATGGCGAGATTCGTCGGCGCTTTCTTCCACGTCTCCCACGGCCTCTCCAACGCGATCTGTCTTCCCTACGCGGCGGAATTCAATCTCATCGCCAATCCCAAAAAGTACGCGCGGGTTGCCCTGGCGATGGGGGAGAACATCCAGGGCATGACGGAACTCGAGGCGGCGAACAAGGCCCTCGATGCCATCAAGTGCCTGTGCCGGGATCTCGGTATCCCGGAAAAGCTCCGGGATATCAAGGCGACGGAGGACAAGCTTCCCGAGATGGCGAAGCTTTGCGTCGAGGCGGGATACAACCGGTGGAATCCCAGGCATTCCACGTACAACGATTTTCTGACCCTGTTCCAGCAGGCCTACTGAGAAGGACGGGTCACTGCAGTGATGTCGGGAGGAAGGAATATGGGGGACGGATATCCCCGCGGAGGGTATATCGGCAAGTGGCTGAGAGTGGACCTGAGCGCCGGAAAAATGAGCGATGAAACGGTCGATCAGGAGTTGCTCCGGCAGTACATCGGCGGTTCAGGGCTGGGAATGAGGCTCCTCTATCGCGAAAGCGAGCCCGGAATGGATCCTTATGCGCCCAGCAATAAGATCATTCTGGCTTCCGGCCCCCTGACCGGTACCCTGATACCTGGGTCGGGCACCATCTCCGTCGTTTCCCGGAACGCCCTGACGGGATTCGCGGCCGCGAGTCAATCGAACGGCTTTTTCGGGGCGCGGATGAAGCATGCCGGCTACGACGGCATCATCCTCCAGGGAAGGTCCGACAAGCTGGTCTACCTGCATGTTCAGGACGGCCGGGCGACGCTGGAGGATGCCGCCTTTCTGGCCGGCAAGGGGACCTATGCGACCGATCTTCTCCTGAGGAAGAAGCACGGAGAGAAGGGGTTCGATGACCGGATCAGCGTCGCCGCGATCGGTCCCGCCGGCGAGCGTCAGGTGCGGTTTGCCTGCATCTCCACGGATCGCGGGCATATCGCGGCTTCCGGAGGCGTCGGCTCGGTCCTCGGTTCGAAAAATCTCAAGGCCATCGTGGTTCAGGGGTCGCTGGGGATTCCCATCCATCCGGACGACCGGGATGCTTTCCTGGAAAAGGCCGGGCAGTGGCGGCAGGAAGCCGCGAGTTCCGGCATGGGTAAGACGGTGAGCCAGGTCGGCTCGCTCGGGTTCTTCACTGCCTATCACAGCAAGGGATGGGTGCCGGTGAAGAACCTCACGACGAATATCTTCCCCGGCGAGGAGAAATTCAAGGCCGACTATATCCGCAGAGAGGTTTACGACGGCGTATTCCGCAGTTGTCTGAATTGCACCTATCACCACTGCCAGACCGTCAGGATCAAGAAGGGGCCCTGCAAGGGTTTTGTCGGCGAAGAGGTGGAATACGAGATCCTGGCGGGATTCGGCCCCAACTGGGGGATCTACGATCCGGGGACGGTCACGATGCTCAATTCCCTCAACGACGATCTCGGCATGGACGCGAAGGAAGCGACCTTTGTCGTCAGCATGATCATGGAGGGATACGAAAAGGGCATGGTGTCGAGAAAGGCTCTCGACGGACTCGACATGAAGTGGGGCAACGCCAAAGCGGCGTCCGAGATGCTGAAGAAGATCGCTGCACGGGAGGGGATCGGAGACCTTCTTGCCGACGGAGTTCATCGGGCCGCCCAAAAGCTCGGAGGAGGCTTCCCGGAGATCGCCGTCTACGTGAAGCGGGGGAATGCCCCCCATGTGCACGATTCGCGGACCCGCTGGGGGACGCTGTTCAACCAGATCGTCTCCGATATGGGAAGCCAGGAAGGGCTCGATCTCACGGGAAGGGGGTCGGCGGATCTGGGGGTCGATAGGCCGACGTCCGAGCCCGACGAATATCTGGGCGAAGTCAATGCAAAGACGGAGTGGCTGAGGCAGTTTCAGGAATGCCTGACGTACTGCTATTACCAGACGGCATCGCTGAAGACGCTGGTGGAAACCCTGAACACCCTGACGGGCAGCAGGTACACGGTGGAGGATGCATTGAAGGTCGGGAAGCGGATCGTCAGCCTTCTGCGCATGTTCAACCGCCGCGAAGGCATGACCAGGGAGGACGATAGTTTCTCGCCCCGTCTGCAGATGCCGCCGGTCGACGGCCCGGGAAAGGGCAAATCGCTCGCTCCAACCTTTGAAAAAGTCCGCAGCGCCTATTATCGTGCGGCCGGGTGGGATGAAAACGGATTGCCGACGACGGAGCTGCTGAAGGAACTCGACCTGGGATTTACGATCCAAGACAAGCGTGCGTGAGGTTCGATATGCCGAAACAACTGAAGATCAATCCGCAAAAATGCATCGGATGCAAGAGTTGCGAGCTGGCATGTTCCTTGAGAAACGAAACGGTCTTTAATCCCGCCCTGTCCAGGATATCCAGCATCACCTTTATCGAAGGGACCTATCCGCTCCCCTACAATTTCGTTGCCACGTGCAAGCAATGCGCCGACGCCCCCTGCCTTTCCTCCTGTCCGACCAAGGCGATCTCGCGCAGGAAGGATGAGGCCAAGGCGGTGGTCATCGATCGCGACAAGTGCATCGGCTGCGGCGTCTGTGTCGGGACCTGTCCCTTCGGCGCCATGCGGTTCGATGAGGCGGCGAAGAAGGCTTTCAAGTGCGAACTCTGCGGAGGCGATCCGGCGTGCGCGCAGATGTGCCCGACCGGAGCGATCCAGTTTGCCCCAGGGAAACCGTTCCGTGCACAGCCGGAGGATTGCCGATTGCAGGCCTACTCGATACTCCTGCAGAGAAACAGGACAAGCAGCCGGAGGAAATCCGAAAAAGAGAACTGAGAAGACTTGTCGCGAGAAGGCCGACAGGGCACTCGCCTCGGGGAGGAAACGGTTCAAAGGAAAATGGAATACGGGGGATTCACCCGTTTATGAATGGAGGAAAGAAATGAAGAATCGAACTGAATTTCCCTGCACGATCATGAGGGGAGGAACGAGCAAGGGGATCTTCCTGATGGAGAAGGATCTTCCGGAGGACCCCGCCCTGCGGGACCGCATCATCCTGGCCGTCTTCGGAAGCCCGGATATCCGTCAGATCGACGGGCTGGGAGGCGCCGATTCGCTGACCAGCAAGCTGGCGATCATCGGGCCGGCGAAGCGATCCGACTACGACATCGACTACAACTTCGGTGCGGTGGGGATCGATAAACCCTTTGTCGATTATTCCGCCAACTGCGGGAACATCAGCTCGGCCGTCGGACCCTTTGCCGTGGACAAGGGCCTCGTGAAGGCGGTGGAGCCTTTTACCGTTGTCCGCATCTACAACGCCAACACGAAGAAGATGATCTACTCGAAGGTCCCGGTGAAGGAAGGAAAGGTGGTCTGGGAGGGCGACTATGCGATCGACGGATGCCCGGGGACGGCCGCCAAGATCGAGTTGAGCTTCATGGATCCAGGCGGCGCCACGACGGGGAAGCTGCTTCCGACAGGGAATATCGTGGATGAGCTGAAACTCGATACAGGCGAAAGTTATCGCGTCACCATCGTGGATGCGGGAAACCCGACGGCTTTTGTACGGGCGGAAGAACTGAAATTGCGCGGGAACGAACTTCCCGCGGAATTCGATCAGGACATGACGACGCGGGCGAAGCTGGAGGCGATCCGGAAGAAGGTGGGCGAAATGATGGGGATCCGAGTGAGCCAGTCCATACCGAAGATCTCCTTCATCGCGCCCGCACAGGATTTCAAGACGGTGACGGGAAAAACCGTTGGCAAGGATTCCGTCAGCATGCTGGCGCGCGTCATGGCCATGGGCAAGATGCACAAGACCTTCGCCATCACGGCCGGAATCCCCGCGGCGATCGGCGCCGTTCTTCCGAATTCCGTGGTGAACCAGGTTGTGGCCGGCGGCAAGCCGGTCCCCGCCGATAAAGAGATCGTCATCGGCCATCCCTCCGGCATGATGGACGTGAAAGTGGAGATGCGCACCGAAAAGGGCCAGCCCCACATCGTCAGCTGCACGGTCGGCAGGACGGCACGAAAGATCATGGAGGGAACGGTCTTCGTTCCGACGACCGTGTACGGCACCGGGCGTTAAAGATAAATCTTGACGAACGCGCGGGCACAGAGATATTGAGACGCCCGCCGAGATAAATTTCGGCGGAAGATGTTTTTCTCTGGCGGTGGGCGGGTTTTCGGGCTTCCTCCTTTATCTGCCCGCCGCTCCCCCCTTTTGAGGCGGGATACATTTGGAAGGGAAGAGGTAACGTATGGCGAAGCAGGTATTGAGGAGGCACGTGATCCAACGGGAGTGGTGCAAGGGATGCGGGATCTGCGTGCATTTTTGTCCGAAGAAGGTGCTGGAGCTGGACGAGAGCGAGAAAGTGGTTGTGGTTCGTGCGGGGGATTGCGTGGCGTGCAAGCTGTGCGAGCTTCGGTGCCCGGATCTGGCGATCGAGGTGGAGACGGAGGAAGGGGCGGCGGCGGCCGAGAAGCGGCCATCTGCGGGAGCCTGAGGCGTCCGTGGGGAGCTTTCCTGAAGCCTGGCGTTGGGCGCGTGCGGGATGCGAGGTACGGCTCACGGTTCAGGATTTCGGGGGCCTCGCATCTGGGCATTTTTGAACGGCCCGTGTGGGTAGAATGGGAACCCGGCAGCGGTGGCGGGTGGGATGAAGCGACCTGGGATAAAAGGGGTGGAGTTGCTATGAGCGGGAAGACGATATTCGTGCAGGGGAACGCGGCGTGCGTGGAAGGAGCGCTGTACGCGGGGATGGATTTTTTTGCGGGGTACCCGATCACGCCGTC
>Ga0209718_1000886_pt1 | contig 37456 bp, 31 predicted proteins | sample AD_JPNAS1_MetaG_FD_184420 | JGI IMG/M metagenome (GOLD analysis project Ga0209718, IMG submission 184420) | Active sludge microbial communities of municipal wastewater-treating anaerobic digesters from Japan - AD_JPNAS1_MetaG (SPAdes) (version 2) | ecosystem: Engineered > Bioreactor > Anaerobic...
TCGTCGGGGGCGTGCAGTTGACGCTGACCGACGACTGACGAGCTGCTCGGACGCCGGCCTGCTCGGTGGCAGCCGTGGCCTCGCCACGCGCGATCTGGGGGTACGCGCGGTGGTGAGCGGGCGGCATACATGGGCCGTTTTGATCGAGGTCGCGGCTGTGGGGTAGTCTGGCGCGTCGCGGCGGTGCTCCGCCGCACGATGGTGCAAGGGCCTATAGCTCAGACGGTTAGAGCGCTTCCCTGATAAGGAAGAGGCCACAGGTTCAAGTCCTGTTAGGCCCACCACCGTCGTTCTCCAAGCCGGGAGGTATGCCGTGCCCAAGAAGATCTGGGTAGCGCTCGCGGCCGCGGCGCTCGCCGCCTTGGCGATGCGCAAGTCCGTGGCCGATCAGCAGGCCGAGCGTGACTTGTGGGCCGAGGCGACCGACGACGTCCGGTCGAGCGACGAGCCGGGCCGCTGACCGTCCCGGCTGTTTCGGGGCCATGGCGCAATTGGTAGCGCACCTGCTGTGCAAGCAGGGGGCCCACGCAGCGGCGAGTTGTGGCGGCTTGACCGCCTGGCCCAGGACGGGCTAGAGACGGGCGAGACCACCTTCGAGGTCGGGTATCCTCTTGGAGTCCCTCCGGGAGCTTCGTCGCTCTCAGCGGCTCGTCCTTAGTCGGCGAAGTCGTTCACCAGGGGAAGTGGCGCAATTGGTAGCGCACCGCTTTTGCAAGGCGGGGGTTGCGGGTTCGAGTCCCGTCTTCTCCACTTCAGTCGCAGGTCTCGGCAGTTTCGACGGCCAGGTTGACCTCGCGCTTGACCGAACGTTGGCCGAGGACGCTCCGGCATCCTGACCATTGAGGTCGAATCCAACCAGCGCTCCAGATGGACACCATCGGCGTGAAGCTCCGCAGCAGCTGCGTTCACGTCGACGTTGGCCGGGGCCGGGGCAGTCGTGGCCGTAGGTATAGGATTTGCGGAATATTGAGTATAGGATTCACGGGTTAGTGGGTATCGGATTGACCGAGGAGGCCACCGTGATCGAGTATCGGCCCCGCATTGCGGATGGCGAACTGGCTGAACGCATGGAGTCCGCGGGAGCCGTCCTGATCGAGGGTCCGAAGTCGTGCGGCAAGACGGCCACGGCGTCGCGTCGTGCCTCGACCGTGTTCCGGATGGACACCGACGACAGCGCCCGTGATCTGGTGGACACCGCTCCCGAACTGCTCCTGGGTGCCGCTCAGCCGGTGCTGTTCGATGAGTGGCAGGTGGCCCCGAAGCTCTGGAACCTCGTGCGTCGACAGGTCGATGACCTCGGAGGTGAACCGGGGCGGTTCCTCCTGACGGGGTCGGCCACCCCCCGAGATGACGCGACTCGGCACAGTGGCGCGGGACGGTACTCGATCCTTCGGATGCGTCCGATGAGCTTGTTCGAGACTGGCATCTCGACGGGTGCAGTCTCGCTGGCAGGTCTCTTTGACGGGGACTTCACTCCGTCGATGGCCCCTAACGTGACGGTGCCAAACCTGGTGGACTGCATCGTCACGGGCGGATGGCCCGCTCTCTTGGACGTGCCGGTGAGGGTGGCCCAGCGGTGGGTGGTGGACTACCTGAGTTCCTTGGTTGAGGTGGACCTGCCCCAGATGGGGGTCCGACGAGACCCCGCCACGCTCCGCCGCTTCCTCGCGTCCTTGGCCCGTGGCACCGGCACCGAGCTCAGCACCCAGGCCATCGCGACCGACGTTGCCGGACCCGACCGGACGTTGGATCGGGACACGGCCGCTGGCTATCTGGACATTCTGGCCCGTCTCATGGTGACCGAGGATGTCCCCGCCTGGGCCCCTCACATGCGCTCGGCGACCCCGTTGCGCAAGTCAGCGGCGCGTTTCATGGTCGACCCATCACTGGCCGTCGCCGCACTCGGTGTCGGCCCGGAGCAGTTGCTCCGTGACCTGAACGCGACCGGATTCCTCTTCGAGTCCTTGGTGTTGCGCGACCTGCGCGTCTACTCGCAACCGCTCCGCGGCCGCTTGGCCCGCTGGCGAGACAACAACAACCACGAGGTCGACATCATCATCACCCTCGACGACGGACGGTGGGGCGCACTTGAGGTGAAGATGAACCCCGCAGCTGCCGACGGTGCAGCAGCCTCCCTGCTGAGGTTCAAGGACAAGGTCGACCTCGACAAAGTGGGCGAACCAGCGTTCCTCGGTGTCGTCACCACCCGGACGGCAGCGGTGCGTCGCCAGGACGGCGTCCACATCCTCCCCATCGCCGCACTCGGCCCCTAACGGTTCAGCACGTCACCGCTCGGCGGTTGAGGGCGCTCGGCCGTCAGGCCCCATCGGTCGCCTCATCCCGGCTCCTGTCACGGGGCTCGTGGCTCGACTCGACCAGATCAAGCGCGTGCCGAAGAGAACTTGACATGTCTGCGTGAAAAGCGCGGATCCGATCGGAGTCCTTGACTCCGGGCACGGCGTCGGCGCCGTGGTACATGCCGGGCTCGACGCGCAGATGGACCCGGACTCCCGCGTCGCGGAGGCGCCGCGCGTAGTGGACATCCTCGTCGTGGAACAGATCGAGGTCCCCCACTCCGATCCACGCCGAGGGCAAACCGCGCAGATCCTCCCGGCGGGCGGCCACGGCATACGGACGTTGTTCGCTCGCCCCCGCCGGATGCCCGAGGTAGGCCGACCACGCGAACCGGTTGGAAGTCGGGGTCCAGACGAGCCGTCCACGGTTCGTGGCTCCACGCCCAAGGCTTCGGTCGTCGAGCATCGGGTAGACGAGGACCTGATGGGCGAGTTCGATGCCTTCATCGGTCGCCCGCTGCGCCAGCTCCGCCGCCAGTCCGCCCCCCGCGCTGGCTCCGCCGATGGCCAGGGGGCCGGGGATGTCGTTGGCGGCGCACCAAGCGGTGAACCACGACAAGGCGGTCGCACAGTCGTCCAGGGCAGCGGGAAACGGATGCTCGGGCGCCAACCGGTAGTTCACGCTGAGCACCGTCACCCCGGCGTCGTCCGCGAGTCGACGGCACTGGATGTCGTCGAACTGCGGTATGCCGGAGACTCGGCCGCCGCCGTGAATCCAGAGCAGGCCACCGCGACTGGTCCCGCCACGGGGTCGGTAGAGCAACGCCTCACGGGACACACCGTCGGCGCCTGGGGTGCTCAGCCGTTCGTCTTCGGAGGATGGTTGTCGCCCCGCTGCGGTGCCCATCGCCCGCACTAAGGGAAGGGTCCCTCGGGTGGCTGGCAGAGCCAGCATGACGACAGGGCTGCGGAACTCACGCGCGACATGGCGAAGGTGTCGTGCGCGCCAGGCTACGGCGGCCGTGGCCGCGGCCAGCGCGATGGCAGGGGTCTGAGGTGTTCGCATCGGGTAGGTGACCTCCGTGTTAGGTCGTCCAGGTCAACTGACCGAAGCCAGTCCGAACTCAAGTGCGCTGACACTCTGGGGGCGGAGGGTGAGGCTGACCGCGCCATCGTGGACGGCGAGGGCCAGGTGGTCCTCGAGGAGCTTTGCCCGCTCGCGAGAGCCCATGCGCCGGGATGGCTGTATGCCGTGTGGTGCTGCGAGGACAGTGGCCGATCCCGCTCCATGCAGCGGCAGGTCGACGGTGAGGGTCACGTCCTGCGGGATCGTCGTCGTGTTGACGAGATGGACGCAAAGTCGGTCATCGGAACGACTGGCGGACGCGAAGACACCCGCGGGCAACTCGCCGTCGAGATCGACGATGCGCTCGCCGAGGGTGGTCGCGAACAGCTTCTGGACGGCTGCATTGGCGGTGGGAGTGACCGTGAACCCGTCGAAGTCGATGAGGTTGTGCTGCCAGAGCTCGGACTCCAGATGGTTGAGCAGCGGCGCATACGAGGTCATCGCGACGACATCGGCGTTGCGCTCGACACCGGTGAGGAACGCTGCCTCCGCGATGGCGCTCTTGATCGTGTTGGCGGGGAGTCGGAGGCGGCGGGGGATGGGGAGCGTGGGTACGTGTGCGGCATACTCCCCCATGAAGACCTGAGCACCGCCGCGCGGGTAATCGTCGTAGCGGTTGACTTGGTCGATGAACCAGGCGGGGCTTTTGTAGAAGTGCTCATCGACAACGGTTTTCGCGTCGCCGCAGGTCCGCGCATGTGCCAAGCTCTGGTCGAAGGCTTTGCCGGCGGGGGCGGTACCGCTGGACATGATGATGGTCAGGCCGGGGTGGTGGGCGTCGACGGCGGCCCGGATGCGTTCGAACCTTTCCAGGTAGACCGGCCCGTGGTTCTCGTTGCCGATCCCCAAGAGGTTGAGCCGGAAAGGTTCGGGGTGTCCCCCTGCGGCCCGCTTCGCTGCCCACGCATTGGTCGCCGGATCACCGGTGGCCCAGTCGATGAGGTCCAGGGTGTCTTGGACGACCTTCGAGAAATCCGCGCCGTCCACCGGCGTGACTTCTCGGGAGCGGAACTGGCAGGCCAGTCCCGCCGACACCACCGGCATTGGTTCCATCCCGAGGTCCTCGCAGAGGAGGAAGTATTCGTAGAAGCCGATCTGCAGGGACTGGCTGTAGTCACCGTCGGGGCGGTGCATGCCCCACAGGTTGTAGTTGGGTCGACGCTCGGCCAGTGGACCGACCGAGGCCTTCCAGTCGTAGGCGTTCTCAAGCGTGAGGCCTTCGACGATGCAGCCGCCGGGGAAGCGCATGAACCGCGGAGCGAGGTCCCGCAGCGCCTCGACCAGATCGCGCCGGAACAGTCCCTGGCTCCAGCGGGGGTCACCGGCACCCCAGTGGTCCTCAGGGATCAGGCGCACCTCGTCGAGGTCGAGTGTGCCCCCATCGGGCAGGACGAGCTGCAGGGAGGCACGCACGGTTCGGGTGGGCGACAGTTCGGCAACGACCTGGGTCCACTGGTCACCGGCTGGCACCGTGAAATCAGCCTCAGCCACAAGGTTGCCGTCCCCGGCCAGCAAGACCACGTGGCATCGTGAACCGCCCTGCGGGCCCCGCGCGAGGGCCGTGAACCGCAGGTTCACCCCCGCCCGCACGGCCACGGAAGGCCCCGCGTCGCCGGGGTATCCGTGGTTGGTCAGCGTGGCTCCAGATCCGCCGGTGAGGCGTCCGTAGTGTCCGTGGGAGGCCACCGCATCGGTGCCGAGCACGCTCAGCTTGGCCGCGGGTCCGGAGGTCTCCCAGTGCCGAGCACGATCGAGATGCTTGGTCGTGGGGGTCCTCATCGCGAGAGCGCGCAATTCCTTGTGCTTGGGGTCGAGATAAACCCCTTCGAAGCTGTGATTGTTGACGAGGTTGGCGTTGAGTCCTCCGTCGCTGGAGAGGTTGATGTCCTCATAGAAGAGGCCGAAGAGCAGGGGACTGACCGGCCGGTGGGCTGCCGAGGCGCGGACGCTGAGGGCGGATGCAGAGGTGGGCGTGGCTTTGCTGGCGCTGTTGGTCACTGGGTTGCTCCTCAGACACAGAGGTGGTTGTTCAGGCGGTGGTATGCGGCGTTCCAGCGCAGCCGATCCCGGATGCCCTCGACCGAGGCATGACGGTCGATCAGGACCAGTTCGGTGCGCAGCATCTCCGCCAGGTGCCGCAGTTCCGGTGTGCCAACTGCGGTGCTCAGCACGGTGTGGTGTGGGGCGCCGGCAAGAATCCAGGACTCCGTCGAGGTCGCGAAGTCAGGTTCGGGACGCCACGTGGCGGACGCGACGGGCAGACGCGGCAAAGGTTCGGTGGGATCAACGACCTCGATCTCGTTGAGGGTGAGCCTGAACCGGTCCCCCAAGTCACTCAGGCCGACCACGACACCCGGAGCCGGAGCCGCGGTGAAGCGAAGCCGGACTGGGTCCTCCTTGCCGCCGATCGACAGAGGGTGGATCTCCAGCGTCGGTGTGGTGCCGGCAATGCTCGGGCAGACCTCGAGCATGTGCGCGCCAAGGATCCGCTCCTCCCCCGGAGTGCTGAGGTCGTAGGTGTAGTCCTCCATGAACGAGGTGCCACCGGTTCGACCCGCGCCCATTGCCTTGAGCGTGCGTAGCAGGACCGACGTCTTCCAGTCCCCCTCGCCCCCGAAGCCATAGCCGTCGGCCATCAATCGCTGCACCGCCAGGCCCGGGAGCTGCCTGAGTCCCCCGAGGTCCTCGAAGTTGGTGGTGAAGGCCGTGAACCCGCCGTCCGCGAGGAAGGTGCGCAGCCCCCACTCGATCGCGGCGCCATACCGCAAGGACGTATGCCGTGCGGCCCCCGGCCGCAGGTCGGGTGCCACGGCATACGTGTCGAGGTATTCAGTGACGAGCTCGTTGAGCGCCGCCTCCGGAGCGGCGGCGACAAGGTTGACCAGTTCGGTGACGCCGTAGCTGTTGACGGAGACGCCGAAGCGGATCTGTGCCTCGACCTTGTCGCCGTCGGTGACCGCGACCTCACGCATGTTGTCGCCGAACCTCGCGACGCGCATGGTCCGCAGTTCATGAGCACCGCGCGCTGCGCTGGCCCACTCGGAAACCCGTTGTCGCACAATCGGATTGGACACGTGACCGGAGACGATCGCTCGCGCGAGACCGAGTCGGCCGACGACGTGGCCGAGTTCTCGGTCACCGTGTGCGGCCTGGTTGAGGTTCATGAAGTCCATGTCGATGGACCCCCATGGCAGGCGCGCGTCGGCCTGGGTGTGCAGGTGCAGGAGCGGCTTGCGCAGCGCGTCGAGTCCGGCGATCCACATCTTCGCGGGCGAGAACGTGTGCATCCAGGTGATGACGCCTGCGCACTGCTCGTCAGCGTTCGCCGCGAGGACGGCGCGGTGCACTGAGGTCGAGTCCGTCAGCACCGGCTGCCATTGCAGTTCGACCCCGAGGCCATGCGCTCCGAGTTCGTCGGCGACACGGCGCGACTGTTCGGCGACCTGGCGCAGGGTCTCCTCGCCATACATCTCCTGACTGCCAGTGAGGAAGTGCACCGCCAACGGGCGGCTGGCAAGGGGCGTGGACATTCTGGTCTCCTCGGCGTGTTTCTGGGTGTTGCGGCCGGGCTTCAACGCTGCCCGTAGACGTTTTGGTAGCGGTCGTAGAGCGAGTCAATGTCGTTCTGCTGCAAGGCAATCGGTTGCCCGAGCTGTCGCGCGATGTGGACGGTTCGAGCGACGTCCTCGCACATGACCGCGGACTTAACGGCTGCGCGAGCGTCGCGGCCGACGCTGAACACGCCGTGCTGTCGCATGAGCACGGCCGTGGACCGGGACGCGCGCAAGGTCTCGACCACGCCTCGACCGATGGAGTCGTCACCAATGAGGGCGAAGGGCCCGATCGGGATCTCGCCCCCGAACTCGTCGGCCATCATCGTGAGGACACACGGGATCGCCTCGCCGCGCGCAGCCCACGCCGTGGCATAGGTCGAGTGAGTGTGCACGACGCCCCCGACGTGCGGCATCGTTCGGAAGATGTATGCCGCAGCGGCCGAGTCCGATGACGGGGCCCGTTCTCCCTCGACGACCTTCCCGTTTAGATCACAGACGACCATGGCGTCGGGCGTGAGTTCGTCGTAGGGCACGCCGGAGGGTTTGATGACCATGAGGTCGTGCCCGGGGACGCGGGCGGCAATGTTGCCGGCGGTCCACACTACGAGGTGGTTGCACACGAGCTCGGCGTGCAGCTCGCTGAGCTGATCGCGGAGCATGTCTACGACCTGCTGGAGTTCGGGGGCAACGCCCATCTCAACGATCCTTTCGCGGCGGTGCGGTGCTGGCCCGCTCGATCAGTGGTGCGGAGAGCAACCCGGGCGTGGGCAACTCGGCTCCGCTCAACGCCGCAGCCAGGACCGCGATGGCCTGGTGCCCGACGGCAGCAAAGTCTTGGTGCACGGTCGTGAGTGGTGGGAACAGGTAGGCAGCCTCGGGGATGTCGTCGAAGCCGACGAGGGAGACATCGCCGGGGACGCTGCGGCCGGCCTCCCGGAGGGCTCGCAGTGCGCCAAGGGCCATCTGGTCGTTGCTGGCGAAGACCGCCGTGATCTCGGCATCGGCTGCGATCTGCTGTCCAGCGGTGTAGCCGGATTCGGGGCTCCAGTCGCCCCGAAGGAGGTGGACCGCGGGCAGGCCGCTGCGCCCCATGGCCAACTGCCACCCCTCCAGCCGGGCCCGGGCCTCGCACCAGTGGAGCGGACCGGAAATGTGCGCGATTCGACGGTGGCCCAGGCCGATCAGGTGCTCGGTCGCGGCCACGGCACCGGCGACCTGATCCACGCCGGCACTCATCGCCGCCCGCGTCAGGTCACCTTCGACAACAACGATGGGAAGGGCACCTGCTCGCTTGCGGGCGACATCCACAGCAGCGTCGTGCCCCGCCACGACGATCAGCCCTTCGACGCCGAGGCGAGAAAGATCCTCCACAGCGGCGGCGAGCGTGGCTTCCGTGATGTCGTCGAGCTCGACGCTGGTCACCGAGTAGCCGGCTTTCCGGGCTGCCGCCGAGACTCCTTGGTGAGCGCTTCGCGGTCCGTAGAAGGCCCCTGATCCGGTGACTATGCCGATCAGCCCCGACCGCCCTCGCACGAGCGCGCGCGCTGCCGTGTTCGGTTGGTAACTCAGCTGGGCAATGGCTCGTTCGACCCTTTCACGGGTGCTCTGACGGATGTGCGGGTGCCCATTGAGCACCCTGGAAACGGTCTGGTGGGACACCCCTGCGAGCAGCGCGACGTCTGCCATCACTGGCGTCTTGGGATGTGCGCTGGCCATTGGGCGGTCCTCCTTGTCCCCCCAAATTGTTAGCGTTAACATTCCTCCATGTCAACTGTGATGGTCAGGGATCTCGATCGCATGTGCACGCTCACACGTGGGCGCGCGTCATGACCGCGACGGCGGGGGTCGTCTCGGCTGGGCGCGCTGTGCTGGGCATCGAACTGGGGTCGACCCGGATCAAGGCGGTGCTCACCGACCCGTCGGGCCAGCGCCTCGCCTCGGGGGTGCACTCTTGGGAGAGTCGCCTCGAGGACGGCCACTGGACCTACTCCCAGGAGCACATCGAAGGGGGGCTCGTTGCGTGTGTGGCCGATCTGCGGCGCGACCTCCACGAGGTGCATGGCATCTCGCTGAGCACGGTGGCCGCTCTCGGGGTGTCGGCCATGATGCACGGTTACATTGCTCTGGACGAGGACGACCAATGGCTCGTCCCATTCCGGACCTGGCGGGATACCACGACTGCTCAAGCTGCTCAGGAGCTCGGTTGCGCCTTGGGCGTCAACATCCCCCAACGGTGGTCCGTGGCCCACTACTACCAGGCCCATCTCGACGGTGAAAGCCACCTCGCGCGAGTGGTGCGCCTGACCACCCTGGCCGGTTGGGTTCACCTCCGCCTGACCGGCGAGCACATCCTCGGAGTTGGCGATGCCTCGGGCATGTTCCCGATCGACACGGCCACCGGCACCTACGACCAGTGGATGCTGGGCGTGGTCGATGACCTGATGGAGCGCCACGGCACCACAGGTCCTTCTCGCCCGCTGGAGCACCTCCTGCCCCGAGTCCTGCGCGCGGGACGACCAGCTGGGACGCTCACACCTGCGGGAGCTCGGCTGCTCGACCCTTCCGGAGGCTTCGACCCCGGCGCGCTGGTGTGCCCTCCCGAGGGGGATGCCGGCACGGGGATGGTCGCGACGAACAGTGTGCGGCCGCGCACGGCCAATGTGAGCGTCGGGACCAGCGTCTTCGCCATGACCGTCCTCGACGACGTGTGGCGCAGCGCAGACCCGAACGTCGACGTCGTGTGCACTCCCGAGGGCGCACAAGTCGCCATGGTTCATGCCAACAATGGCGCGCACGAACTCGATGCCTGGGCCGGTGTATTCGCCGACTTCGCGCGCAAGCTGTCTCTCGACGTGACTCGCGATGACGTCTTCCGCGTCCTCCTCGACGCAGCCGACGAGGGCGCCAACAACGCCGGTGGAACGGTGGTCCACAACTTCATCGCCGGCGAACCGGTTGTGGGAGTGGAGGCCGGCCGCCCACTCATGGCCCGCGGTCAAAGCGATCGGTTGACCTTGGCGGATCTCGTCCGAGCCAACGTCTACACGGTCTTTGCCTCGCTCGCCATCGGCATGCGATCCCTCCGAATCGCGGGAGTCACCACCGACAACGTCGTCGCGCACGGCGGCGTCTTCCGCACCAAGGGCGTGGCCCAGCAGGCGTTGGCAGCCGCTCTGGACAGTCCGGTGAGCGTGTTGCGCGGGGCCGGAGAAGGAGGGGCCTGGGGCATGGCCCTCCTCGCCGCCCTCTTGCTGCACCCAGACCTCGATCTGCCCGACTTCTTGACGCAGGTTGTCTTTGCATCGACCGCAGCCGAGACGGTCGTCCCGAACCCTGAGGATGTCGCCGGGTTCGCCGAGTACCTCAGCCGCTTCGAGGGGCTCCTTCCCCTCCAAGCAATGGCTGCGCAGTTGCCGTAGCGGTCAGGTTGCAGGAGAGCGGCGTACCCCGAAACAGAGCCAGTTCTGGCACAGCTAGCCCGCGATCGTGCTGTGCTGGGCCCACGCGGCGGCTGGCCGCGACGAAGGAGCGGGCGGGCGCCGTGGGGCGTCCCCTTGGCTCCACCACTGACTGACTGATTGACACAAGAAGGGCCCGACCGCCTTTGGTCGGGCCCTTTCGCATCCCTGGGGTTTAGCCCCGACCTGGCTCAGCGGACAGGAGGACGTCCAAGACCGTCGGCGCGAAGAACCTCCGGCGATAGGCGTCGCCAGACTCAGAGAGGATGCCCAACTGGACCAGGTCTCTGACAAGGCCGTTCGCTCGGCCATATGAGAGAACCAGGTCACGCTCCACTTGACGCACGGTGAAGACCGTGTTTGCCACGGCATAGTCGACGAGCTTGTGCGCGCTGTCTGCGCGAAGGCTCGATGCCCTGACGACCTCCTTGAGGTTCGACTGGACCGCAACGAGGTCAAGCATCTGCTGTCGAGTCCGCACTGCCGACTCCTCGAGACCCTGGGCGAAGAAGGAGACCCAGTTGTCCCACTCGCCCTGCGTACTAACGGCGAAGAGCCGGTCGTAGTACTCGGTTCGACGAGCCTCGAACCACGGTGAGACCGTGATAGTGGGCTCCCCGAGGACGCCGGCGGCATACAGCTGGATGACGATCATCAGCCGTCCGATCCGGCCGTTGCCGTCGTGGAAGGGGTGGAGGGTCTCGAACTGGTAGTGGGCGAGGGCGGCCCCCACCACTGGGTCAATCGTGGCGCGGTGGTCCTCGTTGATCCACGTGACGAGGTCGCGGACGCTCGCCTCAAGGTCGGCCCCAGGTGGCGAGGGCACGAACCTCGCCGCCCTGACGGGAAGTTCACCCACGGAAGCTGTCCGACGCTGTCCGATCACCACCTGAATCTTGCGGATGACACCGGAGTTGGGGCCCTCCGCTGGAGTGCCGCGGACGAGCGTGCGCTGGAGCTCCGACAACATGGAAGCAGAGAGCCGGCGGCGCTCCGCTGCCCAGTCGAACGCAACGTCAGCCATGGTCACAAAGTTGAGGACCTCGCGCATCGTGAGGCTGGTGGGCCCCTCGTCGTCGGCGGTCAGAACGGCTTGAAGTGGCTCGTAGGTCCCCTCAAGAGCCGAGGTGCTCTGTGCCTCCCGACGCAGCGAAGGGCGTCGAAGCAGCTTGGGGTTGGGGAGCTGTCGCGCAGTGCTGTCTAGGGCTGCCAGTGCTGCACGGGCGTTCGCGACGCGCAGATAGGTCTTGGCCGCAAGGTCCGGCGGGTCGGCGCTGAGGGGGTTGGGAACGAACGCGGAGTGACTCTACTCGCAGCGCCGGTGGTCACCGTGTCACTCAGTGTGCCGAACTGTGCGAATGCCAGGTCAGCGCGCGGCATACGGGATGCCAATGGTGACCGACCGCGGCCCCTGCCACGCACGGGTATGCCGCCCACATCGGACCATTGGTATCCCCTGTGCGGGACCACCCCGCCACACCCCCGCCACCCCCGGACAATTCGGACACGCCGCACCTCACGAACCAACGGGCCGAGCGGGGGCGCTCCTGCGACAATGTCCCGCATGGTCGCACCGGTTGCGCTCCTCATTGAGGACAGCAAGGAGTACGCGCTCATCGGCGCCAAGCTCCTGCAGCGCGAGGGTTTCAACGTCCTGGTCGCTCACGACGGTGAGACGGGGCTGGGCCTGGCCCGCGCGCGCAAACCCGAGCTCGTGCTCCTCGACATCGGTCTGCCCGGAGTCGACGGCTTTGAGGTATGCCGCCGCCTACGCGACTTCTCCGATGCCTACCTCATCATGGTCACCGGGCGCACCGACGAGGTGGACCGGGTCATCGGCCTGACGATGGGCGCCGACGATTACGTCACCAAGCCGTTCTCGGCGCGCGAGCTGGCGGCGCGGATCGCCGCCATGCGCCGCCGCCCCCGGGTCGTCCCCGACCCGGAGCTCTGGGACTTCGGCCCGCTGCGCATCGACGTCGCCGCTCGCGAGACCACCCTCGACGGCGAGCTCCTCGACCTGACGAAGGTCGAGTTCGACCTCCTGGCCAAGCTGGCCTCCGAGCCGCGTCGGGCCTTCACCCGCTCACAGCTGCTCGACGCGGTGTGGGGCGTCGACTGGTTCAGCGACGATCACGTCGTGGACGTCCACGTCGGCAACCTGCGCAAGAAGCTCGGCGAATCAGGGAGCAGACCACGCTTCGTGCACACGGTGCGCGGCGTCGGGTTCCGCTTCGAGCCGAACAGCAAACGCTAAGCCCGCCGAAAAGGCGAAGGACCGAACCGCGCGTTGCCTCGCGCTTGAACCTCCCTTGAGGTGCCTCCGGAATGGTCGTCTGCGACTCGGAGTCGAGGATCATCCGCGTCTTGGTCGACACCATCTCGAACGACTCCTCCGTGGTCGTTCACGGGATCGATCCGGCGCGGGAGCACGTCGCCAAGGTCACTCCGCGGTCGGATGACCGGCAAGCCCGGAACCTCTCTTGAGTCCTTCTTGAGATCAGCCGGGCACGCTGATGTTCATGCCGCACACCGCTCCCTGGCGCCCCCGAGCCGGGAGCGGTGCGCGGCCCCAAACGACCGGTCGCTTGGCGGCGCTCGCCGCGCCGGTCGTGGTGGCAATCTCGGTCCAGTCGTTGGCCGACCTCCGCTTCCCCGCCGCCCACCGAGCCCGCCCAACCAAGCCTGCTGCAACGTTGCGACGGGCTTGAGCGTCGCTTGATCTGACGTTGCGACATTCGTCAAGTGACCACGTTGACGCTCTCACCCGCCCTCGCCATCGCACCGATGGCGTTGGCGCCGAGCGCGTTCGCTGCGCTCGCTGCCGTCCTGGTGTGCACCCTCCGGTATGCCGTGCTGCTGCCGGCTCCCCGCGGCCGCGATGAACGTCGCAACTGCGACCCGATCGCCTACGGCGACATCCCTGAGGAGATCTCATGAAGATCAGCGTCATCGTCCCCACCCGCAACTCCGGGAGGACGCTCGCCGCATGTCTGGGATCCCTCCGCAGACAGACCCACGAGGACGTCGAGATCATCGTGGTCGACAACGCCTCGACCGACGACACCCCACCAATCGCCCTGCAGCTGGCTCACATCATCGTCGACCGCGGGCCGGAGCGCAGCGCGCAACGCAACCGGGGTGCCTGGCTCGCCAGCGGTGAGATCGTCGTGTTCATCGACTCCGACATGGTCCTCGAACCGACCGTCCTGGCCGACCTCGCCGCGACCTTCGAAGCCCGTCCCGAGGTGGGTGCAGTCATCATCCCGCAGCGTTCCTTCGGTGTGGGCTTCCTGGCCTCTTGCCGGGTCCTGGAGAAGAGCCTGCACGTCGGGTTGGACGATGTCGAGGCTCCGCGAGCGTTCCGCACCGAGGTGTTCGACCTCGTCGGCCGCTGGGACGAGACGCTGTCGGCGGCCGAGGACTGGGACCTCGCGGACCGCACCCGAGCCGCCGGCGTCGAGATCGCGCGGGTCTCCTCCTGGATCTGGCACGACGAGGGCAAGATCTCGCTACGAGACCAGTTCGCTAAGAAGCGATACGACGGTCGATGGGTGGCCGAGTACCTCAGCCGGAAGCCCGAGACTCGCCAGCACGTGAGCCGCCCCGGCCTCCGCTCGCAACTTCCCGCCCTGCTGGCCTCGCCGGTGCGCACGGGCGGCCTGGTTATCCTCAAATCCGTGGAGACTGCGGGCCTGGTGGCGGGCATGAGCAAGGCGCAGCGGGCAGGCCTGGTCAGCCCGCGGCGGGTCAGCCGTGGGCCGGCCGGGCTGTGCGTATGACCCGCATCGTCGACGTCTTCGGCGAGTTCTCGGCGAAGACGGCGATGGGCTGAACGATCAGCGAGACCGCCTTCCGCGTGTCGGGGAGGCCGCGAGCGGCATACCGGAAGCGTGGTCGATGACCACCGCGGCACCGGGTGCTGCGACAGGCGTGGCTGTGACCGACTCCACGCCCCCGACGCGCAGCACCCGGCGGGCTAAGGCGACACCGGGTAGGTTGCGATGCGCCATGCCGAAAAAGGCTGCGCGCGTAGCGAACCCGGCGCTATCGAGCCGCTCGCGCAACGGCGGCGGGAGCGACGGTGGCGAGAAGCAGACGTCGCCGGGTCCCGCCCACCGGCGCGGTCGTACGGTCCGCGCCTTCCAGGACCCGTGCGACGTCTCGGACGAGGGGCGCCCCCAGGCACTCGCGCCGCTCGTCCATTGCGGCCAGGCGCTCGCCGATGGCGGCGCCCCCCCAGGCCTCCCGGGCCTCCCTTACCCGGCCTCGCACCGGCAAACGACCCCGCAAGGGGGGCCGAGCCAGAAGTTCAGCAGCCGTGACCGGCAGCGTGGGGGTGGGCATAACTCCACGGTAAGGGCCGTCAAGGGCCCGAGGCCCATGCGTGGGGATGTCCTGAGAACCCCTTGAGCAGTCCTTGAGTTTTGTCCACAAACCTAAGGAGACGCGGGCCTGACGCAGCCGGCAGACCTCGGCCGGCGTGGAGTGTTTCGACGGCCGCCGCCACGGCTCGAGGAATGAGAGGGTGTGGCAATGAAGGGTGTCATTTTCAACGTCATCGAGGAGACGGTGCGCGCCGAACATGGCGAGGATGCCTGGGATGAACTTCTGGACACCGCCGGGCTGGACGGCGCCTACACCTCCTTGGGGACCTACCCCGACCACGAGATGGCGGTGCTGGTCCAGACGGCGAGCGCGGCACTCGGCCTGAGCCAGGAGGAGCTGCTGCGGCACCTCGGCCGAGTGGGGTTCAGTCGGCTGGCCGCGCGTAATGCGGACCTCATGATCGACTTTAAGGACGCACGGTCGCTGCTGCTCGGCCTCAACTCCGTCATTCATCCCGAGGTCCGCAAGGTCTATCCCGGAGCGGATGTCCCGGTGTTCGACGTCGTCTCCGGTCAGGGGCACCGGATGAGCCTGTCGTACCGCTCAAACCGGGGCATGTGCTATCTCGGTGAGGGCCTCGCTCTCGGTGCGGCTGACCACTTCGGGGAGACGATGGTCGTGACCCAGCCGATCTGTCAGCACCGCGGCGGCGACCATTGTGAGCTGCAGTTCATCTGGCCCGAGGCCCGGCGGTGAGTGAACAACATCCCGCCGATGCCGAGCTTCGCCGACAACTGGCCCGGGCCGAAGCCCGGCTGAAGCGCGAACGGGCCGCCCGGCGCGAGTCCGAGGACATCGCCGAGGCCACCCTTCGCCGGCTTTACCTGCGCCAGGCCGACGTCGATCTGCTCAGCCAGGTGACGTCCATCGCCAACAGCGCGCAGGAGTTCGAGTCGGCGTTCCTCGACGCCATGGTCCTCATTCGGCGCGCGAGCCAGTGGCAGGTCGCCCACTACTTCCTGCCGGCCAAGGACGACCCGACCGTCATGGTGAGTTCCGGGGTCTGGAGTGGGGAGCCCGATGATCCGTTCCTCGACGAGCTACGGTCGGCAACGAGCGGCATGCGCTTCCCTCCGGGCTCGGGGATCCCGGGTGAGGCCTACCTCCAGGGCGCTACCTGGGAGGAAGACATCGCCGCCTCGCGTAACTTCCCTCGGCAGCAGTGGCTCACTGGCGGCTCCGCCTTCGCCTTCCCGATCCTCATCGGCAAGGAGGTCGTGGCAGTCATGGAGTTCCTGCGCTCCAGTCCGCGCCGACCCCAGCAAGGCCTGCTCGAGATCGCCGACGTCATCGGGATCCAGCTCGGCCGAGTCGTCGAGCGCGCGCGCGCCCGCCAGAGCGAGTCGGGACACCGGACCTCCCTGCAGGATGTCGTGGCGCAGCGGACGGCCGACCTCATCGCGGCCCGTAACCGCGCGGAGGCACAGTCAGATGCCCGTTCAACCCTCTTCTCCACCGTCAGCCACGACCTGCAGACCCCGCTACACGCTGCGCTCGCCGACATCGAGGCGGCGGCGTCCGCACCGGATTCCGGCGAGCACCTGGCTCGGGCGGTGAGTCACCTCATTGAGCTCGGGCAACGCATTCGCGCATTGGTTGAGCTCGCCGCTCCCACCGACGCGAACGCCGACCACCCTCGCGTGGTGGACCTCTCACGAGTGCTCGACGACGTCATCGCCGCTCACGACGCGGCCAGGCGCCATCGCGACACCTCCTTGGACGTGGCCGTCGTCTTCGCGCAGTCGGACGAGGTGCTCGTCGATGTCGAACGGTTCCGTCGCATCATCTACACCCTGCTGGCCGGGCGATTGATCGAACAGTCCGCCGGACCGGTGCGCATCCGACTCGAGGTGCGGGCCACCTGGGCCGACCTCACCCTCGATGAGCCCGACCCGGGCAGCGAGGGAACAACCCTGGGCCTCGCCCGTCAGTTGGCGCATGCGGCCGGGGGCGAGATCTGCGTGCACGCCCTGCCCGACCGGCGCCGCCGGATCGAGGTGCGGATCCCCGTGGCCGTCCAGGGCCGGCACCGCCGCGGCATCGGCCGACGGATCCTTCTCGTGGACGACATCGCCGTGACCCGTCAGATCAGCGCCGCAATGCTCACCCGGATGGGCGCCGTGGTCGACACGGCCGAGAACGGGCAACAAGCGCTCGACGTGCTCCGGGAGCACGAGTACGCCCTCGTTCTGATGGACCTTCGTATGCCGATCATGGGCGGGCTCGAGGCCTCGCGCCTGATCCGCGCCGGCGAGGCAGGGGGCGAACGCTGCGACGTGCCCGTGGTGGCCTTGACGGCTCACTCGGCCCCGGGTGACGCGGACCGCAGCCTCCTCGCCGGGATGGATGCCCACCTCACCAAGCCGTTCACTTACGACGAACTGCGCGCCACCGTCCTGCTTTATGTGCCGGAGCTCGCCGAAGGCACGTCGAGGCCTGGGTAACTCGCGGCCCGGAAGTCCGCCAACCATTGCGCGACCCGGAACGCCTCGAACTGCAGGGCGTCGACCATAGGGGTCACCGTTCCGCCGCTGGCGCTGTCCTGTCGGGAGTGAGCGGCCGTGACCGCCTCAAGGTCGCGACACTGGTCGGCCAACGTCCCGGCACCGAGCATCCGTGACGAGGACTTGAGCGCATGCGCCTCGTCGCGCAGCAGGTCGAAGCGCTCGCCGGTGAGCGCAGCCGTCATCGAGCTCAACCGCACGGGAAGCTCTTCGAGGTAGAGCTCGATGGTGTCGAGGACGACCTGGGTGTCACCGACATCCTCGACGAGCGCATGCAGCACGGTGACGTCGACCGCAGGCCGCTCGCCCAAGGTGGGCGGTGGCTCCGGCGAGGAGGCCTTCAGCACCCCGGCGACGGCGCGACTGAGCATGGCGCTGGTGACGGGTTTCGACAGGTGTCCGCAGAATCCGCTGTCCGGCCGCAGGCTGGGGTCCACCCGAGCATCTGCGGTGAGCGCGAGGATCGGCGGGCATCGGTCGGCTGGCACCCGATGCCGGATGTTCTCGACGGCCTCGACGCCCCCCATGACGGGCATCGTCAGGTCCATGAGGACGACGTCGAAGCGGTCGGCCGCCAGGGCTTCCAGCGCTTCGAGCCCCGTGCCCACGGCAACGACCTCAGCCCGAAGCCGGGTGAGCATCTCGGAGATGATCCGGCGGTTGCTCGGTTCGTCCTCGGCGAGCAGGACCCGGGTTCCGAGGGGCAGCAGCCCAGCACGCTCACGCACGTCGTCCGCCACCCATTCGTCTCGGAGGGCGGCGCGCAATCGCTCCCTGGTCCAGGGCAGGGCGAGCGCGGTGCCAGCCAGCGGGGGACAACTGGCCAGGGCAGCGGGCACAAGGATGAGCTGACGCCGGCTCGCCGCCGGAATCCGCTGGGCGTGCGCCAGGCTGCTGGCGACGACCACTTCGAGGTTGACCCCCTCGTCGTCGGCCTGGTCTCGCACCTCGATGCCCGCGCGTTCCAGTGCTGCCGCCACCACAGGGACGGCACGGTGGTGCCCGGTGAGATGCGCTCGTATGCCGGTCATGGTGGTGCTCAGCTCCGGGCCGACGACGGCACCGGGGATCCGGACGGCGAAGGTGGTCCCCAGCCCGATGCGGCTGTGGACGGTGATGGTGCCACCCAACGCCGCCGTCAGCTTGTTGGCGATGGCCAGCCCGAGCCCGGCCCCCCCGTAGGCGCGGTTGACCTCAGCGCCGCCCTGGACATATTGCTCGAAGGCGCGGGTGATGGCCTTGGGAGTCATGCCCGGCCCGGTGTCGGACACCCGGACGACGAGGTCGGACCCCTCCCGGTCAGCGAGGATCGTCACCGCCCCGGTCGGGCTGAACTTCACGGCGTTGGAGGTCAGGTTGAGCAGCACCTGGCGCAGCCGCCCGGGATCGGTGCGGATGATGTCCGGGACCGTGGCCTTGACACCGGCGATGAGCGGCAGGGACTTGGCCTGGGCGACCGGACCGACCATCCCGGCGACGTCCTCGACCAACTCGCAGATGCTCGTGTCCTCGATGCACAGCTCCAGCCGACCGGCGTCGGCGCGGGAGAGGTCCAGCAGGTCATCAAGCATGGTGGTCATGGCCGCGGCCGAGCTGTGCACGCTCTCGACCAACTCCCGGGTCCGGTGGTCCAGCGGTTGCTGCAGGAGGATGTCGACCAGGCCGACGATCCCGACGACGGGAGTGCGGACGTCGTGGCTGATGGTGGCCAGGAGCTCACTGCGGGCGTTGGCCTCCGACTGCGCCACGCGCCGAGCGGTGTCCGACACGGTGACATCGCGATAGATCCACGCGGCCTCGCCGCGAGTCTCGTCGACGGGGACCATGAGGAAGTCGCGTTCGAGCACTCGCCCGTCGGTCAACTCGATCCGGTCCCCGACGACGGGCTTGCCGGCAGCGAGAAGTTCGTGGACACGGGCCAGGAAGCCATCGAGGTCGCCCCAGAGTGGAGCAAGCTGGACGGCGGCAGCCTCACAGTCGGCACCGACGAGGGCGGCGGGCGGGGCCGGGATGCCGAACATGTCACAGAACGCCTGGTTGGTCTGTGACACCTTCCGGTCCACGGTCTCAAGGAGCACGGCGATCGGGAAGTGCTCAACGATCAGCGAGAGACGTCGTTCTAGCAGTGCTTCCGTCATGTTCGGCACAAACACCATCCTGACCGAGCCACCCGGCAACCGGGTGTGATTCCGCTTCACCACCAGTCTGACACGCCCCGCGTGCCCCGGCCGGTCGACGTGTTCAGGCGCTCAGGCTCACGACCAGGCGGTCGATGTATGCCGCGAACCTGGCCAGGTAGGTGTCGGCATCGTCGTCGAGGAGATACTGCAACTGCAGACCGTCCATGACGGCCAATGCCTCGGCGGCGGCGGCGTCGATGTCGACCCCCTCGCGGAGGCGGCCCCTGTCTTGCGCCCGTCGCAGGCCACCTGCGACTTGCCGCTGCAGCGCGGCATACCTCTGCTGGAACCAGGGACGCAGGGGGCTGTCGATGCCCACGGCCTCGCCGGAGAGCACGGCGTAGACCCGGGTCTCGGTGGAGGCCGCGACGTCCCGTCGAGCGACGGTGACCAGGCTGGTCAACACCTCGGGGAAGTCGGCTTCCTGCTCGGTCAGCCGCAATCCCACGTCGTCGCGGTCTCCGAGGAAGGCGAACGGGATCGCGGCCTTGCTCCCGAAGTGATGCAGCACACCCGCCTTGGAGAGACCCGCGCCGCGCGCGATCCGCTCCAACGAGGTGCCGTTGAAACCGTTGCGGGAGAACTCCGCGATCGCCGCTGCCATGATCCGGTCTCGGGCGTCGGGCTCGTCGGCCGGACGCCCGACCCGGCGGCGGGAGTCCTCGGTCATCACCCGAGCATAAAGGGTCTTGCGCTTACCAACCGGTTGGTGGGTAGTATGCGCCATCACCCCCTTCAAGGAGACAACGATGTCCCGACCGAACCCCGCTGCCGCGCCGCTCGCCGCCGAGCAGCGCGAGCCGACCAAGGCCTTCCTGTGGATCTATGTCCTGGCGTACTTCGGCGGCTGGCTGGGGATCCTCGGACCGGCCATCCTCGCCCTCTACACCCGCCTTGCCGACCTCTTCCCGCCGGCCGGCCAGGGCACGACCGCGGTCTCCGCGCTCGCGGTGGTCTCCGGCGTCGGGGCCGTGGCGGCCACCCTGGCCAACCCCTTCATCGGGCGCCTGAGTGACCGCACCACCTCGCGCTTCGGGATGCGGACCCCCTGGCTGATCATCAGCTCGGTGATCTTCGTCCTCGGCTCGCTCGTCGTGGCCTTCGGACCGGCCAACATCGCCGTCGTCACGATCGGCTGGTCGCTCTCGCAGGTGGGCTTCAACGGCATGCTGGCCATCTTCACCGCCGTGCTTCCCGACCAGATCCCTGAGCGGATGATGGGCCGGGTGTCCTCGGTGCTGGGCATCGCGATGAACGTCGCCAGCCTCGCCGCCGTCTGGTTGGTCGGCCTCTTCGCCGCGGGCACCATCACCTTCGACGACGCTGGCGTCATCACCGGAGGCGACCCGTCGAGCCCGCTGCGTTTTATCGTCCCCGTGGCCGTCGCCGTCGCCACCTCGATGATCCTCGTCGTGGCCTTGCGCCCGATCGACCGGCACATCCAGCGCTCCCAGGTGCCGCCCTACAGCGTGGGCGAGTTCTTCGGGTCCTTCGTCTTCAACCCCCGCAAGAACCCCGACTTCACCTGGGCCTGGGTCAGCCGGTTCATGTTCATGCTCGGCATCGCCTACCTGCTCGTCTACCAGGCGCCCTACTCCTCCGCGCACCTCAAGTTCGAGGGTGCCGATCTCGACCGGGTCGTCCTGTGGGGCACCGTCGTCACCGTCGTGGGCACGGTGCTCACCGGCTACGTCGCCGGCCAGTTGTCCGACCGGTTCAAGCGCCGCAAGCCTTTCGTCATCGGATCGGCGATGGGGTATGCCGTGAGCCTGGTCTTCCTGTCGCTCGCCGCACCGGACAACTCCGGTCTGCCCATGGCGCTCGTCGGCCTGTTCCTCGGCGGGCTGGCTCAGGGTGTCTACTTCGGCATCGACCTCGCCCTGGTGACCGATGTCCTGCCCGACCGGGAGGCAGACGCGGCCAAGGACCTCGGGGTGTTCAACATCGCCTCGGCCGGCCCGCAGTTCATCGCACCCTTCATCGCCCCGATGTTCCTCGGCCTGAACCTGCTCGGCTCCGGCGCCAACCAGGACAACTTCGCCGCGCTGTTCGTCTTCGCCGCGATCTTCTCGGCGATCGGTGCCCTGCTCGTGCTCCCGATCAAGGCCGTGCGGTAGGTCGACGATGTCCGCACCCGAAGCCCTATCGCCGACCCTCGCCGACCCGGCGCCGACCCTTGCCGACCGGCGCCAACCTGGCGCCGGCCCGGCAACGACTGGGAACAACGGACTGATCGACGAACTGCTCGGCCGGCTCACCCTCGAGCAGAAGGTCGAGCTGATCACCGGCGCGAGCTTCTGGACGACGGCCGCCTGCCCGGAGATCGGGCTGCGCTCGCTCACCCTGTCGGACGGTCCGGCGGGGGTGCGCGGCCGGTTCTGGTCCGAGCAGCACCCGTCGGCTGCGCTGCCCAACGCGGTCTGCCTCGCGGCGACCTTCGACCCCGAGTTGGTCGAGCGGGCCGGCCGTCTCATCGGGTCGGAAGCGCGGCGCAATGGCGTCGACGTGCTGCTTGGCCCGACGGTCAACCTGCACCGATCGCCCCACGGCGGGCGCAACTTCGAGGCGTTCAGCGAGGACGCCGTGCTGACCGCACAGACCGGTGGCGCTCTGGTTGACGGCATCCAGAGCCAGGGTGTCGCAGCCACCGCCAAGCACTTCATCGGCAACGACTCCGAGACCGAGCGGATGACCCTTGATGCGGTCATCGACGAGGCGACGCTGCGCAGCACCTATGCGCTGCCCTTCGAGGAGCTCGTCGTCGACCATGACGTGGCCGCGGTGATGAGCAGTTACAACAGCATCAACGGCACCTCGGGTACGGAGTCGCCGCTGCTGGAATCGTTGCTGCGGGCGGAGTGGGGATTCGCCTCGCTCGTCATCTCCGACTGGGGCGCGGTTCGCTCGGTCGAGGCGGCTGCCGTGGCACGCACGGATCTGGCCATGCCGGGGCCGGAGTCACCGTGGAGTGAGGGCCTGGTTGCGGCGGTGCGCGACGGGCGCGTCGACGAGGCCGACGTCGATGTGAAGGTGGCCTCCCTGCTGGGTCTGGCCGCACGGCTCGGTGCGCTGAGCGGCATACCTCCTCGGCAGGACCCGACCGCGCTGGACGATCCCCACGACCCGTCGTCCCCGGCCGTCCGGGATCTCCTGGCGACGATCGCCGCCCGCGGCGCCGTCCTGCTGCGCAACGAGGGCGCGACCCTGCCGTTGGAGCCGAGTCCGGCGAGCATCGCCGTGATCGGCCCCGCGGCCACGAGGCTGCGCGTCGGCGGCGGGGGCAGCGCGACCGTGGTGCCGCCCCATGTCGTCTCCGTCGTGACGGGGATCGAGGCGGCCTTCCCGGACGCCCTGGTCCACGCCGTCGAGGGCGTCACCCAACATCGCCTGTTGCGGCCGATCGGGGATCGATCGACCAACGACCTGGGGGCAGCGGGATACGACGTGGAGCTCCTCGACCTGGAAGGAACGGTCCTTGCCGCTCAGGCGCGGACTGGGGGCGAGCTCATCTACGGCATGGGGTTCCCCGATGGAGTCGACGGCGATCTGGTCACTCGCATCCGGGTGACCATGACGCTGCACGAGACGGGGCCGCGAAGGATCGGGGTCGCCGGAATCGGGGACGCCGAGATCTGGATCGAGGGTCAGCGCGTTGCCGCACAGACCCTGCGCAACGAACACGACGATGAGATTGCCGGGCTGTCGCGCCCACCGCAGCTCGTCTTGGATATCTCACTCACCGGTGGTGAGCGCGTCGTCATCGAGTTCGCTCCCGCCCCTGACACCATCGCCGCGCTGCGGATCGGCCTCGAAGGCCCGGCGCGATCCACGGCGGACCTGTTGGAGGAAGCGGTGGCGGCGGCCCGAGCCGCGGACGTGGCCGTGGTCGTCGTCGGCACGACCGAGGCCGAGGAGTCCGAAGGTTTCGACCGGGAGAGCCTCAGCCTCGGCGCCGACATCGACGCCCTGGTCGAGGCCGTGGCCGCGGTGAACCCCCGCACCGTCGTCGTCCTCAACGTCGGCGCGCCCGTCCTGCTCCCTTGGCGGGAGCGGGTGGCCGCGATCCTGTTGGCCCACTTCCCGGGGCAGGAGGGCGGCACCGCCATCGGTCGGATTCTTGCGGGCGCCGAGGAGCCGGGCGGTCGGTTGCCGAGCAGTTGGCCGCGCACCGCCGACTCCCGGGTTCCGTCGGTGACGCCGGTGGCCGGCACCCTCGCCTACCAGGAGGGTGAGGCGTTCGGCTACCGCGACCCGGAGGGCGACTTCGCGTTCGTCTTCGGTGACGGGCTGGGCTTCACGACCTGGAGCCGGTCGCCCTCCAGCGCAGCGCTGTTGGGTGACGGGTCACTGCGGGTCAGCGCGTCCGTGGAGAACACGGGCTCGCGGCGCGGGCGTCAGCCGGTCCTCGTGTTCGTCGCTCCCGCCGGCTCGCCGGAGGCGCTGCGGTTCGCGGGGTCGACGATGGTCGACCTGGCACCGGGGACCAGCACGGTGGCCGAGGTCGTGGTGCCCAGCCGCCGGCTTCAGCGACTGCTCCCGAGCCCCGAGGCGGGCCTGATCGTCAGCCTGGGCTTCTCGGTCCGCGACCGCGAACCCGCCCGGATAGAGCCCCGCCCGGTCATCTTTCCGCCCCCACCCCCGGTTTAAGGCCGGAGATAGCGCTCGCACGGTCATCTTTGGGGGCTGGGACCGGGTTTGGGGCCGGTGATAGCGCTCGCACGGTCATTTGTGGGGGCTGGGACCGGGTTTGGGGCCGGTGATAGCGCTCGCACGGTCATGTGTGGGGGTTTGGCGCGGGTTCAAGGCCGGTGATAGCGCTCGCACGGTCATCTTTGCGTGGGACTGACGACGCCGGTATGCCGCGCGCCTGTCCGCGAGCGTACGGACGGCCGCGCGCGGCATACCGGCGACAGACGTTTGTGCCCCGTCAGGTGAGGGCGGCGCGCAGCAGGCGAAGGGTCTGCTCGCGGGCGGGAGACCGGTCGGTCGGCGTGCCGCGCACGGCGCCCGCCACCGGATGAACCATCACCTCGTCGACGGCGAACATCGTTGCCAGGGAGCGCAATTGCTCCGCGGCTGACTCGGGTGTGCCCACCACCCAGCGGTCCAGCATCTGCCGAGCCAGGTCGCTGGCGTCGAGGCTGAAGTTGCTCTCCTCGACCTCCTCGACGAGCTGCTGGGCCCGCAGCGGCTGCCCGGTGCGCAACGCGACCATCGAGGCAAGGTTCGGCAGAGCGAGGCGCTCGGCCTCCTCCCGCGTGGACGCCACGACCGCGTTGACGGTGAGGAAGGTCCGCGGCTCGGGGTAGTCGGGCGAGGGCTGGAAGTTGTCGCGATAGAGCGCGAGCGCCTCCGCCGTGCCTCGTCCAGAGAAGTGGTGAGCGAAGACGTAGGGCAGGCCCTGCTGTGCTGCGAGCTGGGCGGAGTAGTCCGACGATCCCAACAACCACACCTCGGGAACCGAGGTCGCGCGTGGCGTCGCGCGGAGCACGTGAGTTCCGCTGGCCAGCCGAAGCCCGACACCCTCCGGCGAGAGCATCGCGATGATGTTGGCGACGGCCTCAGGGAAGCGCGCAACCGCGTCGTCCTCCACCCCACCGCCGCCGTGGCGCAGGGCCCACGCGGTGACCTGATCGGTGCCCGGCGCCCGGCCGATCCCGAGATCGATCCGCCCTGGGTATGCCGCCTCGAGGAGGGCGAATTGCTCGGCCACCACCAGCGGCGCGTGGTTGGGGAGCATCACCCCGCCGGATCCGACCCGGATCTGTTCGGTCGCCGCCGCAACCATCGCCACGAGCAGCGGTGGGTTGGTCGCCGCGATCGCCGGCATGTTGTGGTGCTCCGCGAGCCAGTAGCGGCGGAATCCGAGCTCGTCAGCCACGCGGGCCAGACCGCGGGTGGCGACGAGAGCGTCTCCCGTGCTCTGGTCGCTTCGGACGGGCACGAGGTCAAGGACTGACAAGGCGGGGGCCGGGGTGCTCACCTCACCTGCAGCAGCAACGTCCCCGGTGCTATTCCGAGTCGGGCAAACGCCCTCCTGCGGCCAGCTACCCGTGAGGCGGCCGTATCGTTCAGGTGTGGAGTCGGTTGAGCAGCGCTTGGTCACGCCGTTCTACCTGGCAATGATGGGCCTCAACGCCACCGAGCACGCCGGCGATCGGTGGGATGACCTGGTCCGAGTGGGACGGACCGCCACCGTGACGGACGTCAAGCAACTCTTGGCCGCTGGCGCCTGGCGGCCCGTCGTCATGGGAGCCTGGCTCAGCGTCGCCTTCTCCCCCAAGGACCTCGGCCCAGATCTGCTCCTCGCCGTCACTCGCTGCCAAGGGTCATTCACCGCGCCGCCGTTGTCGGTCGCGGCATACCTGGTGTTGGGAGCCGACGCGGGGACGGCCCTGACCAAGTACGTCTTCCGGGCGCGCGACGATGAGCGACTCGGGTCCGCGACCTTCGTCGCCGCAGTGGTCGAAGCGCTGGGGGGCCAGCCGGCCGTCCCTCCACGCGAGGAGGACCGCGTCGACCTCGCTGGCATGGTCGGCGTGGCTTGGCGGCTGCGAACTGCCCTGACGGCAACGTCCTGACGGCAACGTCCTGACGGCGACTCAGCGACCCAGCGACTCAGCGACTCAGCGACTCAGCGGCGCGAGCGTGCGGCGATCCGGCTCAACCCGACCGGGGTGACCCCGATGTAGGCGGCAATGTCTTTCTGTGGCAGGAGACCGATCAACTCGGGCGCCTGGACGAGAAAGTTGAGATAGCGCTCCTGTGCCGAGAGGGTCAGCAGGTCACGAGCCCGACGTTCCTGCCCCATCGCGTGCAGCGCCATGGCGTGATACCCCACCATGGCCCAGGCCGCGTGCCGGCGCATCAACGACATCAACACCCGCATGTCCATCCGCTCGACGACGGTGTCGACGATGGCGATGGCCGAGCGGTTGGTCCGACCCCATTGCGGGCTGGGTTCCCACGTGCTCTCGGCGACCCTGGCGGACAGGAGGTCGGGCATTCCGGCGGGCAGGACGGAAGGAAGGCTGCCCACCAGGTCACCGACACCGGCCACCCCCGTCAGCCGTTCGTTTCCCCGCGTCGGGTCGGCGACCTTGATCCCCCCTCGGAGCACCATGAACAGGTACGGCAGGTCCTGGTCGCTGTCGAACACCGCCTCGCCCGGCTCAAAAGTCATCTGGGTGATGGCCCGTTCGAACACCTCACGGCGGGGCAGGGGGCGGTCGGCGAGGTGGGCGAGCCACCGATAGGTGTAGCTGGACGGAGGCGGTTCGGCGTTGGGAATCGCCGCATCGCCCGGCAGGTCAATACCGGTGTCTGATGCCAACGGCATACGCGCTCCTTGCAGGTTCTCTCCCCGAGTCCCTCCCCTCCATATGCACCATACCGATCGTTGCGCGTTCTACGAATGCCAGGGGTGGCCTCAAGACAAAGATTCAGCCGTCGATGCCGACGTTCTGTCCCCTTCGCGTGCTCTGCGTGTTTTGTGACGTCACTGAGCGGCTCGCGTGCGGATCGGCCGTCGACGATCCTCGTCGCGGACGCGCGCGGCGATCCGACTGATCCCGACCGGTGTGACGCCGACATAGTTGCCGATGTCCTTCTGGGGAAGCACCCCGACCAGGTCGGGGTAGCGCCGCAAGAAGTGCCGATAGCGATCCTCAGCCGTCAGCATGAGGAACTGGCGGGCCCGGTGTTCCTCGACGAGCGCGTAGTGCAGCGCCGCGTTGAAGACGGCAACGGCCCACGTCCCCCCGTGCTCACGCATCTTCGCGTGGACCACCCGGAAGTCGACCCGCTCAAGGCGGCAGGCGCGAATGGCGACGGCCCGGATATCGGTGGTTCCCATAGCGCTCTCAGCGCTCCAGTTCCCGCCGAGCAGGTCCTCATCGACGTACCGTGCCAAGCCTTGGGGTGCCAGGGCCCCCACGCTGGCGACCAACTCGCCGGCTCGGGCCAGACCCACGAGGTGCTCGTTCCCACGCTCATCGATCGCGAGCAACTTCACCGAGCCATCCAGCACGACGTAGACGTAGGGGTGCTCCGTGCCACGGTCGAAGATCACCTGTCCCGCGTCGGCGCTGATCGACTCAGTGGCCTCGTCCAGGCCCTCCCAATCGGGCAGCGGGCCACCACCGAACAACTCGAAGAACCGTCGGGTGGCCGACGGCGGCGACTCGGCCCGGGCCTGGAACAGCGCGTAGGCGTTGACGTCCATGGTCGCTCCTGGGCAGTACACGGCACGTCAACGCGGTCGGCGCGCCTTCGGTCCCGTTCCGCTTCGCGGTCATTATCGCAGCACGGTTTGACTCCCGGGGGGTTTTGCCGACACTCTCGTCGATGCTATTTCGGGCGCTGGCATGATGGCATTTATGACCTCGGCCCCTATCGCGCCAGAGATTCCCGGCGCGATCATCGCCCTCGCCCGAGCGGCCCGGCGCATCACCGTCCTCACCGGTGCGGGGATTTCCGCCGAATCCGGTGTGCCGACCTTCCGCGACGCACAGACCGGCCTGTGGACCCAGGTCGACCCCGAGGATCTGGCCACTCCCGCTGCATGGGCCCGCGACAAGCCCTACGTCAACGCCTGGTTCCTCTGGCGGGTGCACCTCATCTCGGCGGCCACCCCGCACGCCGGCCATCGTGCGCTGGCAGACTGGGCCCGCCGGCCGGACACGGACCTGCGCATAGTCACCCAAAACATCGATGACCTGCACGAACGGGCCGGTTCCGAGGTCCTCGCGCACCTGCACGGGAGCCTCTTCGCCTGGCGCTGCGACCGCTGCGAGCGCCCCGCGCCGACGCCGCAGGCCCCCGCGCAGCCCCGCGAGCGGATCGAGCCGGACACGTGCCCGCACTGCGCCTTCGGGGAGATCCGCCCGGGAGTGGTGTGGTTCAACGAGGCGCTTCCCGAGCGCGAGCTCGCGGACGCCATTCGGGTATGCCGTGACGCCGACCTGGTCGTCGTTGTCGGCACCTCGGGCATCGTCCAACCAGCAGCGAGCCTTCCGCACCTGGCTGGGGCACGCGGCATACCGGTCATCGAGATCGACCCGCGCCCCACGGAGTTCAGCCCGTTCGCGACCCACGTGTGGCGTGCGACGGCCGGGGCGGCGTTACCCGCCCTCGTCGCGGCCCTCTGACCCCGGCTCGCGAACCCGGCTCGCGAACCGGGCTCGCGAACCCGGCTCAGCCAACCCCGCTCAGCCGCGCGGCGGGATCGAGTACGTGATCGACGCGTCGGCCACGAGGTCGCGGCTGCCCTCGGCATGCAACCGCACGTGCCCGATCGCCAGGCGCCGACCGAGCTTGAGCAGTTCCCCCTCGGCCACGAGATCACCGGGCGGGGGTTTGCGCAGGAAGTTCATCCCGACACTTGTCGTCACCGCGAGGGCGACCGGCCCGATCTGGGCGAGGATGAGCAGCCACACGGTGACATCGGCGAGCGAGAACATCGTCGGGCCCGAGATCGTCCCGCCGGGCCGGATCATCGCCGACTCCGCTGGCAGTCGCAGCGTGATGGACCGTTCGTCCACCCGCTCGACAAGGATGCCCAGGCGATCGATGTCGGGAAACTCGCGCGCCAGGAACGCCTGCAGATCGGGTGCGCTCATCGCGGTCACGACCTCAAGTTAATCACCGCCATCGGGGGCCCGAAGCGGGCTATCGTCCGTCCATGAGCGAGCCCTCCGGTATGCCGCCCCGCCTCACCCTGCAAGCGCTCGACGAGAGCTTCGAGCGCGCCCTCGTCATCGTGGCCCACCCGGACGACATCGAATACGGCACGGCCGCCGCCGTCGACAAGTGGACCAAGGCCGGCAAGACGGTGACCTACCTGCTGGCCACCCGCGGAGAGGCCGGCATCGACAGCATCGCCCCCGAGGAGGCTGGTCCGCTGCGCGCCCAGGAGGAGCGCGATTCGGCCAGCGAGGTCGGCGTCGACATCGTGGAGTTCCTCGACTACGACGACGGGGTGGTCGTCTACGGCACCGATCTACGTCGCGACATCGCCCGGGTGATCCGCCACCGCCGCCCGCAGGTCATCGTCACTCTGACCCACGATGAGTCGTTCGCCGGAGGGATGACCAACCAGGCGGACCACCGGGCGGTCGGCCTGGCCGCGATCGACGCTGCGCGGGACGCCGCCAACCGGTGGATCTTCCGCGAGTTGCTTGAGCAGGAGGGCCTTGAGCCGTGGGGCGGCATCACCGCCGTCCTGTCCAGCGCCGCCAACGGGCCGACCCACTACGTGGACGTCACCGGGCACCTCGAGCCGGCGATCGCCTCGCTTGAGGCCCATCACCTCTACAACACCAACCTCCCCGATGACTTCCCCAAGCCCCGCGACCTCGTCACCGGCATTCTCACCGGGACCGCCGCCGCTCTGGGCATCGAGGGCGTCGAGCACGCCCTCACCTTCCGCCGCTACCTCTGACCCCCGCCCGCTCACCCTGCCCGCTCGCCCTGCCCGCTCGCCCTGCCGCTCACCCACCCCAGGGGTATGCCGCGTGGCAGGCACGCGGCATACCCCTGGACGTGAGAGGGTGAAACCCCGGAACGACTATCTCGTGACGGGAAGGAGCCCAGCATCCATGGGCGCATTCAGTTGGAAACTCAAGGGCGACGGGCACACCCTCGCCCCCGGCGACGTGGTCGCCCCCGATGAACGCCTCGCCTGGGGCAAGACGATCGGGCTCGGTGCCCAACACGTGGTCGCGATGTTCGGCGCCACCTTCGTGTTCCCGCTGCTCATGGGCCTCAACGCTCAGTTGGCGATCATGATGAGCGGCATCGCGACGATCATCTTCCTGCTCATGGTGAGCGGCAAGGTTCCGTCCTACCTCGGCACGTCGGCGTCGTTCGTCGGGGTCGCCGCCGCGATCCGGGCCCAGCCGGGCGCCGACTCCCGCACCGTCACCGGCGCCATCCTCATCGGCGGTGTCGTCCTCGCGCTCGTCGGTCTGCTCGTCCATGTGGCCGGCTCGGGCATCATCCACAAGGTGCTGCCTCCGGTCGTCACCGGCGCGGTCGTCATGCTCATCGGCTTCAACCTCGCGCCGGTCGTCGCCAACGTTTACTGGCCGCAGGACCAGTGGGTCGCCCTGTTGGTCATGACCTTCGCCATCGTGTGCGCGGTCGCGCTCAAGGGCTTCCTCGGGCGGATCTCGATCTTCCTCAGCCTGGTCTTCGGCTTCGTGCTGTCCTGGCTGTTCGACCGGGGCTTCGGCCAGATCACCAGCTTCGACGCGGGCGCCGGCAAGGTGACGACGCACTGGCGGGTCAACCTCGACGGGGTCGCGAGCTCGCCGTGGCTGGGCTTCCCGCCGGCGACGACCACCGGCGCCGACGGCAAGGAACTCGTCGGCCTCCACGCCCCGACGATCTCCTTCGCCGCGGTCCTCGTCGTCCTTCCCGCGATCATCGCCCTCATCGCGGAGAACACCGGCCACGTCAAGGCCGTCGCCGAGATGACCGGTGCCGACCTCGACCACGTCATGGGTCGCGCGATCGCGGCCGACGGTGTCGCCACCGCGGTCGCCTCCTCGGTCGGCGGCTCCCCGACGACGACCTACGCCGAGAACATCGGCGTCATGGCCGCCACCCGGATCTATTCGACGGCCGCCTACGTCGTCGCGGCCTTCATCGCCATCATCTTCGGCCTCTCGCCGAAGTTCGGTGCCCTCGTCGCGGCCACCCCGGGCGGCGTCCTCGGCGGCATCACCGTCGTCCTCTACGGGATGATCGGCCTGCTCGGCGCCAAGATCTGGAAAGAGAACAACGTCGACTTCGCCAACCCGATCAACCTCGTCCCGGTGGCGGCCGGCATCATCCTCGGCATCGGCAACACGGCCCTCAAGGTGAGCGACACCTTCGAGCTGGCCGGCATCGCGCTGGGCACGATCGTGACTATCGCGGCATACCACCTGGCCCGTGCCTTCGCGCACGCCGACCTGCGCGCCGCCCACGACGGCGGGGCGATGCTCACCGTCGGTCACGAAGGCATCGACAAGGTGAAGTAGTCCCTCGGCACCACACCACATCGCAGGCCCCCGGGCGCGCGGCATACCTTGCTCACTGCAGGTATGCCGCGCGCCTGACCGTTACGCTCACGCCGTGACGAGCATCACCAACGCGGCAACCGAGCGACGCAATGCATTCCTCTCGTGGTTCCTCGACGCCGGGCATCGTGAGCCGGGCGGGTTCTACGAGGAAGAGAGCGAGGTCGCCCAGCACCAGCACACCCAGCCGTGGTGGCGGGTCATGTGCCTCACCGGCGTCGACTATTTCTCGACCTTGGGCTACCAGCCGGGCATCGCTGCGCTTGCGGCCGGAGCCCTGGCCCCACTCGCCACCCTCGTTCTCGTGCTCGTCACCCTGCTGGGGGCCCTGCCGATGTATCGGCGGGTCGCGCAGGAGAGCCCGCACGGCGATGGCAGCCTGTCGATGCTCGAACGGCTGCTCACCTATTGGCCGAGCAAACTGCTCGTCCTCGTGCTCATCGGCTTCGTCGCGACCGGCTTTGTCATCACGATCACCCTGTCGGCGGCCGACGCGAGCGCTCACCTCATCGAGAACCCGTTCCTCAAGAGCGTCCTCAGCGGTCAGCAGGTCACCGTCACGTTGGTCCTGCTCGCCTTCCTCGGTGCCATCTTCCTCAAGGGCTTCAAAGAAGCCATCGGGATCGCGGTCGTGCTGGTCGCGGCATACCTCGGTCTGTCTGCGGTCGTCGTCGGGCGCGGTCTCATGGAGGTCGCCGCACACTCGGAGCACGTCGGCGAGTGGACGAGCGCCATCACGTCCACCTATGCGTCGCCGATAGCGGTCATCGGGGCGGCCCTGCTGGTCTTCCCGGCGCTGGCTCTGGGTTTGTCGGGCTTCGAGACGGGCGTTGTCGTCATGCCGCTGGTCAAGGGCGACCCCACCGACACGCCCGCCGCTCCGACCGGCCGGATCCGCAACGCCCGCAAACTGCTGACGACGGCCGCGCTCATCATGAGCGTCATGTTGCTGGGCTCGTCGCTGGTGACGACGTTGTTGATTCCCGCGGCCGACTTCCAGCCCGGCGGTGAGGCCAACGGCCGGGCCCTGGCCTATCTCGCCCACGACCTGCTCGGTGACGTCTTCGGCACGGCCTACGACATCTCGACGATCGGCATCCTGTGGTTCGCCGGAGCGTCGGCGATGGCCGGGCTGCTCAACATCGTCCCGCGCTACCTCCCGCGCTACGGCATGGCGCCGGACTGGGCCCGCTCGACCAGACCCCTCGTCGTCGTCTTCATCCTCGTGTCGGCCGCCGTCACGCTCGCCTTCAAGGCCAACGTCGACGCGCAGGCGGGGGCCTACGCGACCGGGGTCCTCGCGCTGATGACCTCGGCTGCGGTGGCGGTCTTCCTCACCGAGCTGCGTCGCGGTCACCGGCTGGCGGCGAGTTTCTTCGCCGTCGTCAGCGCCGTGTTCATCTACACGATCGTCGTCACCATCAAGGACCGGCCCGAGGGTTTGTGGATCGCGCTGATGTTCGTCGCCGCGATCCTCGTCGTCAGCATCTCCTCGCGGGTCAGCCGCAGCACCGAGCTGCGGGTCCCCCGCGTCGTGTTCGACGAGTCAGCGACCGCGCTGCTCGCGGGAGCCAGCCACGAGGGTGAGCCGCTGCGCTTCATCGCCAACCGACTCGACGACGGCGATGACCTGGAATACCGCGAGAAGTCCTACGACGTCCGGCTGGACAACCACCTCTTGCACACCGACGACGTCGTGTTCCTCGAGGTCGACATCACCGACGCGAGCGACTTCATGGCGGCCGTCCCGGTCACGGCGGTGACCGTCGGCCCCCACCGGATCCTGCGAGCCACGGGCACGAGTGTCCCCAACGTCCTCGCGGCCGTGCTGCTCGCGGTGCGCAACCGGCATACCGACCCTCCCCACGTCTATTTCGAGTGGAGCGAGCAGCCGCCGGCCCAGAATGCCCTGCGGTTCATCCTCGCCGGCGAGGGTGACATCCCCCCGCTCACCCACGAGGTGCTGCGCCGCGCCGAGCCCGACGCCGCCCGTCGCCCCCAGGTGCACGTCGGCGGCTGAGGCACACATCACCGCCGCGGGATGAGAACCCCTCTTCGGTATGCCGCGTTGTCCCCCTACCATTGGCGCGGTCGGTTCGCAGCGCCATGGACAAGGGGGGCACGTGCTCAAGGCACTGACTCGGCCCGGTCGACTCATCCCCCTTGTCTTCTCGGTCTTCCTCACCATCGGCACCGTGCTGTTGTGTCTGCCGGTCTCGCGGACCAACAGCGAGGAAGCACCTAACGTCCTGGCCGCGGCGTTCACCGCCGTCTCGGCGTCCTGTGTGACCGGGTTGGCCGTCGTCGACACGGCGACCTACTGGTCGACCTTCGGGCAGTTCGTCATCATGGTGCTCATCCAGGTCGGCGGCTTCGGCATCATGACGATGGCGACCTTGCTGGCGATCCTCGCGGGCGGTCGCCTCGGCTTGAGCCAGACCCTCGTCGCGCAGAGCGAGACCAGCGCGACGACGATGGGCAACGTCAAGGGCATCCTGCGGACCGTCGGTATCACCGTCGTGCTCACCGAGGTCGTCGTCGCCATCTTCCTGGCGCTGCGGTTCTACATCGGCTACGGACATTCGGTCGGGTCGGCCCTGTGGCAAGGGTTGTTCCACTCGGTGTCGGCCTTCAACAACGCCGGCTTCGCGTTGTTCAGCGACAACCTCATGAGCTTCAACCAGGACATCTTCATCATCGGGCCGATCAGCGCCGCGATCGTGGCCGGCGGGCTCGGCTTCCCGGTGTTCTACGAACTCTTCCGGCGGTGGCGCACCCCGTCCCACTGGACCGTCCACTCCAAGGTCACCATCCTCGGTTACCTCGCCCTGTTGATCATCGGGTGTGTCGGGTTCGCCGCGGCGGAGTGGAACAACCCCGACACGATCGGCCCGATGAGCGGGTGGGGCAAGACGATCAACGCCCTGATCGGCGGGATCACGCCGCGCACGGCAGGCTTCAACACGATCGACTATGGCAAGGCGACCCAGGAGACCCTGGCCCTCAACGACGGCCTGATGTTCATCGGTGGTGGCAGCGCCGGCACGGCCGGCGGTATCAAGGTCGGCACCTTCGTCCTGCTGGCCTTCGTCATCTGGAGCGAGATCCGCGGTGAGCAGGACGTCACCGTGGGCAATCGGCGGATCCCCCGCGACTCGCTGCGCCAGGCGTTCACGGTCGTGCTGCTCGCCGTCGGAGTCGTGGCGATCGGCACGATGGGGCTGCTCATCGTCAGCGACTTCGCCTTCGACAAGGTCGCCTTCGAGGCCATCTCGGCCTTCGCCACCGTGGGGCTCTCGACGGGGATCACCCCGGCGCTGCCCGGTCTCGGACAACTCATCCTCATGGCCCTGATGTATGTAGGCCGAGTGGGCACGGTGACCACAGCGGTCGCCTTGGCCTTGAATACTCGGCACAGGCATTACCGGCTCCCCGAAGAAAGGCCGATCATTGGTTAGCAACCCGTTCCGCAGGGACGACGAGAACCCTCCCGTGATCATCATCGGCCTGGGTCGGTTCGGTGTCTCCGTCGCTCGCTCACTCGTCGCGATGGGCCAGGAGGTCATGGCCGTCGACCTCGACGAGGTCCGCGTGCAGCGCTACGCCGACGAGTTCACCCACGTCGTCCAGGCCGACAGCTCCGACCGCGACGCCCTGGAACAACTCGGGGTCGAGTCTTTCGACAAGGCCGTCATCGGTATTTCCAGCAACGTGGAGTCCAGTGTCATGACGGCCCTGGCCCTGGTCGACTATGGGATACCGGACATCTGGGCCAAGGCGAGCACCAAGACCCAGGGCCGGATCCTTGAGCGGCTCGGCGTCCACCACGTCGTCTATCCCGAACGCGCGATGGGTGAGCAGGTGGCCCACATGATCGTCGGAGGGATGACGCAGTACCTCGAGTTCGACGACGACTTCGCCATCGCTCGCACCATGGCCTACCACGAGCAATGGGGCAAGACGTTCGCCGAGACCGGCGTCCGCGCGAAGTATGGCGTGACGATCGTCGGGGTCAAGCGGATCGGTGAGGACTTCATCTACGCCCGGCCCGAGACCCTCGTCCAGCCTCAGGACGAGTTGGTCGTGTCCGGCCCCACCAAGAACGTCGAGCACTTCTGCGCCTTGAGCAAGCCGAAGATCGCCCGCCAGCCGCACTGACACGCCTCACCGCGTGTGAGTTCCGTCGCCGTATCGGTGTTTCGGTGTTGAAACCAGGACCCTTGGTCCTTTTCCCACGCGCGCCGGAGTTACTCTTGAGTAGTGGGCATAGCTCTAGCTCAGCAGCCGCAACGAGGCGACGGAATGACCAGCCCGGTAGACGTTCTCACCGAGGTGGAGTGTTGGGCGGTCCTGCGCCGTCAGGAGCTCGGTCGGCTCGCCTTCCGTCACGGCGACGGACTCCAGATCACCCCGGTCAACTTCGCCGTCGCGGGCGACCACGTGGTCTTCCGCACCGGTGACGGAGGCAAGTTCAGCGATCTCGTGCAAAACCCGGAGGTCGCCTTCGAGGTCGACGCCACGGTCGGCGAGGTCGCCGAGAGCGTCGTATGCCGCGGGGTCGTCGTCGAATTGACCGGCGAGCAGGCCCTGATGACCGACCAACTGCGACTGCGTCCCTGGGTCGCCTCGCACAAGACCCACGTCATGGCGATCCGGGTCAGCGAGATCACTGGGCGGCGCTTCCATCTCACCAAGCCCTGGTCGCACATCCGCCCAGTCTGAGCCAGCTGGTGACCCCGGCCTGAACGTCCTGTGCCCCGCGCGGTGGTCCGGCGGGGCACAGGGGTGTCCGGGGTCAACTCGACCCGGCGACCGACATCAGGCGTCGGGGTCGTCCTTGTCGTTGGGGTCGGCCTTGTCGTCGTCGGCAACGACGTCCGCAGCCACATCGTCCGCAGCCACATCGTCCGCGACGGCCTCGGCCACATCGTCCGCCTCCGCAGCGACCTCGGCCTCCGCATCAGCCACGGCGTCAGCAGGGGTCTCGGGTTCCGCGGGCTCGTCGGTGACCTCGGTGACCTCGTCGTCGAGAGCCGCACTCGCGTCCGCCGCACCAGCCTCGTCGGCCGCGGCCTCGGGCTGGTCCGCAACCGGGGCGACGGTCGACGCGCGTCCGGTCGTTGGCGGCAGGTATGCCGTCTCCGTCACCGGGGCGGCCCACGGGTCGTCCTTGGGCTTGCGGGACATGATCACCGCAATAGCGGCAGCGGCAGCGGCGCCGATGCCGAACAGCAGCAGCAACCCGCCCTTCTTGCTCTTGCCCTTGGTCTTGCCCACCGACCCCGCCTCGGCCGCAGCCGGCGCGTCCGCGCTGCTCGCGGCGTCGCTGACGGCTTCGGTCACCGCGGCAAACGCCTGCGGAGCACTGGCAGCCAGGTCGCGCTTGGCCGACCCTGCGGCGGCGGCAACGGCGGCGATGGCGGCCGACACCTTGGGCAGGAGGTCCTCGACGAGGCTGTCGCGGGCCTGATCCACCTTCGGGGCGATTTCATCGACCGCGGCCTGCAGCCGTGGGGCGGCGACCTCGACTCCATGCTCGACGCGCGGCCGAGCCCAGTCCCGCCCGGCCTCCGCCGCTTCCTTGGCCCGCTCGGCATACGGCGCCGCCGCTTCGCGGGCAGCCCCTGCGGCTTCCTTAGCCTTCTCGGCATAAGGTGCGGCCGCTTCGCGGGCGGCCTCCGCGGCGTCGCGGGCCCGACCGGCGTACGGTGCGGCTGCCTCACGCGCGCGACCGGCATACGGTGCGGCTGCCTCACGCGCGGCATCGGCGGCGTCGCGGGCCCGACCGGCATACGGAGCCGTGGCGTCCTTGGCCCGCTCGGCCAAGGGAGTAGCCACCTCGCGAGCCCGGTCGGCGAGGGGGGCAGCGGCCTGCATCGCTCGGGT
>Ga0209718_1000887_pt1 | contig 37410 bp, 24 predicted proteins | sample AD_JPNAS1_MetaG_FD_184420 | JGI IMG/M metagenome (GOLD analysis project Ga0209718, IMG submission 184420) | Active sludge microbial communities of municipal wastewater-treating anaerobic digesters from Japan - AD_JPNAS1_MetaG (SPAdes) (version 2) | ecosystem: Engineered > Bioreactor > Anaerobic...
AGAATCTTCAACTCTCTCGGCGTACGGAGGTAAAGTAATCATAATTTTACCTTTATTTGACTGGGAAGCTCCCATAAATCCCATAAACCCCTTTTCGCCTGTTGAAGTTACTATTTTTTTGTAAGATTTAACTTCGCTTTTTACCGTCAGCTCAATTTGGTTCATAATATCCTTAGTCTCTTCAAGCGTTGTTCCGATAGGAAGTTCAACTTCGACCGAAACCGAATCCTCGACCAATTGAGGCATAAACTCAAAACCGGCTACAGGTATTAAAAACATTGCAGATATAAATATCGCAACCATTATAATAATAGTAACGGCTTTATGTTTCAACACAAATTTCAAAGCGTTTTTATAGCCGTTACTGAGACCCGTCCAAAATTTTTCAAGAAAATCGTCTAATATTTTGAGAATTCCGGTAAGGGGCTCCTCCATTCGGGAAGAAATCTGAAAATACTTGCTAGTCAATACCGGAACAAGAAATATCGCTACCAATAACGACGAGACAAGCGATATAACGACGGTAAAAGCCAGCCCAGAAAAAAGCTCCCCGATCATTCCCAATTGATCTTTAAACATAACAATCGGAGCGAATACGCAAATAGTAGTAAGCGTCGAAGCGGAAATAGCCGTCATCATCTCCTGACTACCTAATATAGCCGCAATCGACGCTTTTGCCCCTTTTTCCCTATACCGGTAAATGTTTTCGAGTATTACGATCGAATTATCGACTAACATTCCGACGCCTAGAGCAAGCCCCGTTAAGGTCATCAAATTCAAGGTAAGGTTAAAGAAATACATTAACATAAGAGTTATTACAACCGATAAAGGGATCGATATACCAATTATAAAAACGCTTTTTATGCTTCTCAAAAATAAAAACAGTATCAAAACGGCTAAGAGCGCGCCCGAAACGACTGAATTAACAACTGTATTAAGGGACGTTCGTATGATTTTAGTGGTATCGTTGACGACTTCGATTTTAATACCGTTAGGCAACTCTTTTTTTATTTTTTCCAGTCTCGCCAAAACGTTATCGGCGGTTTTTACAGAATTTGTTCCGCTCTGTTTCTGTATCGTTATATATACGCCGGGATTACCGTCGATAAGCACGGTATTCTCTTCGTCTTTAAGTCCGTCGTAAACGTCCGCTATATCGCGTAGTCTTATAGGAATAGTCGAATTCATATTAACCGCAGTCATCGGATTAACGCCGCTTAGACCTTTATATCCGACTACTGTGTTTTTTATCTGCTCTATATCGGTATATTCGCCGGCCGTCCTCACCAAATAATTCATATTACCTTCGGTTATACTGCCGGCGCTAATCTGAATATTCTGCCCTCTAAGCATATTTGATATTTGAGTCAAAGTGAGATTATACGCTTCGAGGCGGTTCTGCGAAATCTCGACTCGTATCATTCGCTCCCTTCCGCCGGAAACGCCCGCCATAGCGACCCCCTCGACTTGCTCCAGCCGGGGTTGAATAATATCTTCGGATATCTTCAATAACTCTTCCGGAGTCCTGACGCCGGTTACCGCTAAAAACAAAATCGGCATCATAGCCGGATCAAATTTGAATATCATCGGCGTTTCGGCGTCGTCCGGCAGATAATTGCGAACAAGCTCGAGTTTATCCCTGACGTCGTTCGCCGCTTCGGACATATCCGTCCCCCACGTAAACGATAAAATTATCTGACTATATCCTCTCGACGAAGTAGATCTTATTTCGTCGATATTCCCGACGTTGCTAAGAGCGCTTTCAAGAGGCCGCGTTATAAGTTTCTCAACCTCTTCAGGACCGGTCTCTCCGTAACTTGCCATTACCAAAAGGATCGGCGGGTTTATCTCGGGAAATAAATCAATTGAAAGATCTAAGGTCGCATATATTCCTAATGAAAACAGTAAGATAAATACGATTACTATGGCGACCGGATGTTTAACGGTAAATTTTGAAATCATTTATTTCTCCTAAATTAATCAATATTATCTATAATGGTTAAAGGATCGATAACTTCGATAATTTTTACTTTTGATTTATCTTCCAAAAGCGTTTGTCCTCTGACGACTACTTTTTCGCCAGGCGCAAGTCCTTCCGTAATTTCTACTTTATTATCTATTTGTATCCCTTGAACTACTTTTCTTTTTTCCACAGTATTATCTTCTTTAACTACAAAAACAAAGCTCTCCCCGTATCTCTTTACTACGCATTCCAAAGGAATTTTAACGATTTTGTCTTTGCTTTCCGTTATTATCTTTATCTTAGCAAACATACCCGGCTTTATTCTAGCGTCTTGGACAAACGATATTCTTACCTCCATCATACGAGTCTGAGGATCGACGACCGGAGAAAGTTCCTGAATCTTTCCTTTAAAAATAACTCCAGGATACGCTTCGAAAGTTATATGCGATAGAAGTCCAAGTTTTATCTTAGAGATATATTTTTCAGACACATATGCGACTATATTTATATCGGTTAAGACTCCGACTTTAGCTACCGACAACTGCGGCGATACGGTCGCTCCCAACTGACCGGTTATCGACGTAACCGTGCCGGATATCGTCGACTTTATCGGGCTAAGCGAATAAGTCATACCGGGCTTGGAAGGATCGACATAGCCGATTTCCTGATTTTTAGACACATATGTTCCTATCGAAATATTGAGACCGACAAGTTTACCCATAACGTCCGGATAAACGTCTACCTCGGTCTTTGCTTTGACGTCGCCGTTTAGATCAAAATAGTTTTTTATCTCCCCTTTTACGGAGTTCGTAACGTTTACGGCAAAGATAATTTCTGCGTCCGCCGTCGCGTCTCCATTTTTCTGAGACTTTGTAACGGGTTTCTTACATCCCTGAAAATTCAATATTGCGATCAAAATCGTCGTTAATAATAAAAACAGCTTGATTTTCATAGTTTATTCCTTATTTTATTAAATATATAAATTTTAATTCGTTAATCAACAAATTAAAAATATTTACCAATTTAAATCTACCTCAATTTTGTATTGAGAGCGTACTCCAAATCAAGAAGAGCGGTCGTATAGTTATACTCTTCCTGAAGTATATTATTCTTGGCTTTCTTGTATTCAAGTTCCGAATTTTGAACTTCCAATAGCTCTTTGCTACCGGCTTTATAAGCTATTTCAGCGAGATTATACGCTTTTTCGGCAAGATCGTAAGTCATTCTCAAAGTATTAAGAGAATTTATCGACTTTTGTAGCTTTAAAACAAGCGATTTGATCTCCAGCTCCGCTCCGTTTTTCAATTGCCTCATAGCTATCTCAGTCTGTTTTAGCTGATAATTATTATTTACAAGATCCATCTGCTTAGACGAAAACGGAAAGTAATAATCGAGCGGAAGACTGAAAGAAAACATTAACATGCCGCTATTCTGTTTCCAATTATCGCTCATATAAGTCGAGTCCCCAAACCATGCGTCCTTACCGGCGTCCTTCTGAAAAGTCGGATCGACCGAAGCTCGAAATATAAAAGTAGGGGTCATCGACGCTATCGTAATATTTCTAACGTTTTTTAGAATATTCATGGAGCGATACAGAGACTGAACGTCGAGGCGGTTGTCGATATATTTCGTTATAAGCTCGTCGCAGTTAAACTCCCTAACGACCGGCGTATCCATCCCGTTTACGAAATCCAGTTCTACGTCGCTGTTTAAACCGAGAGTCTGTTTGAACGACAACGCCGCCAGAAAATAGCCGTTTTCGATCTCCAATACGGCGGGCTTCATATTTTCATAAGCGACCTGCGCGGCTAGCATAGTATATTCCGGAACCAAACCGTTCTTGTAGTTTGCTACCGCCTGATTATACCTGTTTTCGGCGGCTTTGACGCTCTCTTTCAATAGTTCTGTATTTTGACGAATTAATAGCAGATTGTAATAATTCTTTCTTACGTCCCGCTCGATCTTCTTCTCCGCTATTTCTATATTGAGCTTGCCGGAGTTATAATCCAAAACCGAATTGTATATAGAAAAAACTATATAAGCGTTGAGAACGAAGGTTGTATCGAAAGATAAACTCGCGCCCCACTCCGGCATATCTATCGCATCAGTCTTTAGGACGCTGTCGTAAACCGTCCCGACATCTGGAATTGTCAAAGAAGGATTGCCGAACGGAACCGTCGCAGAAATAGATTTCCTTTCATTCAACCTCGCCAGCGAAAAAGAGAGTTTAGTCGAGGGAATAAGCGGATTCCAACTCGTATACATCGCCCATTTCTTCTGCTCGAGTTTCAAGCGCTCGCTCTCAAGCCCGAGGTTATTCTTCAAAGCGAGATCGACCGCTTCGTCGACCGTTAATTTTAGCGCTTTATCGCCGGACAAATCGCTCGTTTCAAGAGCGCCTGCGTTTGTCGTAAAAAGAAATATCGAAAACAAAAATCCAATAGTTAAAATAAATTTATTCATAACGATCCCCTTTGTAATATCCGTTTAAAAATAATCTATATATTAATCTCATATCTTTTTTTTTATCAGGCCGAATAATCCCGTTTAGCGCTAATTTCATAACAATATCCCTAATTATTTGGATATTTATTAACGAAGCTATATCTTTTCCTTCAAGATCGTACGTTTTTATAGTATTATCATTAATTGCCTTGATAAGAAAGTTATTTATATTATTAATTATATCTTCAATTTTTTTGTACGATTTTTTGATAATTTTATATTTCAACCTCTGAAACTGTATCCAATTGAAATAACGCAGTATTCTTAAATCCATGGTTAGATAAGAATGAAACGTCGCCATAAATGAATACAATTTTTCCTCAAAAGAGTCGTATTTATTCATCCGATTAATCAAAATATTTTGCATTATGCCAAGTTCGTTTTCAAGAAGATTTTCAAACATATCCTCGCGGTTTTTGAAATGAAAATAGAGACTGCTCTTCGTCATGCCGGCGCGATTAGCGATCTTATCCATTGACGCGTCGAGTAATCCTACTTTGGCGACGACGTCCGTTATTGCGGTAAATATTTTATCCCTCTGTGGGATCTCATTTTCAGATATAATAGCGCCTCTCTCTATATTCTCAAAATTTAGCCGCGCCTCTTGCCGATCGTTGTAAAATCCGTATAATAATATCTCGTTAATTTTTGATATAGTTTTCTCAACATCCAAATTTTGTCGCGTTTTTGAATTGCCGGATAGAGAGCAATGATATTGCGAAAAAATAATATAAAGACCCGTAGAAAAAACGTATCCCAAAAACATTTTCATATCGTCTCGATCCATATTGGTAGAACCGTCGAGCTTATTTATCATCGCGTCTGTAAATCGTTTCTGATAACCGAGAATTTTCTCGTCTGAGGCAAACGACGAACTTGTAACGGGGCTGGAAAAATATTTGAAATAACTTAAATTATTCATAAAAAATGTAAATATCTTATCTGAATAATACTCGACTGATTCTTTAAAACTTAATTTCGCGATATTTTCCGTTATATCGTCCAAAACCGGATAAAACTCTTCAAGAAAATAGCTTCTCATATTAGCAAGCAAGTCCTCTTTGGACTTGAAATACCTGAAAAGAGCCGGTTTTGAGATTTTCAACTTTTGCGCGATCGCCGTCAGACTGGTGTTTACAAAATGATTCTCGCCCCACTCCTTAAAAGCGGTAACGATTATCTCATTTTTTCTGTTTTCGCGTTTATCCATAACCAACCCTTGTCGACTCAAAAATAAAATTAACGACCATTCATTAACATTTACCGAACGGTCGTTAACTATAACAAATATAATACAAATATTTTTAAATTTAAAATTCTTTTTTGAATTTTTACATATTATTTAAGATACGGATGCCTAAGCGGCTTTTTATGATTAGATTGAAATACGGCGCGAAGTATTAACGTTTGATTTTTGCATTTGCCTCGCTTCGACGATTATAACGCCGCCTGATTTTATATACATTTTCTACTGGATTATCTCAGGTTTTAAATCAGGCGATCGTCGGTCCGATTATGCGCATCTTTTTTGAATTCGGAAACTCAAAAATTATTGAGCGCCCTTGCTGTTTTTCTTTTCCTGTTTTTCTTTTCTTTTTTCTTTTTGAGTTTTGAGCGGTTTCTTTTTTTCTTCTTTTTTAATGTCTTTCTCTTTTCCCATACCATATCTCCTTCAATAATTATTTTCGTCCGGCGTATTGCAAGATACGACCGTCCGAATAAATTTTACGGATTGTAAAAATATCGCTACTTAAAGGATACCAAAATTAACCCGACTAAGCAACTATATTTTTAAAACTTTTACAAAAGCGCAATTTTTTAGATATTGACCCTTTGGCCGTATTTTTATCAACATACTAAGCGCTGAATAGAATCTAATTCTATTTGAATCAATCTCTTATTCTCCTCTAAATCATAATCATCCTGTAAACCTAACCAAAATTTAGCGGTATTCCCAAAAAATTTACTAAATCTCAGCGCCGTATCCGCGGTAATTCTTCTTTTACATTTAATTATTTGAGAAATTCTAGTTTGAGGTATTTTTGTTTCCTTTGCTAACTTATAAGCAGAAATACTCATAGGAATTAAAAATTCTTCATATAAGATTTCCCCGGGATGAATATTTGGCAACATATCCATGAATAATTCCTCCTTATATCTTATTAGTGATAATCTATAATTTCAACATTATAACAATTAATTACGTTAGTAACGTCAAGAGTATTTAAAATATTTTTTAAATACTCTTTATTCTTTCAATTTATCTATCATAATTTCATTTACCAGAGCCGGATTTGCTTTTCCTTTAGTTTCTTTCATAACTTTACCGACAAAAAACGCCAAAAGATTTGATTTTCCGCTTTTATATTGAACTACTTCTTCGGCAAGCTCCTTTAAAATTTCGTCGATTATCTTCGATAAGAGGGCTTTGTCGGTTATTTGCTTATAACCGGAGTTTTCAAGGACTTCCAGCGGATTCATTTTAGATTCGAACGATTTTTTAATAATCTCTTTTCCGATCTTTCCGTTAATTTCTCCGGAATCAATTTTTCTTAAAAATCCGGCAAATTGAGACGAATCAAAATGAATGGCGTCGTTATTCCCGTTTAGATAAAACAAAACTTCGTTAAAAAACCAATTTGCCGCGTTTCTCGTATTATCGTAACATTTGACTGTATTCTCAAAATATTCCATATAATAAGGATTTGTTATTAATAAACGGCTTTCGTCGTAATTCAATCCGTAATTTTCCATATAGCTTTTTTTCTTAACAAGAGGCAAGTCGGGAATATTTTTCTTTAATTCGGTTATTAGTTCTTCATCGAGCGTAAGAGGCAACAGGTCGGGGTCAGGGAAATACCTGTAATCGTCCGACTCCCCTTTCGTTCTCATAAGAATAGTTTTTTGCGAACTCTCATTCCACAACCTCGTCTCCTGCCCGATCGAGCCGCCGCGCTTTTTGATCTGCTTCTGCCTGTTTATCTCATAAATCAAAGACCTCTCTATCGCCTTAAAAGAGTTGACGTTTTTGATTTCAGTTTTTACGCCAAGTTTAACTTCCCCTTTTTTCCGGATCGAGACGTTGGCGTCGCATCTGAGATTGCCCTCTTCCATATTGCCGTCGCAAATACCCAAGCTCATCAATATCGCCCGCAACATAACGACGTATTCTTTGGCTTCCTGCGGCGAAGATATATCGGGCTCGGTAACTATCTCTATCAACGGGCAACTCGCTCTGTTGAAATCTACGGCGCTCGCTTTAGCCCCCCATATACCCGGCGAACCTACGTGAATCATTTTGCCCGCGTCCTCTTCGATATGAACGCGGTTGATTCGAATTTTTGTAACGACGTTATCAACCTCTACTTCAAGATAACCGTTTGAACAGATCGGTTCTTCAAATTGGGATATCTGGTAACTTTTTGGAAGGTCGGGATAAAAGTAATTTTTTCTTGCGAATACCGACTTTTTATTTATAGCGCAATTCAACGATAAACCGGCTTTTATAGCCATTTTTACCGCCTCGGCGTTAAGTACGGGCAAAACTCCCGGCTGACCCGAGCATACGGGGCAGGTATTTTTATTGGGAGTTTTGCCGAATTCCGTCGAACATGAACAAAATAGTTTTGAATTGGTTTTTAGTTGAGCGTGAACTTCCAGACCGATTACCGCTTCGTACTCTTCATTATCGACGGCTTTATTTTCGCCGTCTGTTATCTCTTTTTCTTCGCCGCTTTTCCCCTTATGCGGAGGAACAAGATAGCTCGTTTTATCGATTAACGGAGCGTTTTTTAGTAACATTTCCGTTAGACCGCTATCAAAAGCTAAGTCTTCGCGAAGGGTCTTTTCAGGAAGAATATCAAAGCAATACTCGCCGTTATCCTCAAAATTGTTAATAATTTCGGCATACTCAAGAAAATCGCCGATTTCTTTAGCAAACTGCGTCTCTTCTTCAGGGGTTATATCAAGCCCAGATAATTCTATAAGATTTTTTAAATTAATTTGTTTTTTTTCTTCCATTTTTTCTTCCTTTACAAACGGTCTAATTATGGGGTCAACCTGTTTCTGTCTCGAGGGAATAGGGACGCTTCGCGGACGTTGTCCAATCCTAGAAATTTCATAGTTAAACGTTCCAGCCCCATCCCAAGTCCTCCGTGCGGCGGCATACCGTGTTTAAAAGTCTCGAGATAATCGCTAAAATCGTTTGGATTTGAACCGAAATTCATAATATTTTTCTTTAGAGCTTCGTATTCATTAATTCTCTGGCCGCCGGTGGTTATTTCCAGCCCTTTAAAGAGCAAATCAAACGATCTTGTGTAGCCGGGTAAGCGTTCGTCGGGCATAGCGTACATCGGGCGCTTCTTAACGGGATATCCGAGGATATATACGAACGAAGAGCCTTTTTCTTTCTCAAAATAGTCGCATATTACTCTTTCTGCTTCGGGAGAAATATCCCCGTCCGTATCCCGAACGCCGTATCTCGCCGAGATTTCAAGCGCTTCTAAAAAATGTATACGCGGAAATGAGTCTGGAATTTTAACGTTTACTTTGAAATCTTTAACTATTCTATTATGTTTCGACATTAGTTCGTCCATCATGTTCTGCAATAACGCTTCCTGAACGTCTATGATATCCTGCTCGTCCTTGATAAATCCTATTTCAAAATCCATACTGGTATATTCATTCAAGTGCCTAACAGTGTTATGCAATTCGGCCCGAAAAACCGGCCCAACCTCAAATACGCGCTCGTAACCGCTTCCAACCATAATTTGCTTATAAAATTGAGGAGATTGAGCCAAGAACGCCTGTTTTTCGAAATATTTTACCTCAAAAATGTTCGATCCGCCTTCTGTGCCGCTGGAAATCAATTTCGGCGTTTTTATTTCAGTAAAATTCCTTTTTCTCAAGAAATCCCCGAAAAGTCGGATCATTTCCGATTGAATTGTAAATATTCCCTGAATTTTGGTATTTCTTATCGAAATAGTCCTGTTATCGAGAATTACCGGCAGAGATATATTCTCGTAATCGTCGTATATATTTAACGGCGTCTTACCGTGAGAATGTCCTATTATTTTAAAATCTTCGACTTGAATTTCTAAACCGTTGTAAACGCTTCTTTTCTCTTCCGTAACGGTCCCAGTTATTTCGACGACGGTTTCTAGATGAATCTTTCTTTTTTCCGTCTGCTCGATGACAAGTTGAGTAAATCCCGATCTGTCTCTAAGAATGAAGAATTCAAGCCCGCCGAGCGATATGATTTTATGTATCCAGCCCGAAACCGTTACTTTCTTGCCTATATAGTTTTTAAGTTCGCCGCATAAAGCTCTATTTGAGATATTTTTCTCTCTATTCATATACGTCGACGATATTTCGGCGATTTTTTCATTCGAATACGACGTTATAACCTCGTCGGTAAATTCGTTCTTAACGCTCGGCGTATAATTCGACGTTTTATTTAATACCGGTATAAGTTCCAAACCGGCAGATTTTTCAAAATTTGATCCAATTCGTAGTATCAGGTCCTCCGACATCGCTTTTCCCATAATCTGAAGACCGACGGGCATTCCGTCCGCTAATCCGCATGGAACGGACATTGCGGGAATCCCCGCGAGATTCGCAATAACGGTCGTAACGTCCCATAAATACAGTTTTAACGGATCGGTCGTTCCTTCGTTAAAATTAAACGGAAGTTCCGGAGTCGTCGGCGTTATAACGGCGTCGTATTTTGAGAATATCCCGTTCATTTCGCTTTGTATATACCTTCTCAATCTTACCGCTTTATTATAATACTGATCGTAATACCCCGAAGACAGAACAAAGTTCCCCAGTAATATTCGTTTTTTTACCTCTTTTCCGAACCCCTTAGATCGCGTCGAAAATAACGCCTCTTCGTACGACGCCTGTTTCGAACTTCTGTATCCGTACTTTACGCCGTCGTATCTCGCTAAATTTGACGACGCTTCCGCAGTCGCTATAAAGTAATAAGCCGGAATGATATATTTTATTGCCGGAAAACTAATCTCTTCGACTATCGCTCCCAGTTCTTTCAATATTCTAACAGATTCGTCAAATTTCTTCCTTATGTTATCCGCAACCCCTTCGGAATATAATTCGGTAAATACCGCTATTTTCAGACCTTTTATATCTTTATCAATATGTTCGAGATAGTTTTTCGCGGGAGAGTTTATCGAAGTCGAATCTTTACTATCATGACCGCTTATAATATTTAACATAGCCCCGAGCCCGTAAACGTCGCGGGACATAGGACCGATCTGATCGAGCGACGACGCGTATGCGACAAGCCCGAATCTCGACGTAAGCCCGTATGTCGGTTTGAGTCCCGCTATACCGCAAAACGCGGAGGGCTGTCTTATAGAACCGCCTGTGTCGCTACCGAGGGACAATTGGCACATCCCCGCCGCGACGCTAGCCGCAGAACCGCCGGACGATCCGCCGGGGATTTTATTGAGATCCCAAGGATTTTTAGCGTTTTTAAAAACGGAGGTCTCGGTAGTCGATCCCATAGCGAATTCGTCGCAGTTAGTTTTACCGACAATTATCCCTCCGCTTTTTAATATTTTTTCCGTAACCGTCGCGTTAAAACACGGGGAATAATTTCTGAGCATATTCGATCCGCAGGTTGTATTTAAACCTAAAACATGCATATTATCCTTTAAGCTTATCGGTATACCGTCGATTTCGCTTAAAATAACGCCGCTTTTATATCTTTTGTCGCTTTCGTCGGCTTTTTTCATCAGATAGTCTCTGTCAAAAATAGAAATATAACTTCCCAATTCTCCGTCGTACTCTTCAATTCTATCTAAAGTAGACCTCATTACTTCCGAGCATGAAATTTCCCCTTTTTTGATCAATTCGACGGTCTCTTTAAATTTTAATTCGCTAATCTTTTTCATAAATTCCCCGTAAGAAATACTAATTCATCTATCTCCTCCCCGCCTTACGTCAAGGCGGGGAGGAGATTATCGCTCTATAACTTTGTGATAAGCTTTTGATATTTAGCCATCGGCCAAAGATCGTCCGCTACAAACTCTTCGGCTTTATCAACCGAAACTCTAAGATTATGCATACTCGTCGCCCCTTTACCGGCAAAAGCGATAGCTTTCTTATGCAAGTCTTCGATACTCTCTAATTCTAAAAGATCTTTCTTTAAAGTCTCAATGGCGCTCTTTACGTCGCTATATAACGACTCGATATTCTTCGCCTCTTCAAACAACGCGCGGCTTTCGATACCGGATTCTTTTAAAGAAGAGTAAGTTTTGGCCGTATTTGCCAGATGCTTTGCAATCGCGGGCGTTATTTGGGTATAAGCGATATTAATAGACTCTTTGATCTCAATTTCCATTATCTTGACGTATGTTTCAAGTTTTATATCTGTTTTTGATAACAATTCTCTTTTGGATAGAATCTTATATTTCTCAAACAGTTTGATCGTATCGTCTTTTAAATACTCGGCCAACGCTTCGGGAGTGTTTTTATTGTTCGGCAAACCTCTTTTCTCCGCTTCGTCTTGCCACTCTTTGGAATAGTTGTTTCCCTCAAATCTTATCCTTTTAGTATCTTTTAATATCTCTTTCACAACATTGAGCGCGTTAGCTCTAACGTCCCCTTTCATTTTGACGAGTTTATCGTAAATAAGGTCGTATCCGTAAGCTGTAACCAAATTCAATATGGTTGCCGGTTCCGATACGTTTTGGCTTGAACCGCAAGCCCTGAATTCAAATTTATTCCCGGTAAAAGCCACAGGAGAGGTTCTGTTTCTATCGGATGTGTCTTTAACGACTTTTGGAAGATTCTGCAAACCTACGCTTATATGGGCTATTTTATTTTCGGTAAAAGCGCCCGTCCCCTCTATCTCGTCGAGAATTTTTGTCAAATATTCTCCCAAATAAACGGACATTATAGCCGGAGGAGCTTCGTTCGCCCCCAATCTGTGATCGTTGCCCGCATCGGCGACCGACGCTCTTAACAAACCGCCGAACTTATCCACTCCGGCAAGAAAAGCGGCGAGCGTTATCAAAAAATTGATATTTTTTAGCGGAGATTTGGACGGTTCCAGATAATTGGCTCCCGTATTATCGCCTATAGACCAGTTTACGTGCTTTCCGGAGCCGTTTACTCCTGAGAACGGCTTTTCTTGCAGTAATACAACTAAATCGTTATTGTCCGCAACCTGCCTGATAATATCCATCAATTGCAAGTTATGATCGATAGATAGGTTGGCCTCTTCATAAAGCGGCGCGACCTCAAACTGGTTTGGCGCGACTTCGTTATGCCTCGTCTTAGACGGAATACCTCGTTTATATAATTCGGAGTCAAGCTCTTCCATAAAATGCAACGCCTTGCTTTTTATAGCTCCAAAATAGTGATCCTCCATCTGTTGCCCTTTTGCCGGAGTAGCGCCGAATAAAGTCCTTCCGCAAATCTGAAGATCCGCTCTGGTTTCGAACAGCTTTTTGGATATCAAAAAGTATTCCTGTTCCGGCCCGACGTACACCTTGATCCTTTTAGCCATTCTATTGCCGAGAAGTTTCTGAATCTTCATCGCGCTCTCTTTTATCGCCTTTTGCGACCTGAGATACGGCGTTTTTAAATCCAAGACCTCGCCGGTCCACGACATAAAAATCGACGGAATTACCAGAGTAGTCGTGTCCTTGGCTTTTATTAAAAACGCCGGCGAAGTAGGATCCCACGCGGTATATCCTCTCGCCTCGAAAGTCGATCTGATACCCCCAGACGGGAAAGACGACGCGTCGGGTTCGGATTGAATTAATTGTTTAGATGAAAATTTCTCAATAATCTTACCGTCGTCGTCGTAACTAATGAACGCGTCGTGCTTCTCGGCCGTCCCACCTCTCTGCGGTTGAAACCAGTGCGTAAAGTGCGTCGCTCCGTTATCGATCGCCCACTCTTTCATAGCAAAAGCTATATCTTCGGCGATGGAGCTATCCAACGGCTCGTCGTTTTCTATCGTCGCCATTAATTTATTGTAAACCCCTTTATTTAACTTTTCGGACATCCTCTTTTTATCGAAAGTCAATTCTCCAAATATCTCGCTTGATTTTGGCATATAAAACTCCTTTTTTAAAAAATCCATCCGAATTATATTTTTATATAAACTGTTTGTCAACAGAATTATTACCTTTTTTACTGTTTTAAACGACTTTTATCTATACATTTGCTCATTTTTAAGCATTCCGTACGTCATATTTTTGTCAATTTCGCGCATTTTAGCATTTTTTACATTACAATAGTTTTTTTTTGGGGAATAAAAAATTATTTTTACGTAGAGCAGACGTATTTGGGGTAATTTTCGATTACGAGCGAGTATAACAGCCGTTTTCGAGCGGCGATATTTAACAGTTGTGTCATTTTATCCAAAAAGTCGTTTTTCAATTTATCGACCTTCAATTTCTTGCCAACAATCTCAAGGAATCCTTCCAATCCGTATTTCATAACGCCGTTATAGAAGAACAGTATAATATCTCGAACCGTCGAAGCCATACCGAATTCGTTATACAAATAATGCCATCTTTTTATTTGAAGATAGTCCGCTTCGCTAATCCTGAGGTATTTATCCACTCTTTTATCGTCGGTATTATCTACAACGGCGTATTCGGAACGGCAATTTCCGATTATTCTCTTCATTTTTGGGATTTTTTTATTAACGAGGCAAAACATAGTTTCAAACAGTTTGCTAAACGTATTAATTTTAAATTCTTTCAGTAAAAAATCTATGACATTGCTATTCATAGATTCTGATACTATAAAGTGAAATAGATGTTTTTTGTTTTTCATAAAGTTTTCTCCTTTTTCCTTTGTATATATAACAACTAAAAGTAGAAAACGTTATACAAAAATTTGCATAAATTTTTAGAAAATGACAAATATTTTGCTAATTAAAAAAATTGTTCCATATGTGTCAAATTTTCATCAAGGAGCGCTACGTAGCATATGCGTCCAATTTATAGGGGCAGTCCCAATCCGACACATATGTGTCAATTTCCCACCCAAGAAACCAACGGGACGCATATATTTTATTATTCTCTTTACAATTAGTTATTTTTTTGATAATATCTCTTATTCCTTCAGGGACGGGGCAACCCTACCGGCGGTAAAGTCCGCGAGCCGTAAGGCGCGAATCGGCGAAATTCCGATACCGACAGTCGAGTCTGGATGAGAGAAGGGCAAGAAATATTTCTTATATCGGTGAATCAATTTTCATCGGGCTTCCCTTCCGCCCCCTGAATGAATGGGGATTTATGCAACGGAAAGATGAATTTTATATGTCTATCGCTTTAGCCGAGGCGCGCAAAGGGCTTGGATTTACCTCCCCCAACCCAATGGTAGGCGCGGTAATTGTAAAGAATGGCAAAATAATCTCTACCGGTTATCACAAGCGCGTCGGTCTATCTCACGCTGAAATCGACGCCATTAACAACGCTCCGGATAAAACCGCTCTTTACGGTTCGACAATGTATGTGAATCTCGAACCCTGTTGCCATCATGGCAGAACGCCCCCTTGCGTCGAGGCTATTATCGATAACAAGATAAAATCTGTCGTTATCGGAAATTTGGATATTGATAAAAGAGTCGCCGGAAAAGGTATAGCGGTTTTAAATAATGCCGGAATTCGCGCCAAGGTAGGGGTTTTAGCCGAAAAGGATAACGAATTAAATTCTATTTATTATTTTTATAAAAAAAACAACCGCCCTTACGTCGTTTTAAAGGCGGCGCTGACGCTCGACGGAAAAATAGCGACCGTTGAAGGCGATTCGAAGTGGATATCAAACGACAATTGTCGCGCCATTGTAGCGGCGCTTCGAGGTCGACTTAAAGCCGTCGCTATCGGAAAAAACACAATTTTAAAAGATAATCCGCGTTTAAATTGTCGAGTTGATAGATTAGAACAAAAACCGGTTGATAAACTAATTTTTTCTAATAAGTCCGATGAAAAAATATTTTCAGGATTTGCGCCTAACGACGGCAGAAATTTTATAATTGACAAGAATATTTCAAAAAACGGGAATTCTCTTTTTGAATTCTGTCAAACCAAAGAAATTGACTCCATTCTCGTAGAAGGAGGCTCCAAAGTTTACAGTTGGTTTCTAAAAAATGAGATAGTCGACAGAGTAATACTTTTCTACAAGCCCTCTTTTCTCGGAAACGACGGCTTGAGCGTAGTCGGCGACAACAACGTTAAAACGATCGATCAATTAAAAGAGTTCAACGTCGTTTCTGCGAAAATCGTCGACAACAATTTTATGATAGATATGTCTAAAGGAGAACCTCTATGTTTACAGGTATAATTGAGGAGATCGGCGCGCTTCATAGTTTTAGCAACGATGGAAAGTTAAAAATAGTTTGTAATAAAATTTTGGACGATATAAAAATAGGCGATTCGGTCGCCGTTAACGGAGTATGTCTTACGGTCGTTTCCATTAATAATAATATACTTACATTTCACGTATCTAAGACGACCTCCGACATTTCAAATTTCAAAATCGGAAGAATTTCAAATAACGCGAAGTTAAACCTTGAGAGAGCGCTCAGACTCGATAGCAGATTAGGCGGTCATATTGTTCAAGGGCACATAGACGGTATAGCGAAAATAATTAGAATTGATAAAAGAGCCGAAGATCATTTTTTTGAATTTTTTATAACCGAAGATTTACGGAAATTTATTATTCCAAAAGGGTCGGTAGCTATCGACGGCATCTCTTTAACAATAAGCGCCGTTTTGTCGGCAAGTTTTGAGGTAACCGTTATACCTCAGACTCTCAAAGAGACAAATCTTAAAGAGAGAAGAATTGGGGACTACGTCCATATTGAAACCGATTTTTTTGTTAAATATGTAAGCCATGTAATATCGAATGGAGGATATTATGACAAAAATAAAGAAGTTATTAGAAGCTTTTTCTAAAGGGGAGATAACCGTTGTTTTTGACGACGAAGATAGGGAAAACGAAGCCGATCTGATTGTAGCAATAGATAAGTTGACGCCCGAAAAGGTAAACTTTTTGGCTACTTACGGCAAGGGGCTCGTCTGCGCCGCCGTATCCGGCGATATTGCTCGAAATAAAGGTTTCCCTTTGATGCCGACTTTAAAAAACGACCTTCATCAAACGGCGTTTACCATATCGGTCGACAGCGTCGACGTTAAAACCGGCATCTCCCCTTACGAACGATATATAACCGCCAAAAATCTGATCGATCCGTCTAAAACTTTAAAAGACTTCGTCACTCCGGGGCATCTTTTCCCTCTGGCGGCGAAGCGCGGAGGCTTATTAGAAAGAAGAGGGCACACCGAAGCTGCCGCCTCTCTTTGTAAATGGGCCGGTTTAAACGAAGGCGCGCTTATATGCGAAATGGTAAAGGACGACGGAAATATGTTATCTATCGAAGAGTCAAAAAAATTCGCAGAAGAGTTTAATCTCCCGTTTTGTACGGTCGAGGAATTGGTAGAATATCAAAAAACGACGTACTCTAATGTTGAAAAAGTTTCGTCGGCAAAACTAACTTCCGAATACGGAATTTTTGATATTACGATTTATAAAGAATTATATACCGATAAAGAACACGTTTTCTTATCTATGGGAGATTATAAAAACGGATTTACCCGCATTCATTCGGAATGTCTAACCGGCGACGTTTTTTTCTCAAAATCATGCGATTGCAACAACCAGTTGCGCTACTCTTTAAGAAAAATAGCCGAAGAGGGTAAAGGCGCGATAATATATTTGAGACAGGAAGGTCGCGGGATAGGACTTGGGCAAAAAATAAAAGCCTACGCTCTTCAGCAAAACGACGGAATGGATACCGTTGAAGCCAATATTTGTTTGGGGTATAAGGACGACGAAAGAGATTTTCATCAAGCGGCGTGGATACTTAAAGATCAGGGTTATACTTCGGTAAAGATATTCACAAATAATCCTAAAAAAATAAGCTACCTTAAAAAACATGATTTCAAAATAGAGATTCTGAAAGGGGACGTATGCGTATTTTCCGAAAATTATAAATATCTCTATACCAAAAAAACAAAAATGGGACACGATATTGATATGGACTCTATAAATAGACGTAAAAATTCTGAAACCTCTAGCTGTTTTGAAAGTCAGAAATAAAATATTCTTTTACCGTTGAAGACGGAAGAGTAGGTTTTAATATTGAAAACCGAAGATATTTTTTCATCCGTCATAAATTCCTCTTTATCCGATTGATAAATTGTTTTATCGCTCGCATATATGATCGAAGACGCGTATTTTGAGACCAAATTTATATCGTGGGATACGATAACTACCAACACCCCCTTTTCAACAGATAATTTTTCGAGAATTTTCATAATTTCAACGCGATTGTTGATATCCAGAGAAGAAGTCGGTTCGTCGAGAAGAATGACGTTTTGAGATTGGCATAAAGCTCTTGCTATCATTGTCTTCTGTTTTTCGCCTCCGGATAAATTTGTAAACGGCTTATCCGAAATTTCATCTAATTCAAGAAGCTTAATAGCGTCGTCGGTCCTGCGCGACAATTGTTTATCTTCTTTATAAATATTTGAATAAGGATAGTTCCCTAAATTAACGATATCCCATACCGACAATGGAATGTTATAATTAGCGTTTTGTTCAACAAAAGATATTTTTTTGGCTAAATCAAGCCGTCCATAACTCCTTATATCTCTTCCGTCTAAAAACACCTCCCCCTCGTAATCTCTTTTTAATCCCGCTAATATTTTTAAAAAAGTTGTTTTACCCGACCCGTTTCTTCCCAATATTGCGACTATGCCGGTATTTTTAATGACAATATTCGCGCCTTTGAAAAGATAATCGGCTTTTCGATTCCAACGAAACGATAAATCCTTTATATTATAACTCTTTAAACTCATACGACGGTCCTGTTTTTTATTAGAAAATAGATAAAAAAAGGCGCTCCAAGCAACGAGGTTATAACTCCAATGGGGATCTCTTTTCCATAATCCAGAGCGACGGATAACAACGATCTGGCAAGGTCGTCGCTTACTAATAATAATATCGCTCCTAATAGCGCCGACGATACAAGCAAATCTCTGTGTTTTGATCCGAATAATAATCTTGATAAGTGGGGTATAATCAGTCCGACAAATCCGATTACTCCGCATAACGATACGGTTACGATTGTGATTGCCGAAGTTAACGCCAAATATAAATTTCTTTCAAAATTTATATTGATTCCCGAGCTTTCAGCCAATTCGTCCGATAAATACAAAATATCCAATTTCCTGTTAGAAAGATATAAGATTATAAATACCGCTAAGAATCCCAAAAAATACAGCAATAAAACGGGAATTCTCGGCGGATTAGAAAACGATCCAAACATCCACAACAAAACTTCGTAAGATCTGTTGCCCAACATAGACAATAATAACGTTAAAAAAGCGTTAAAAAAATAGGACAGCGAAATTCCTATAAATATCAAGGTAAACAGAGAGACGTTGCGCTTTAATAGGACGATTGACAGAATCAATAGAGTCGAGCAACCTCCGATGAAAGCGAAAGGAAATATCGGAAATCGATATTTCAAAAAGTAATCCGAAATAAATATAGCTATAGCCGCTCCCAAAGTCGCTCCGGAAGATACGCCTAAAGTAAAAGGTTCGGCGAGCGGATTTTTCAAAATAGTCTGATAAATAAGACCGGATATTGAGAGAGACATTCCCGCTATTACAGAAAATAATATTCTTGGCAGTCTTATCTGTAAAATTATTTTTTTGTTAATCGGATTTATTTCGCTTGAGAATATTTGCTTATTCAATATTATATCAATTATCTCGCCGATATTAATGAACTTACTTCCGATTCCAAAAGATATTACTATTAGCGCAGACAAAATTAACAATAAAACAATAGAAACGATAAAGTTTTTCTTCATAGAAAATAATTATATATCTATTATAACTTCCCTTTTGAACTCGGAATATCTTCGCCGGTAATTTTTATAGCTTTTTTTAAAGCCTTTGCGAACGATTTAAAAATCGACTCTACAATATGATGACTGTTATCGCCTCTGATAAGGTCTATATGCAACGTAAACATACCGGAGTTTACCAATCCTCGAAAAAATTCCTCAAAAAGATAGGGATTCACGCCGCTGCCGTCGTCTCCTCTTCTAAACTCCGCGCCAAAATGCAAAAACGGTCTTCCGCTTATATCCAAGACGGTTCTGGATAAAGCCTCGTCTAAAGGAACTAAGGCGTCGGAAAATCTCTCTATTCCCTTTTTGTCGCCAAGGGCGCTATTTATCGCGGCGCCTAAAACTATACCCGTATCTTCAATGGTATGGTGATAATCTACTTCTATATCTCCCGTTACCGATAATTTAATATCAATCGAGCTGTGTTTTGCTAAACTCGTCAACATATGATCAAAAAAGGGAATTCCCGTTTTTATTTGAGCCTCCCCTTTCCCGTCTAATTCTATATTAATTTTTATACTAGTCTCTTTTGTTTCTCTGTAAATTTCAGAACTTCTCATTTGCCGCCGTCTCCTTCTCCTTGTCCGATTCAAAATATATAATTAAGCGTAACAAGTCAAGTTTTTTTAGAGAATATTAAGCAGTCCGTCGGTTTTTTGTGGTAGGGAAATAATTTGACACATATGGAATAAATATTTTTCATCCCCCGAAAAACCGGCGTATTAATAAAAAAAACCTGGCAACGACCTACTCTCCCACCCCGCAAACGGGGCAGTACCATCGGCGCTGAAGGGCTTAACTTCTGTGTTCGGAATGGGAACAGGTGTGACCCCCTCGCCATAATCGCCAGGTAAAAAATTAAAAATTAAAAATTAAAAATTAGAGAATGAAAAACAAAGCGTCTTTATAATAAGAATTACAAACTTTTCATCCATAAGTTGTAACTCTCAATCTATTTGTTAGGATACAATAATATGGTCAGGCCTCACGAATTATTAGTACTGCTCGGCTAAAATGCTCTCACATCTTACACCTACAGCCTATCAACGTCTTCATCTAAAACGATTCTTTAGCCCCGTTAAACGGGGAGGGATATCTCATCTTGAGGCAGGCTTCCCACTTAGATGCTTTCAGCGGTTATCCCTTCCAAACTTAGTTACCCAGCGATGCCCTTGGCAGAACAACTGGTACGCCAGAGGTTTGTCCACTTCGGTCCTCTCGTACTAGAAGCAGATCCTCTCAAATATCCAACGACCATGACAGATAGGGACCGAACTGTCTCGCGACGTTCTGAACCCAGCTCACGTACCGCTTTAATTGGCGAACAGCCAAACCCTTGGGACCTTCTCCAGCCCCAGGATGCGATGAGCCGACATCGAGGTGCCAAACTTTGCCGTCGATATGAACTCTTGGGCAAAATCAGCCTGTTATCCCCAGAGTACCTTTTATCCGTTGAGCGACGGCGCTTCCACTCGCAACCGCCGGATCACTAAGACCGTGTTTCCACCCTGCTCGACTTGTCAGTCTTACAGTCAAGCTCCCTTATGCCTTTACGCTCTACGCATGGTTTCCAATCATGCTGAGGGAACCTTCGCGCGCCTCCGTTACATTTTGGGAGGCGACCGCCCCAGTCAAACCGCCCGCCTGACAATGTCCTATTGCCGGATTCACGTCAATAGTTAGATATTTAATACAAAAAGGGTGGTATTTCAAGGACGACTCCACGGATACTAGCGTACCCGCTTCAAAGTCTCCCACCTATCCTACACATCTTACATCAAATATCAATGTCAAGTTACAGTAAAGGTTCATGGGGTCTTGCCGTCTAGTCATGGTTAAGCGGCATCTTCACCGCTACTTCAATTTCACCGAGTCTATCGTTGAGACAGCGCTCAAATCGTTACACCTTTCGTGCAGGTCGGAACTTACCCGACAAGGAATTTCGCTACCTTAGGACCGTTATAGTTACGGCCGCCGTTTACTGGGGCTTAAATTCAAAGCTTCGCTTGCGCTAACCTCTCCTCTTGACCTTCCAGCACCGGGCAGGTGTCAGACCCTATACTTCCGCTTGCGCGTTCGCAGAGTCTTGTGTTTTTGATAAACAGTCGCTTGAGCCATTTCTCTGCAGCCTCCCCGTCGAGCGGGGTAGGCCATCCTTATCCCGAGGTTACGGATGTAATTTGCCGAGTTCCTTAACGATAGTTATCTCGAGCGCCTTAGAATATTCATCCCGCTTACCTGTGTCGGTTTACGGTACGGTCTGATATAGCATAAACTTAGAGATTATTTCTTGGCAGCTTGACTATTTGGCTTCGTTCCGGCGTACCTTCACTCCTTCAGTAACTCAACTCTGAATGCGCATTTAACTACATCCATCAACGTCTCGCTACCTCCCCCGGGGCAACCAACGCCCGGGCCCAAAATCGCCTTCCGCGTCATCCCATCGTTACTATAACAGGTACTGGAATATAAACCAGTTTCCCATCGGCTACGCTTTTCAGCCTCGCCTTAGGGGCCGACTAACCCTGGGAAGATTACCTTTACCCAGGAAACCTTAAGCTTTCGGCGAACTGATTTTTCATCAGTTTTTTCGTTACTCATTCCGGCATCTTCACTTGCGATACCTCCACATAACATCGCCATTATGCTTCATAGGCATACGCAACGCTCTCCTACCACTCTACCTCCTCGCAAGAAGATAAAATCCGCGGCTTCGGTTATATGCTTGAGCCCCGTTGAATTTTCGGCGCAAGGCGACTCGACCAGTGAGCTATTACGCACTCTTTAAAGGAGTGGCTGCTTCTAAGCCAACCTCCTGGCTGTTTGCGCCGCCTCACATCCTTTACCACTTAGCATATAATCTGGGACCTTAGCCGACGGTCTGGGCTATTTCCCTCTCGACTACGAACCTTATAGCCCGCAGTCTGACTCCCATATTGTTAAGTTTAAGCATTCGAAGTTTATCTGGGTTTGGTACCCGGTGAAGGGCCCTAGTCCAATCAGAGCTCTACCGCCTAAACTGAATATATGAGGCTAGTCCTAAAACTATTTCGGAGAGAACCAGCTATCGCCATGTTTGTTTGGCCTTTCACCCCTATCAACGCCTCATCCCTGAATTTTTCAACACTCTAGAGTTCGGTCCTCCACTTGGTTTTACCCAAGCTTCAACCTGGACATAGATAGATCACATGGCTTCGGGTCTATTGCGCGCAACTTAAATCGCCCTATTAAGACTCGGTTTCCCTTCGGCTCCGCGACTTATATCGCTTAACCTTGCTACACGCAATAACTCGCCGGATCATTAAGCAAAAGGCGCGCAGTCACCAATATAAATATAGGCTCCTACGGCTTGTAGGTTGTCGGTTTCAGGTTCTATTTCACTCCCCTTTCGGGGTTCTTTTCACCTTTCCCTCGCGGTACTTATTCACTATCGGTCGCTATATAGTATTTAGCCTTGGATGGCGGTCCACCCAGATTCCAACCAGATTCCTAGTGTCTGATTGTACTCAGGATACTCCCAGGAGTTATATCCGTTTAAAGTACGGGACTTTCACCCTCTTTGGTTAGCCTTCCCAGACTATTCTTATACAAATATAATTTTAACTCCTATACGAGAGTCCTACAACCCCGTAGATATAAATATCAACGGTTTGGGCTAATCCAATTTCGCTCGCCGCTACTTTCGGAATCTCTTTTGATTTCTTTTCCTTGGGTTACTTAGATGGTTCAATTCTCCCAGTTTAACCTCAATATACTATCTATTCATATATCGATGTATGAACATGACTTCATACGGGTTCCCCCATTCGGTAATCAACGGATCAAAACTTGTTTGCAGCTCCCCGTCGCTTATCGCAGCTTACCACGACCTTCATCGACTTATAGCGCCGGCAGGCATCCCCCAACAACCCTTATTTGCCTGACCATATTATAATATCCTACAACTATTCATTCATTCTAATAACGCTTTAGTACTTCATTTCTATTCTAATATTAACTTGTGTCAAAGAACTTGGGACATCGTGGACTTGAACCACGGACCTCGCGCTTATCAGGCGCGCGCTCTAACCACCTGAGCTAATGTCCCTAAAACTATAAAAAATAAGAAGCTATAAAAAGAGAAGCGCAAACAAAGCGAGAGTCGACTAAAGGATTATATCCTTAAAAAGGAGGTGATCCAACCGCGCCTTCCGGTACGGTTACCTTGTTACGACTTCACCCCCCTCACCAAACACACCTTAGGTACCCCCATCCTTACGGTTAAGGTAATAACTTCGGGTGTCCTCAGCTCGGGTGGTGTGACGGGCGGTGTGTACAAGGCCCGGGAACGTATTCACCGCAGCGCGCTGATCTGCGATTACTAGCGATTCCGACTTCATGGAGTCGAGTTGCAGACTCCAATCCGAACTACGAACTGTTTTTTGGGATTGGCTTATACCTCGCGGCATCGCTACCCTTTGTGCAGCCCATTGTAGCACGTGTGTAGCCCAGGACATAAGGGCCATGAGGACTTGACGTCATCCCCACCTTCCTCCGGTTTGTCACCGGCAGTTCCGTTAAAGAGCCCAGCTCTACCTGATGGCAACTAACGGTAAGGGTTGCGCTCGTTGCGGGACTTAACCCAACATCTCACAACACGAGCTGACGACAGCCATGCAGCGCCTGTCTATCTGTCCTTGCGGAAAGGCGTATCTCTACGCCGAGCAAATAGATGTCAAACCCTGGTAAGGTTCTTCGCGTATCATCGAATTAAACCACATGCTCCACCGCTTGTGCGGGCCCCCGTCAATTCCTTTGAGTTTCACCCTTGCGAGCATACTCCCCAGGCGGTACACTTAACGCGTTAGCTACGGCGCTAGAGGGGTCGATACCTCCAACGCCTAGTGTACAACGTTTACAGCGTGGACTACCAGGGTATCTAATCCTGTTTGCTCCCCACGCTCTCGCTTTTCAGTGTCAGTTGTAGACCAGAGACTCGCCTTCGCCACTGGTATTCTTCCGCATATCTACAGATTTCACCCCTACACGCGGAATTCCAGTCTCCCCTTCTACACTCCAGTTATACAGTTTGCAAGCCAAACTCGAAGTTAAGCTTCGGTATTTCAACTCACACTTGCATAACAACCTACAAGCCCTTTACGCCCAATAAATCCGAACAACGCTTGCCACCTACGTATTACCGCGGCTGCTGGCACGTAGTTAGCCGTGGCTTATTCGCGCGGTACCGTCATCTGACAGGCTTTCCACTCCTATCATTATTCTTCCCGCGCAAAAGTATTTTACAACATTTCTGCCTTCATCATACACGCGGCGTCGCTCCGTCAGGATTGCTCCCATTGCGGAATATTCTTAGCTGCTGCCTCCCGTAGGAGTCTGGGCCGTGTCTCAGTCCCAATGTGGCCGATCACCCTCTCAGGCCGGCTATCCATCGTAGCCTTGGTAGGCCTTTACCCTACCAACTAGCTAATGGAACGCAAACTCATCTAAAGACGCTCCAGTTGAAGCTTTCACCTCTCGGCGTATGCGGTATTACCCAGTATTTCTACCGACTATCCCCCATCTTAAGATAGATTTTCACGTGTTACTCACCCGTTCGCCAGTCTACGACTCTATTGCTAAAATCGCATCCTCCGACTTGCATGCTTAAAACGCGCCGCCAGCGTTCGTTCTGAGCCAGGATCAAACTCTCCATCATATAAAGTCGAACGTCTCGCGACGTCCGATATATCTTTATCTTAATAAATTATTTCCCAGCTTACTCATCTCGCTTTTGACTTCCTCACTCAAAATATCCTAACTTAAGTTAAAAATAAATTGACAAGGTATTATTCACACATTCTCTTAAACTTATAGCTTCTTTTCAAAGAACAATATAATAGCTAAAATAACCGACCAAAAACACAACGGCAAACGCCGGCTACCCTAACCAAACATAACAATCTCAAAATTAAACAATAGAAGAACGACTAATAACTATGAAAACTATATCTAAATTAATATCGCAGAAAATATCCGCTCTATAATCTATAACTAAACGCCGTATAGTCCGGCTCGCTATATCGCTTATCTATCGCTAATCTATCGCTAATCTCGCGACTATAATATACCTAATTTAAAAAATTATGTCAATAAATTTTTTAAATTTATAACAAGTAAATCCGTCCAAATTAGACGGCGGAGATTCTATCATATATTATTTATAATGTCAATCATATTTTTGATATTTTTAATAAAATTTTTAGGAAACTCTTCTTTCAAATGAGAATGTAAACAACATTTAAAAATGTTTAAATCCGTCTCTTTTCATACGACGCCCTCAACAAATTTCTCATAAAACAGCTGCCCGCAATCCGCATTAATATCGGCGCCTCTTCGATATCTTCTCGTTACTTTTAAGCCGGCGGCGGTTAGTTTATCCATAAAACTTTTTATTTCCGGCTCGCTAGGTCTTCTCGGATCGTCGCCGCCGACGTTTATCGGTATCAAATTAATATGAAAGATATCTTTATCGATTTGAGAAAGCAAATCGACGTCTTGCCGTCTCATATTTACCCCTTTTATCAAAACGTATTCCAACGTGATTCTATTTTTATAAACGCCGTAAAGACGTTTTAATTCCTGAAATAGTAAATTTAACGGGTACTTTTTAGAAACAGGCATCATTTTTTCTCTTTCGCTCTGTTCCGGACTATTTAAAGAGACCGCCAAAGTGATATTTGGGAATTTTTTTAGCAAATCTTCAATTTTATCCGCAATTCCGCAGGTAGACACCGTAATTCTTGTTTGAGAAATACCCAAATTCTTTTTATCAATCAACTTTGATATCGCCGTTTCAACGTTTGTAAGATTATCAAGAGGTTCGCCCATCCCCATAAATACTATATTAAAATATTTATCAACGACGGACGCGTCGCCTTTCATAATCTTATACAAATACAAAACTTGAGACAAAATCTCGTCGGCGCGTAAATTTCTGATCAAACCCATATCCCCGGTTTTGCAAAACGCGCACCCCATTCTACAGCCGCATTGAGAAGAGATGCAAAACGTAACTCTATTATTTTTATCCTTTAGATAGACGCTTTCCACGCAGTTTTTATCGTCTAATTCAAATAAGAATTTTATAACGCCGTCGCTCGACGTTCTTCTAGCCGATTCGACTACCGATAAAATTCTAAAATTCTCCGACAACGATTTTCTCAAATTCAACGGGATATTAGTCATATCGTTAAAATCAAAGATACAGTTTTCGTAAATAAATTTAAAAATTTGATCCGCCCGGTACGGTTTATCAAAAATCTCCCTTTCAGATAAACCGTCGAAGCGAAAATTAAGAATAGAGCCGTTCAAGTTATTGAAATTCCTTTACCAGTTCTTCGTAGAGATCCAAAACTTTAGTATTTTGATAAATCGTCTTACTGTTTTTTTCTTTGAATACGTCGGAAAGAAATTTAAAAGCGTTTAGTCTATCGCCTATCGCGATATAAGTATCCGTAATCTCGTTAACTAATCTAAAGTTAGACTTATCGGCGTTAAATAAGCGCATCATTTTATCAAGAGCTTTTGAATATTCTCTCCTTTCCTTAAGTATAAGCGCCAAACCAATCTCCGCATAATAGTCGTCCGCTATTTGAAGAGCTTTACTATAATATTTTTCGGCTTCGTCCAATTCTCCCAAATTCCTCAACGCGTCTCCCAATCTGGTCATAACGACTTTATTAGTCGGACTAATCTTCAACAGTTGGCGCCATACGTTCTTGCTTTCGTTATGATCCAACACCCCTCTGTAGCAGTCCGCAAGACCGTATAGCGCGTAAAAATTATCCGGCGACAACTCCAGCGCTTTTTTAAAGAAATCTATTCCTTGCTCAAAAGTCTTTCTTTTTCTATGGCAATTTCCGATAGCGGTTAAAATTCTTAAGTTATCCGGTTCTATCTCCAGCATCTTCGTCCAATATTGAAGAGCTTGATTGTATTTTTTATTATCAAAAAAAAGATAACCGATGCCGGTAAGCGCATATGTGTTTCTTGGATCGACGTCAAAAACTTTTAAATAAAAATTTTTAGAATTTTCAAAATTGCCAAGTTTCCTATAAGCGTCGGCAAGCCGGGTCAAAACCGTTATGTCCGGTTCGTTAAGAGCCAGAAAGTGCTCCCACAATCTTATAGCTTTATCGTATTCTTTCGCATCCCTGTAAGTATCGGCAAGCCCTATGACGGCGTATTTGTTTTCGTGGTGGTAGCTCAGACACTCTTGATAATATTTTTGAGCCTCTTTATAATTATTCTCTTTCCGAGATAAATCCCCCATGCCTACAAATCCGTATTGATTTTTCGGATCCAATTCGAGTAATTCCAGAAATTTTTCTTTCGCCGCCTTTAGATTATTTCGCTTGAGCAAATCGTAGCCTTCTTGAGATATTCGGTTTAGGGAATTAATTTTGTCGTCCAAATCTTTTTCTTCCGTAGTATTCATTGCGGCGCCTCCTTATTTAGTAATAATTATCTTATCGACAACGGCGTCGTCATCGTCATCTTTCAGCCATTTTTGTATTACTTTTGCCGAATATTTGCAAAATTCTTCGATTTTTGAACTATTTTCAGATTTAAAATACATATCGCAGGCTTTTTCAATATCGTTTTTTTCCATGTAGTAATCGCCAAGCCGAACCAATCCGTCTTTATAGTCCGTAGTCAAAAATATCTTTTCAGCCGCGGGAATATTCCCCTCGGTAAAAAACTCATTGCCTTTTCTAATAAGCCGGACTCTGGTTTTAGAGTCGACGGTTCTTTTTTTATCGTTACCTTTTTTTATCATTACAAAACTACTTTATTAACATTACCGCTTCATTAACATTAAAAAACGTATCTTTCGATTATATAAAATTTAGCCGTTTTTATCAATTAATTTTTTATTAATTTATCTTTTTCAGACTTGATTTGAATCGCTTCTTTCAATTCCGCAAAAAATTTATTTTCAAAATCCCCGATTTTACATTCGTCCCCGTCGTATTCCAAAAAAATCTTACCGATAATAGATCTATTTGGAAGCATCATCTTATAATCAATCCATAAGGAGTCTTGAGAGTAGTCCTCCGGCATTCCCACTCTAATCTGAAACTCTTCGGCAATTTTTATATCCGCGTACCGTAAATTAAAAGAATTTAGAGCGGACTTTGTCAGTATATTCTCCATATCCGATCTGTCGTCTGATTTGAGAATATTAAAGAAATTTATCACAGTCGATCTCAAAATCCTAATTTTAGGGTCTATAATATCTTCGCTGATAAATACTCCGATATCTTTATCGCCGGAATCTATATTTTTTCTGGTCAGAGGGTTTTCCCAGTCAATCGGAGAAAAACTATCCGAATAGACAAAGGCGTCGTCAATATCGGCAAACTCCTTCTCCCCCTTGTTAAAACAATTTAACGCTAAAAAAGCGCAAGTTATTAAAACAAATTTATTGCACAACTTCATTAATAACCCTGCTTAAATCTTCTATTCTATACGGCTTTACTATAATTCCCTTGAAACCGTATTTTTTAAAATCAGACATTACTTGATCGGTAGAATATCCGCTCGACACTATCGCGGTAATGTTTGGATCAAACGCCTTTAACGCTTTTATCGTCTCTTTACCCCCCATACCTCCGGGAACAGTCAAGTCCATTATAACCAGATCGTATTTTTTATTGTTTTCAAAGGCTTCCTTATACATCTCTATCGCCTCTTCGCCGTCCGACGCAAATTCGACTTCGCAACCGATGAAATTTAACATTTTCCCCGCTACTTCTCTGACAAGCTCTTCGTCGTCCATAAACAGAGCCCTGGCGGACTTCTTCAAGACTTTATTACAGTCGCCGTCGCGTTTTTCATATACGACGTCTATAGCGGGGAGGTATATGTAAAAGGTCGCGCCTTTTCCTATGTCGGATTCGGCGGTAATATATCCTTTATGCTTTTGTATTATCGAATATGAGATCGACAACCCCAATCCATTTCCCATCTCCTTTGTGCTGAAATAGGGATCAAATATTTTTTGCAAATTTTCTTTCGATATGCCGGCGCCCCTATCTTTTATAGATATTTTTACATAAGCGCCGTCTGCAATCGGCAGGTTGTCGGTCGCTTTTTTCTGTATATTTTCAACTCTAACGGTAAGCAGACCTCCGTTCTCCATAGATTGCTTCGCATTAATAACGAGATTATTAATTACTTGATTTATTTGCCCCTCGTCCATCTCAATAGCTAAGGGCGGCTCTTCTTCTATGTATTCGCTCTTTACGTTCGAACCTCTTAAAATAAAATCTATCGAGTCTTTCAACAAAGAGGTAATCGAGCCGATTTTTTTTACCGGAGCGCCCCCTTTTGAAAAGGTTAGGAGTTGTTGAGTCAACTCCTTTGACTTTATACACGCTTTCTCGGCTTCGGACAGTATCTCGTAAATTTTATCGTTTTGGTTTGAATAAATTTTCCCTAACGTGATATTTCCTAAAATTGCCGTTAAGAAATTATTAAAATCGTGAGCTATACCGCCGGCGAGAATTCCGATCGACTCTAATTTTTTGGATTTATAAAATTCGTCTTGCATTTTATATTTTTCCGTTATATCGCGAAAAACCAATACGACTCCGATTATTTTACCGCTAACGTCTCTCATCGGAGCGCCGCTGTCTTCAATGATTTTTTCTCTACCGCTTTTAGTTACCAATACTACCGGTTTAGCCGACTCGTAACTTGCGCCGGAACTTAGAACCAACTCGACCGGATTTTTAACTTTCTTTTTTGAAATATCGTCGTAAACGCTAAACAATCCGCCGATAAGCTTGTTTAACGCGTCTTTCGAATCAGTTTCCAATATTTTTTCGGCGGCTTTATTTATAAGCGTTATTTTGCCGGAAATATCGGTCGTTACGACTCCGTCCGCAATAGACCCCAACGTTACCGCAAGCCGCTCTTTTTCCTCCGCCAATTTATCTTCGGCGACTCTCCTGTCGGTAATATCCTCTCTTACAGCTATAAAATGGGTGGTTACTTTATTGGCGTCTTTTATAGGCGATATTGTAGCTAACTCCCAATATAGCTCGCCGTTTTTCTTTTGATTCAAGAATTCGCCTCTCCACTCGCCGCCGTTATTAATAGTATTCGACAATCTTTTGTATTCGGCGTCGCTCATTTTACCGAATTTAAGCTCCCTCGAATTCTTTCCAATTACCTCTTCCTGAGCGTAACCGCTTACTTTTGAAAATTGCGGATTAACGTACTCGATATTCCCGCAGTTATCCGTTATAATTATGCTGCTGGCGCTCTGTTCAACCGCCGTCGATAATTTTCTTATAGTCTCTTCATTTTTTTTACGCTCCGAAATATCTATCAATATAGCTCTAAATCCTATCGGAACTCCGTTTTTCAAATTTACATTTCCATAAATAACGACGGGAAATATCTCTCCGTTTTTCTTAACGACGTTGTATTCCGCCTCCTTAACTTCTTCGCCTAGAATAATGCGTTTAAGATTATTATTAAGTTTATCTTTGTCCTCCGGGACTACATGCTCAAACACGTTAAAGTTGTTAATCTCTTCTTTCTTGTAGCCAAACATCTCTAAAGCCACATCGTTAACGTAGAGCAATCGACCGTTTAGATCTAGTTCGCAAACTACCTGAGGAAGAGAGTCGGAAAAAGTTTTGAATCTCTGTCTGCTCTCCTGCAGAGATTCGTACAGGCGGGCGTTGTATAAAGCCGATTGCAATCTCGTTATTAACAAAGACAATAGATGTATGTTTTTTTCAGAAGTTGTCTCGCCGTTTTTTGAAAACAGAGCAAAAAAACCGATTTGTTCGCCCTCTAACTCCAAAGGAAAAATCGTCGCCGACTTGTATTTTTTATTGATTAAACGCTTCTCAAATTTATATTTTGAATAGATAGATAAATTATCCAACAAAAAAAACGATTTTACGCTCTGAAATTCCGACATCATCGTATCTTTTCTTAACGCCCTATCGCTTTCAATTAAGTTTTCCATACCGTCGGGGCAATAAATTTGATACTCTGAATTCTTCTCGTCGCATATATAGACTAAAGGCAAGCCGATACCCAGATAATTATTAATAAAATTAACCGCTTTGCTAGTTATTAAAAAACTGGAAAGTTTTGACGAGACTTCGTCAAAACTTGTTAAAATTTCCAAAATACGTTGCCTATTTTTAGTCTCGACAACCGCTTTGTGCTTGTAAATAGCTATCTCTATGTTGGTATAGAGTTCTCTCTCTTCAAACGGCTTCAAAATATAGCCAAAAGGGTCGGTTATCTTGGCTCTCTGAATAGTATTGTCGTCGGTAAAGGCGGTAAGGTATATCACCGGGACGTCGATTTTTTCTTTTATAAGATCCGCCGTCTGAACTCCGTCGATATCGCCCTTTATCATTATATCCATTAATATCAAATCCGGAATCTCCTTCTCTATCGCTTCAAGAGCTTTTTTTCCGGATGGGCAAATTCCGATTACTTCATAATTTTTTTTTCTTAAAACGTTGGCGATATCGTCCGCTATAATGCCTTCGTCTTCAACTATTAATATTTTAGTTTTTTTCATAAAATTAACATACTATTAAAATTTAAATATTAAAACAACTATTTGGAAATTACTTCAAAAATTTATACTATTCTTTTTTTCAAAAGTCAAATTTTTTCTCTAACCCGCCGGTAATCCGTCAGTTTTTTGGGGAATAAAAAATATTTGTTTCATATGCGTCGATTTTTTTTATGCGACAATTGTCGCGCGTTGTTGTCGACGCATTGCGCTATGCCCCCGCCGATCGACGGCGAGAAGAACTATCGCCTTTAAACTATAAAAAAATAAAAAAGCTTAGTCAAACAAAACGAGGGGGTCGCCCCCCTCGCTAAATTTTAATCAAACCAACAGTTTACTTACCGGGAGGCGCAAATTTGCAACTAACGCCAATAGTCCAGTTAGCTAAATTCCATACGTTTGTATTGGCGGTATTCGCCATATTAATGACAACGTTTGGATTCCACTCAAATTTTGCAGTCCAATTATCGAAGTTGAATCCGACGGTTATTCCCGGATCTACTTCGTTGTCTATTCTTACTACTCTAGCGCCGCCGTTAGCCGTCTCAACTTCCGTCTCGACATTTAGATCGTTTACAAAAGCAACCTCTCGAGTAAAAATCCAAGCGGCGTCGAGTTTTACAAATACTATTTTTGCAAACTTAACTTTCCAGTCCGCTCCGACCTCTAACGTGAACTTGTGAGTCCCTCTATCGATCTTTTGCGCTCCGGTAGCGGTCGACGACAACAAAGTCCCATGGTACCCCGGTTTGATCCAGAAATTATTCTCCTGATAGTCGGTAGGATCGAGAGCCAAACTAATCTCAAAATCAAAACCGCCCTTTAAAGCAAACGGTTTGGAATCAAAGGCTTCCGGATTCTCGGTTCCGGCAACCTTAGTTTTCCAAGTATAGTATGAAGCAAACCCTATATCGTAAGATATTTCAAAACCCAACGCTAATAAAGGAAGCCCTACTTCAAAAGGAATAGAAGTTCCTATTACCCCCTCGTACGCAAATCCAAAATACTCGTACTTTGCGAAATCGGTATCGTCCTGTATGGTAGTTACAGGAACAAATCCTATTAAATCCGCCGAAGCGGGACCGTTTCCGCCCAATTTAAAACCAAAGAATTGTCTGATATAAAGATCGTTAATCGCTTTGTTAAACAGATCTGATTTCAATAAAATTCCCAAACCGATATCTAAAAGCCCCTCGCCGTTTATTGTCTCTCTTTTAGCGTATCCAAGAGGTTTATTCGGATCGGTATCCGTTTCAAGTTTATACTGATCAAAATCCGTTCCTCCTCCAAGCATGACGGTCAACTCAAACACATTTGAAATCGGCAAACCTAAAAATACGGCGACGTAATTGTCTATCTCCGTCCAATTTTGCGTCTCTCTTACGCCGTCGGCAGTCTTTGTTCGATTGTAGGTATTATCCATAACGTCCTCTATATAAAGATATATACCTAACTTAAATTTCTCCATAACGGGGAGAGATAGACACGACGATATGACTCCGGCATACGCGTCGGCTACAAAGTTCTTCAATCCCATGTTAATCTCGTACTCTTTCAGTCCCGCGACCTCTTCAATGTCAAAGTTGTCGTCTATTTTGACGACCGGGTTTAAAAAAGACGCCGCAATTAGCAAAATCATTAAAATGCTAAGAAATTTTCTCATAATTACTCCTTCTTTTGTAAAAAAATTTATTATATCGCCCATACTAAAAAATATTACAAGACTTGTCAATAAATAAACTTATTTTTTTTATTTTTATAAAATTTTTGCTCTTTTTGCTTTGTCTTTATATTAGGATACTCCGCGCCCGCCGGTTTCTTTGGGAGCGGAAAAAATTGACGCATATGTGTCAAATTTATTTTTGACACATATGCGACGCGCTGCGGTAAAACAGATCATAAATCTTCCTAAAAAAAAGAACCGCTCCATAATACAAAGCGGTTCTCTCGTATATCGTTATTATATCATAACTCGCCGATTTTCTTCAATATATCGGATTTGGAGCCGTTATTCTCAACTAAGCTCTTTAGAGCCAAAATTTTATCTCTTTCAACCTGAGAGCCGCTGAATTCGTTGTTTTTTATCTTCAATCGCAGTAGTTCAAGTTTCTCAACAATGTTTAAAAAGAAATCCCCCTTTCGCGCTCTGATCTTAAAATCAAAATCTCCTGCGATCATTCTATCAAGCGATATTCTGAGTCTATATATCGGTCCCGCCATTCTATGCGAAAAAAAGAGCGAATATATACAGATAATTATCATAACAATAGAACATACTACAAGCAGAGGGGGAACGATAACTCTAAACAAATTTGTCCTAATCTCTTCGGGTCCGTAAAATTCTTTCAAACTCTTCTCGTCGTCGACGACCACCAAATCGCCTCTCTTCAACCCATCTTCCGCCCTACCCTTTGGATCGTAAACAAAATACTCTTGTCCTTTTTTATAAATAACCATAGACTCTGCGTCGTAAGCAAACTTTTTATGCCCCTCGATTGTGGTATTTGATCGTTTTTTAATCGTTACAATCTGATTAAAAATATTATCTCCAAAAAGAGACTTGTAATACAACCAACCGGCGGCAAATAAAAAAATAGCTACGACCGTCAGCAATATTGTCAGTAAATACTTAACAATAAAACCGATTTGAAACGGTTTGTCGATAAGATAATTTGTTCTTTTTGATTTAGCCACAGACAACCTCCATACGCGCGATACGAAATAAAATTATTTTGAAAACTCGATCCAAGTCGCCCAGAATCGAAATCTAAATCTTTTAGTATTTTACATTTTATTCAAAAATAATTCAATATATTTTTGAAAAAATATAAAAAATATTTATTTTTAATCTTATCGTCTAGCGCTGCGGTCAAACTTTAAGAATTCCCGTCCCTTCGCAACATTTATATTCAAAACATATCGTAGAATGAGTTATTTTAAATTTTTCCTTTAAAATTTTTTCTATCTCCCGATTAAGAGAGACTGTTTGACTAACTAAAATGTCGTTTTTCAGATTTATATGAGCCTCAAAATTTACGTTCTTCTCGTCAAGCGACCACAAATGTATATGATGAATATCTTCTATATCATTGATAGCAAGAATAGCGTCGTTTATTTTCTGAATATCAATATTTTCCGGCGCCCCCTGCATAAGAATATTGAGCGACTCTTTGACGACGCGGTAACACTCCCGGATTATATAGAGATTAATCAAAACCGTCAATACGGAATCAAGCCAAAACAGGTCAAAAAGCGTCATTAATACGCCGCCGACTACCACCGCTACCGAAGAAAGAGCGTCGCCGAGAAGATGAAGATACGCCGACTTGATATTTAACGATTTCTTAGAGTCGCTCCTCAAAATAATCATTGCGACTATATTGGAGACCAGCCCTATGGTCGCAATTACGACAACCATTTCCCCTTTAATATCTTCCGGATTAATAAACTTATTATACGCCTCTTTTATCAATAAAACCGATATTACAATTAATGTTACGGAATTGAAAACGGCGGCGATAACTCCCGTTCTTTTATACCCGAAAGTTCTTTTGTAATCGGCCCCTTTCCCGGAAATTTTAACGGCTAAATAACTGACTACAAGAGATACGCCGTCGCTAAAATTATGCATAGCGTCGGATAATAACGACAAACTCCCCGACAATAAACCGCCAATTATCTCCGCTATAGTTATTACGATATTCATAAGAGTCGCTATAAGAATCTTTTTACCGCTTACTCCTTGAACCGAATGATTATGCCCGGAATGATTATGCGCTTCGTTATTACTACTATCGCCGCGCTCTCCCATATCTATTCTCCTTTCCCGCAAGCCGGCGTCATAGCGACTTCGCGATATCTTTGAGAGATTCTATAAATAGTTTGACCTCGTCTTCAGAGCCGACCGATACCCTCAGGCAGTTTTCAAGCCCGACGGACGAAGAGTAATTTCTTATCAAAACGCCCCGTTTAACAAGCTCGGCAAATACAAAATTTGACCTCTCTACCCTAAACAAGAAAAAGTTAGCGTCCGAATGAAACAATTGAATCTGTTTTATTTTACTTAGTTCGGATTCCATATACTTTTTCTGTTTTAAAATAACCTCGACGTTTCGGTCGACAAAATCGGGGTTATCAAGAACCTCGTCGAGCGCAATAAGATTCAAAATATTGAGGTTATACGGAAGTTTAACTTTTGAGAGTTGAGTTATAATATTTTTCGGACCTATCATACACCCCAGCCGCAACCCGGCTAATCCAAACGCCTTAGAGAAGGTCCGCAGTATAATAAGGTTGGGATAGCTATCCAAATCGCCGATCAACGTCTCGCCGCCAAATTGTATATACGCTTCGTCTATTATTACCAAGCCGCCGGAATTCTTTATAACCTTTATCAAATCCTCCTTAGCCGCCGCCGCGCCGGTCGGATTGTTTGGCGAACACAATACGGCAACCGACCCTTCGAATTTTGATTCCTCGACAATTCTATCAATATCAAAACTCATATCGGGCTTTAACGGAACTTTGATTACCTCTCCGTTAAAATTTGACGATAACAGACCGTAAATCGCAAAAGTAGGCGTAGGAATAACGACTCTCCTTCCGCTCTCTACTATCGCCGCTAAAATAGTCATAATCATCTCATTTGAACCGTTTCCAATCAAAATATTCTCTTTATTTACCCCCAAATACGCGGCGGTCTTCAAATACAAACCGTCGGGAGTAAAATCCGGATAAACGTTCCATCTGGAAGCCAGCATTTTGTCCAAGATCCTCTTCTTCATATCTGCGGGAATATCAAACGGAGATTCGTTTTGATTGAGTTTAATCGGGGTCTCTATAGGGGTCAAAGTATACTCCTTGTTGTTTATTACCCCTTTTTTAATCATTTTATTGATAAAATCGTTAGTCTCCATAACGCCGCCTTTAAAATTTAAGTTTAGATATTATAACAAATTTATACAATTTTTCAAGTCGTTTTTTTGGGCGGGGAACGACGCATATGGGACGCGATAAAACCGGGAATTCCCGTTTTAAATATACTAAAATACTTAAGTATCCTTCATACCGGGACCTTATCGGGACTTGCGCCGTCAAAAAAAAATTCGACGCATATGCGATGCGTCGATAGCGCGCGACAATTGTCGCATAAAAATTGACTTTTTTTTCATATGATAGTATAGTTAATAACGAGATTTTCACAAATATGATAACTCTGCCGGAAGATTTTAAAGAGTTTTTTCATATTCTCAAGTAAAGTTAGAGGAGGAGCGCGAGATAGTGTCAAACTTGGCTGTAAAATTTGACCGGAAATATACCTACGCCGACTATAAAAAATGGGAAGACGACGAGCGTTGGGAGTTGATATACGGCGAGGCGT
>Ga0209718_1000894_pt1 | contig 37285 bp, 27 predicted proteins | sample AD_JPNAS1_MetaG_FD_184420 | JGI IMG/M metagenome (GOLD analysis project Ga0209718, IMG submission 184420) | Active sludge microbial communities of municipal wastewater-treating anaerobic digesters from Japan - AD_JPNAS1_MetaG (SPAdes) (version 2) | ecosystem: Engineered > Bioreactor > Anaerobic...
CGCTGAATATATTGGCCTTGTTGATACCAAGGCCGTTGGTGGTACAGCTGGTCAGTATGCCCCACTACCTGCCCATTCTCCAGTAAAATGGGAGAGCTCTATGGAGCAGTCCCTTTATAACTGGAGAGACTGCGGGGTAGGATTAACCTTGGGTTATCGTCACCTAGATGGTGAAGCTGACCCGGGGAAAGACAGGGGATTTTTAGGTGTAAATTGCCAGCTCGGGTGGGTGAAAGTCCTCTATGAGCTGGAAAAGGGGAATATAACACAAAATAAAATAGAAGCTCAACTGAGCTTCTAAGGAGGAAAAAATGAGTAAGACAAAGAAAATTATCATTATAATAGTAATAATGATTTTATTATTACTATTATTTCACAGTTGCTTCCGGGTGGAGGTGACTCGGAAGCCCAGCACCAAAAGCCTGGTTTATCAGGTGCTGGATAGGCTGGGGTTGTTATCAGAGAAGGTAAATAACCTTTCGGCGGACGTCGATACCATTAAGGTCGACGTCCGGGAGTTAAAGGGTCGTAAGACCCCCAGAGTTGTTTATAAGACAATTAAGATTGTGCAACCAGCACAATCCTCAGAACCTTCTGGGGGGCTTCAAGAGCCTCAACAACTCCAACAGCCCCAGGAAATGCAACAGGAGCCACCTAAACCAGAGACAGTTGCTGGTACTATCGTCCCTGGCCCTGTGCCTGGACCTCAAGATCTAGTGTTCTGCATTGACCTTGAACCGGAGAAGGTTAATGATAGCTCCAAAAAGTTTTTATTTTGGGAGCTGTGCAATAACCTTGGGTACAACATCTCTAACGTTGTGCCCAATGCCACCGGGAAACCAGCAAATATGAGGCTGTCCCCTGGGGGATCAGCCGATGGTATTGTATTTGATGGAGAAACGCTTAGAATTAGTGCTTCTTCGTTAAATGCTTGGTACTCCCAAATTTTTGGGGTGCCAATGCCCCCTGATTTCCGGCCGGGGATCCGCTCTAACAAGAGCGGGTGGCAAACAAAGTTAATGTCTAGAAGTGGGGATTATTTCGTCTACCGCTTCTAGAAACCTTTTTCGGGGGTGGTTAAAGGAGACCACCCCCTCTTTTTAGGAGGAAAAAATGAAAAGGATAGTATTGTTGTTGGTTGGACTGGTAGTTACAGCTAGTCTGCTGGGCATCGGCTCGGCCATTTATTGGACCCAGCCCACCATATCTACTGATGAGGCCGCACTTATCGCGCGGCAGGATCTAGCAATTATTGACCTAGAGAATCTTTTTAATAATCCGGATAATCTCCGGCAGATAAAAAAGATTAATCCTCAGGTCAAAGTACTCTGCTATGTCAATTTTTTTGAGATATGGCAGCAGCCGCTACCGCCCGACCGACCGTTTGGGACTAAATTGACCGAGACCATCACCAACAATTTTAATGAATGGTTCTTGGTTCGTCCTGATGGGCAGCCGGTAATATATTGGCCGGGGATGCAGACGCTGAATTTAAGTGATATGTGTCCCCAGAAAAATGGCTATTCCTATGGTCATTATCTTCAAGACATTCTTTTAGAGAATGTTTTGAATGATAGGGCCTGGGATGGTCTTTTTTTAGACAATCTTTTTGATCAAATTTCCTGGTTAGGGTCTCTAGATCTTGATCGGGATGGTCAGGAAGACGATCCTAGCACCTCTGACTATAGCTGGTATAGAGGTGTGAGGGAGTTCCTTAGTGGTATTAGTAAAGCTAAGGGTCGGAAATTCACTATTATCGGCAACCACTTATCCCTCTATTATGGGGATTTAGTAGATGGCCGTTTTTTAGAGGACTTTCCGACCGAGGATTACTCCTGGGAGGAGGCTATGGGTATAGCAAGTGAATTACCTGTAGCTATTTTCCAAGGGAAAGGGCAGAATGTAAATTTGGCCTTCAACAGCAGTTTGCTGTTGGATAATGCCTATTTTTGTGTAGGGCAGAATATAGCGGTTCCGGATTCTCTGCTTTCCAAACTGGATAATTTGAAAAAGTTACCAGCGAGAGAGCGAGGCCCTCTTATTTACAAAGAGGGTGTTCACCAGCGTCAGCTGGGAACTAAGATGATAAAGGTGTACCGGAATCGTGGCTATGGTTCTTATTCTCCTACTTTGCCAGTAATTCCTAGGAGAACTACCATAGAGGTTTGTATTGATTTAACCCCCAGCATTAATTTAGAGAGTCAGAAGAAATTTTTGATTTATGAATTAATTCGTCTGGGAGTTAGATTACCTAACGTGATTGGCAATAATCTCCGGCTGGAGCCAACTGCCCGATTTAGCGGGGATATTGGAACAGACGGGGAAATGATTTGGTTAAAGATTAGCTGGTTGTCTCAATATTATGAGCAGATATTGGGCCAGCCGATGCCTTATGATTATGTGCCAGGCATCCGTGGTGACCAGCTAGGTTGGAATCCTTCTCAGCTAATGCAGCGGGAAGGAGAATATTTCATTATTCAACTTTAATTTGGCAGCTATTAACTAGCTGCCTTTTTATTATTTAAGTTTGACTTTCTTATTATTTTGTGGCATTTTTAGGGTATGAAACAAGCTGTTAGTCCAACAATTCCAACAATAAAAATGAGCTCAGACAAGAAACCATTAAACTTTTATAAGATAATAGTTAATGGCGGTCTATTTTTGACAGCTTTATCTTTGCCGCTTCTAGATTGGCGTTTTTATATTAGCGGTTTAGAGTTTAATATTAGTGATTTTTTGATTTTACTGACCGCCATAGTTTTTTTAATTTACCGCCTGGGGCAGAGATTTGCCGGGCAAAGAGTAGAGAAATGGCAATGGCCGTTAGCTAAGCCAATGTTTTGTTTTTTGCTGGTAGCTTTACTTAGCTCGCTTTTTAGCCCCTGGAGAGGGGAATCGCTTAAATATTTTATTCGTATTATTCTCTTTGTCTATCTTTTATATATAGTTTTACCGGTTAATGCGTTGGAAGCTTGGCGGGACTGGCGTTGGCCTTTCTATGGCACGCTAATTGCTGGAGTAGGCGGTGGAATAGTGGGGATTATGTCTTTATTTGGCCAGGATTGGTCTAATAGTTTTTTTCGTGTTCAGCCCATTGCTATCTTTGGTCACTGGTGGATGGGCTCTAATCATAATCTTTTAGCTGAGTTTTTGGTTATTACTAATTTTTTTCTTTTAGCCTGGGGCTATTGGCAAAAAGATGAGCGGTGGCGTCGCTTTACTCAGGTGCTATTTGTCTTTTTTTCCTTGATTACTTTACTAACTTTTTCCCGGGCAGCGTGGCTAGTAATAGCTGTCCAATTAGTAGGGGCATGGTTATTGTTAACTAAGCCACGGAAGCGGGTAGGCTGGCTATTGGGCGGTTTATTATTAATTTTATTAAGTGTGCCCTTGTGGGTTAAAATGGGCCAATTACAGGAAGCTAATTTTAGCTCCACGGCTAACCATATATTATTAACTGAGATTGCTTGGCAGAGTCTTCAACAACGACCGATTATTGGTTGGGGGAGTGGGCAATTTCTAACTTTGGTTGACCATAATTTGCGTTTTCGGGCTAAATATGGCGATCCCATTGACTCTCATGGTATTATCCAGAAAGTTATGGCAGAAAATGGTAGCCTTGGCCTTGTTGCTTTAGTAGCAGTAGCTGTGAGTCTCTTTATTTTGTGGGGGAAAGCTTGGCGGAAATATGGACGTCAAAATTTATGGCTGGGCTGTTTAATTTTAGGAGCGGGTGGTGGTTTATTATTCCAATTGTTTAATACCTCATATTATAAAGGAAAGGTTTGGTTGCCGGTAGCGCTGAGCCTGACAGCTATTAAATTGTTAGAAAATGAAACAGCCAAAAAGAGATAAACAGCGAATAAAGATAGTTTTAATCACGCCTCGTTTAGCCATTGGAGGAGCGGAGCGATTGTTAATTGATATTGCTAAAAAGCTTAACCGTGAGCGCTATGAGGTATATTGGTGCGCCCTAGAACCAACTAATGACGCAGCTAGTAGTTGGGAGCAGGAAATAACAGCAGCCGGTATACCTTTTAGAGTGTTAGCTAGTGATAAGCGTTCGCCTTATAAAATAGGACGATTATGGCGATTAGTGAAAATTGGTTTTAGACTCTGGCGTTATTTAAGAGAAATTAGGCCAGACATTATGCAGACTCAGCTGTTTGCTGATCTATATCGACCAATAGGCCGCCTAGCTCGGGTGCCTATTATTATTGGGGTAGAGCATAATTTAGATTATGATGAACCGCATTTATTTCAAATAGTTAAAAAATTATGCCATGCTTCGGCTGATGGTGTTATTGCTGTTTCTGAAGCCGTTCGTCAGGATATTATTAAACGTTATAGCTATGCCTCCAACAAAGTAACTGTTATTTATAATGGTATTGATGAAACCAAATTTTATCGGCCACTTTCAGTAAGTAAGATGCATGATGCTCGAAGCCCGTGGCAGATTGGTGGGGCTGGCCGTCTGGTGCCGCAAAAAGGGTTTGACATTTTAATTAAAGCCCTAGATAAATTGCCAGCTGGGATTAAGTGGCGGTGTCAGATTGCTGGCGCCGGACCGCTGCAGGATGAGCTTGCTAGTTTAATTAAGAACCTAAACTTAGAGCATAAAGTAAGTTTAATTGGGGTGCATTCAGATTTACGATCATTTTTTTCTAGGTTAGATATTTTTGTTATTCCTTCTTGCTGGGAGGGCTTAGGGTTAGTGGCATTGGAGGCAGGAGCAGCTGGAGTTCCAGTTATTGCTAGTGCTACAGGGGGTCTACAGGAGATTATTCAGCACCGTTACAGCGGTTTTTTAGTAGACAATCTTCAACCTGAGACGTTAGCTCAGGCATTAGAATATATATTCATAGGAGATGGAGCTCAAGAATTAAGTATTTGGGCTAAAAATTGGCAAAAAGAAGTGATGAGTCGTTTTACCATTACTCAAACTGCTTGCCATTATGAAGAGTATTATGAGCGAATTATCCACAAAAAAAGTTAAGATTGCCTATATTATACCTACGCTTTCTGGTGGGGGGGCGGAGAGACTGGTAGTTGATTTGGCGACGCATTTACCGACTAGTCTTTATACCGTTTTTATTCTTATCTTAAAAGATACGGCTACTCCAGCCTGGGAAGAAGAATTAGCTCAAGCTAATATTGCAGTAGTGCGGTTTCACCAAAAATTTAAATTAGATATATTTTGTATCTGGCGTTTAACTCACTGGTTAAACAAGAATCATTTTGATATTCTCCACACTCACTTGTTTGGCGGTGATTTTTATGGCCGGATAGCTGGACATTTGGCTGGTGTTCCCCACATTGTGGGGACAGAGCATAATATTAATTTAGCCGAAGGTTATCTTAGGCACTGGCTAAAAAGATTAACTGCTAGGTGGGCTGAAAAGACCATTGCCGTTTCCAAGGCAGTGCTGGATTATGTAGAGCGCTATGAGGGCATCAGGCCAGATCAAGCTTTGGTAATTTATAATGGAGTGGCATTAGAGAAATTTAAACCCTCTTATTTTCTTACTAATGCTAACTGGCCACATAATCCAAAAAAAATTATAGTGGGTGGACTGGGGAGATTAGAGCATCAAAAAAATTGGTCCTGTCTTCTTAGGGCGGCGGTTTATTTACCCCATAATGTTATAATTCGTATTGCGGGTGTGGGTCGCGAGAAGAAGGGGCTCGAGCAGCTGATTTGTGCCCTTGGTTTAGAAAAGCGAGTGGAATTAGTCAATTGGCAGGCCAGCACTGATTTTTTAAAGAGCATAGACATTTTTGTTTTGCCTTCCTGGTGGGAGGGCCTGCCAGTTGCTTTATTAGAGGCTGGAGCTGTGGGTTTACCAGTCATTGTCTCGGATATTCCTAGTAACCGGGAAATAATTAGCGATACTAACCTTGGTTTATGGTTTGACTCTAATCACCCGGAAGAATTAGCGGAAAAAATTCAATCAGTGCTTGCTGATCCTAAATTAGCTTTAAAGATGGCTGTTAATTTACATAAACTAGTAGAGATGCAGTTTAGCTTAGACTTTATGATAGAGCGTTACTGCGAAGTCTATGCAGATTTATTAAATAAGCAATAAGGAGTTATGCGAGTAATTCAGGTAAACAAATTTAATTATTTACGGGGTGGGGCGGAAAAATATTTTTTAGAGTTGTCGTCTCAATTAGAGACTGCTGGTTATGAGGTGGCTAAATTTTGTATGGTTGATCAACGTAATTTAGAGGATCCATGGTCAAAGTATTGGCCCAGCAATATTAATCTTGAGACACCTAGCTTGGGGGACCGTCTGCGAGCTCCAGGTCGGGTAATATATAGTAAGAGAGCAAAACATAATTTAATGGCGATGATTAAGGTGTTCAAGCCTGATCTTATCCATGTTCATAATATCTATCATCAGCTTTCGCCATCTATTTTAGATGCCGCGCGACTGGCTAATGTGCCGGTAATTATGACGCTTCATGATTATAAAATAATTTGTCCTAATTATCTCCTACTTAATCATGGGGTGATTTGCGAAAAATGTCTGGACGGTAATTTTTGGCATTGTTTTAGGGAGAGATGTTTTAAAGATTCGTGGAGTCAGAGTTTATTGGCTAGTTTAGAGGCGATCTATCATCAGCATCATAAGACCTACGAGCGGGGAGTTAAATTATTTATTGCGCCTAGTCATTTTATGGCCGATAAATGTGAGCAAGCTGGCTGGCCGAAAGATAAATTGCGGATTATAATAAACCCGGTGTCGTTATTATCAACAGTAAAGCGACAGCCGCAAAATTATTTTTTGTATGTTGGCCGACTGTCTAAGGAAAAAGGAGTAGATATTCTCCTTAAGGCCATAGCCCAAACTAATTATCCCTTAAAAATTGCCGGTTCAGGGCCTGAGGAAAATCATTGGCGCACCCTTGCTCAGGAATTAGGTCTAGAAAATCAGGTGGAATTTTTAGGACAGAAAACTCCCAAGGAAGTATCTCAATTATTGGCCGGAGCCATAGCCGTGGTTATACCTTCTATTTGGTATGAAAATATGCCCTTTAGTTTATTAGAAGCTTTGGCGCATGGTTGCCCGGTAGTTGCTAGTAACATTGGCGGTTTACCGGAAATTATAAAGATTGGTTACAATGGCTGGCTGTGTCAGCCGGGCGAAGTTAAGAGTTTAGTTCAAGCGCTTAATTTGGCTCAGGAAGCCGACCCAATTCTTATGGGTCAGCAAGCACGGGAGTCAGTCAGGGGGTATAGTTGGGACTATCATCTTAAGGCTATTGAGGCTATTTATCAGGAAATTGTAGGAAGCAAAGTATGAAAAAACAATCTTTAGTCATTGTAATATTGATATTGTTTGGCATCCTTATAGCTATGGGGGTGAAAGCTAGCCCTCAGCTTAAAGATGATTATCCGCGACTAGCTAATTATTATCTTAAATATTTTGGTGATGTTTCAGTGGCTGAGCTTAACAATTTAAAAAAATGGGACTTACTTATTTTACCCAATGATTATCAATGGGCCTTTCCTAAATTTTTTAATGAGTATAAACAAGCTAAACCCCAAGGATTAATTTTGGCTTATACCTATCCGGCGATGGTTATGAGTAGCAATTTAAATAGTTTATTTAGGACAGTAGAAGCTGAGAATTTATGGTTGCGAGACGCTAATGGTTTAAAAGTGGAGATGTGGCCCGGACTATATGCAGTCAACATTAATGATCTTAGGTGGCAATCAGCCAATGAGCAATTTTTAAGTCAAGAATTAGATTGGCACAAATGGGACGGATTGATGTTTGATTCTGTTGAAGATAGTCTGGCCCGTTTTAGTCATAATGGTTTAGATATTAATGGAGATGGTCGGGCGGATTCTTTAGATACTGTTGATAGCTTATGGCAGCAAGGGCTGGTTAAATTGTTTACCACAACCCGTGATTCTATTGGTAACGGCAAATTAATGATTATCAACGGTAGCTCTCTGCCAGGTTATCAAGGTAAGATTAATGGTCGGATGTTTGAAACTTTTCCCGCTCCTTGGGAGGGTGATGGCAGTTGGACTGCCTCGATGGAGCAATATCTTCAGAAATTGCCAGGGCAAAATTATCCCCCTACGCTATATGTTATTAATGCCAATACTAATAATACTGGAAAGAAGGATGACTATCAAAAAATGCGCTTTGGTCTTGCCAGCACTCTTATGGGTGATGGTTATTTTTCTTTTGATTATGGAGATCAAGCCCACGAACAAACATGGTGGTATGATGAATACTCAGTTAATTTAGGTCAGCCTGTTTCCGCTCCTTATAATTTATTAGCGCCCCAGAATAATAAAATCCAGCCCGGATTATGGCGTCGTGATTTTGAATTTGGAGTGGCAGTGGTGAATTCTACTAATAAACCACAAATTTATACTTTAGATAAAGAGGAGTTAGAAAAAATCCGTGGCAGTCAAGACCCTTTAGTAAATAATGGGCAAATTGTTAATTATTTAGCCCTTAAACCTAATGATGGGCTGATTCTATTAAAAAGAAATTTAAATATTGTGGGTCAGACTTTTTATAATGGGGGTTTTGTTCGAGTTTTTAATCAACGAGGCCAAAGCGAACGTAATGGATTTTTTGCTTATCAACCCAATTTAGCTGGCGGTGACCAGGTTATTTTAGCGGACATTGATGGCAATAATACCTTGGAACAGATAGTTAATCGACATAGTGAAGTGATGGTTACAAGACGTGGCCAGATTATCCATAAATGGTATCCTTTTGGTAAGCTATATTTATCACGCCCCAGCTTAGCCCTTTATCCCAAGGGCAAGCAGCCACCTGACATTATTGTCGGAGCAGGTGAAAACACTAAACCGGTGGTTCGTTTTTATAATTATCAGGGGCGGCTGCTCAAGCCGGAGTGGTTAGCTTTTGATAAAAATTTTCGCGGGGGCATTAATGTAGCTGCCGGCTTACTTAGTGATAAGGAAATGGCCATTGCTGTTACGCCCCGAGGGGGTATACCAGCCGTTATTCGCCTGTATTCACCTGAAGGTAAATTATTGGCCCCGGAGTGGCTAGCTTTTGATAAAAATTTTCGCGGGGGCGTTAAAGTAGCTATTGGAGATATCAATGGAGATGGAGAAGGGGAGATTGTAGCAGTGGCTAGTGCTGGCGGTGGACCCCAGGTAAGAATTTTTAACCGTTATGGTAAACTCTTGGGTCAGTTTCAGGCTTTTAGAGAAGAAGCTAAAACTGGTTATGAGGTAATGATTAATGATTTAGATGGTGATGGTCGGGGAGAAATTTTAGTGGGTAAAATTAATTAAATGTTATAATAAGGTGGTATAATAAAAAATATATGTGGCAAACTATTAAAGAAAAATGGAAAGCCTACTGTAAGCGTTTTTATACCGGACGCCCTTGGCTAGTAGTCTTAGACGTGGGTCTTATTTTTTTTATTATTTTATTTTTTTGTTTATGGCGACTTTTAGTTTATTATGAGAAGCTCCCCATAGAGGGCGATCTTAATTTACCAGCTCATAAAGTGGCAGGCTATAAAACAATGCCCCTAGAATGGCAAACGGTTTTTAGTTCCAAAGTTATTGATAGTTCCCTTAAAGAGCTTACAGCCGAGATTAGTTATAAAAATTTAGCCAGTGAGCCACTTATTATTAATTATCAATGTGCTGAAGCTAAGACTCATAAATCTTTGGCATTTAGATTAGAAGATGATGAAGCAACAACTAGTGTAAATATATTAGAAAAGCAATTAATGCCCCAGGAATCAGGCACTTCTAGTTTGGTTTTATTCTTGTCAGATGATTTACTCATTAAAGGACAAAAATTAAATATAGACTGTCAGTTAGGAGCCCGATTAGGGCAACAATCTTGGCCGGCAATACATCAGCAATTTTCTTTTAAAATAGCTGGTGAGGTTAAAGCTTCGGCTGGTGGTTATTTTTATACGCCCGAAGGGGATCAAGTAGGTATTGGTCCTTTGCCGCCGACCGTGGGATTGCCAACCAGCTATTTAATAACCTGGACTCTAGAGAATCAAGGTGGTGATTTGAGTGATATTCAGTTTTCGGCTCAGCTAGCAAAAGATGTAACTTGGCAGGGCGAAGCTGGCTTAACTGGTGGCACTTTATTTTATGATGCTTCTAATCACAAAGTTAATTGGCGTATCGCTGAATGGCCGGCTGATGTAACTAAAAAACAAGCTAATTTTTATATCTCCCTTACTCCTACTAAAGATATGGTTGGCAAGGTACCCCCTTTGCTGTATGATGGCCAGTGGCGGGCTCAAGATAGTTGGTCAGAAAAAGAATGGGGAGGAAATTTACCTGACCTATCTACTAATTTAGAATATGATCCACATTCAGCTGGACAAGGTGAGGTAGTAGATATATTAGGTGTAGATAATGTAATAATAGAATAATATTGCTATTTCTATAGCAGTTTATTAAAAATTAAGCCAGTAGGGTCAATACCAGCAAAGGCCAAGAAACACAAAACTGCGAAGTATACAAAGATACAAGTCCTTGGGAATAATTTACTAAAAGTATATAATAAAATATATGCGCAAAAAAAAGACGCAAGTCAATTTATTATCTCTGAAGGATTATCTAGGGGACAGGGAGTGGGAGCAGTTAAGTCAGGAAGAGCGAAAGGAAATCTGCCAGAAGATATTAGAGGCTTTGTTCCCAGAATCTCAAGATTCAAAAAAGAATTAATGGCCAGTATCTGGAAACTTGGAAAGTTAATAAGAAGCCATGATTTGGGTTTATGGGGAAGTTTAATCTGACGGGTGGTAATTAGTTTTATATTTATGGTAATATAGCAATTTACCAGCCTCTGAAAAGGCAAAATAAAGAAGCACGATAGCTATTATTAGCAATAAATTAGTAGGGGTTGGTGGCACAAAGTGAAAGAAATTTTGTCCTAAGGAAGTAAAAGGCAAGCCAAGGGTAATAATCAATATTAATAAATTTAACAACAGTATTGATCTTGGTGGTTTAACAGTTTTAAAAAATAGAGACTTGGTTCTAATAGAGAAAAATAAACCTAACTCAGTTAGAACGCTTCCAATAAACCAACTAGTCTGTAGTACTGCTGGGCCCTTTGAGCGAAAAAACGCAAAAAGGATAAAATCAAAAATTGTGCTGATGATACCCAAGACAATAGTTAGACGGGTTATTTCGTTTACTTCATATTTTTGGGGCGATAGAAGCTCGTCTGGAGCCACCGTGTCGCTAGCTATCATTACCATTGGCATGTCAGATAATAGATTAAGTAACAGAATTTGCACTGGCAACATTGGTAAAAACGGTACCAGTAAAGAAGCAGTGGCCACCGCAAAGAAATTGCCAAAATTAGAAGCTAGAGTAGCTTTAATATATTTTGTGGTATTGGCAAAGACACGGCGACCATATTCAATGCCATCTAAGATAACATTTAAATTTTTATTAACAAGAATAATATCCGCAGCTTCCCGGGCAATATCTGCCGCACTATTCACTACTAAAGAAACTCCAGCAATTTTGAGGGCCGGAGCATCGTTAATACCCTCCCCCAAAAACCCTACATTACAGTGATGTCTTAATGTATTAACAATTTCATATTTTTGCTCTGGATTAACTCGGGCAAATACTACTTTATTATTTAAAGCTTTGACTTTTTGGGCGGGTGATAATTGTTGCCAGGCTGTGCCAGTCATAGCTTGGTTAGAACGTTTAATGAGGCCAATTTCTTTAGCTACGGCTATGGCCACTTCTAGACTATCACCAGTAATAATTTTAATACTCACTCCTAAAGATTTGGCTTTTTTGACAGCCGCTTTTGTACTAGTTTTGATGGGGTCTACAAAGGAGATAACTCCTAAAAAATTGAAATTGTTTACTAGGGCTAAATTTTTGATCTCTTTAATAGTAAACCCTGATAGTGGTTGACTAGCAATTGCCAGAGTGCGCCTTCCCTCGTGACCTTCTTTAGCAACCCAGTCAATGATTTTTTGCCGTTCTTTGTTGGTTAAATTCTGAGAACAAGCAATAATTTGTTCTGGAGCACCCCGGGTAATAAGATGGTGGCCCTCTGGGTCTTCAACTAAAACAATGTTGCGGCCAATGGTTGGATTAAATGGTTCTTCGGTTAGTTTGATAGTTTGTTTAATAAAAGCTTGCTCGGCGTCTGATATTTTTTGCCAAATGGCGATGTCAAAAGGTTCTGACATTTGTTCATTAAAAGCTGAGGCTTGAGCGGCCGCCAATAAAGTGGCATCAGGTTTTTTAGAATAAATTTCATGGATAGTTAAATTATTTTCAGTGAGGGTGCCAGTTTTATCACTACAGAGAATCTCAATGCCCCCTAAATCCTCAACAGCTGAAAGTCTTTTAACTATTACTTTCTTTTTAGCTAATTGGCGAGCGCCGTGTGATAATGAGATGGTAGTAACTAAGGGTAAGGCTTCGGGAATAACACTAACAGTTAGGGCAATTAGAAAAACCATTAAATCAAGGATATTAATTTGTCCTCTTTTGACCGCTAAGCTTACAATAAAAACAATTAATAATGTATAGCCAATAAGTTTTAAAATAAAGTGAGAAAATTGGGCAATACCTTTTTGAAAATTGCTAACTTTTTTAGTTTCGGTAGTAAGTTGGGCTATCCGGCCGAATTCAGTCCTGGCTCCAGTTGCCAGTACTAGAGCCTTAGCTTGTCCCCCCACAATATTGGTCCCGGCAAAGCACAGGTTAGTAGCTTCTTGATAATTACTAGCCATTTTTTTATTGGTGCGTTCAGATTTATATACGGCCAATGACTCTCCGGTGAGGATGCTTTCGTCCACCATTAAATTATTTTGGCCAATAATTCTTACATCTGCTGGTACTTTATCTCCGGTTTTTAAAATAATAATATCACCCGGGACTAAATTGTCGGCAACCATAGTAGTAATTTGTCCATCACGCAGGACACGAGCTAGGTTGCTGGTGTATTTTTTAAGAAACCGGGCTGTTTTTTCTGAACTATATTCTTGGTAAAACCCTAAACCAACATTAACAGCTAAACAAATAATAATTATTAAAGCGTCAGAGATTTCTCCTAAAAAAAAAGTTAGTGCAGCTGCCAGTAGTAGGAGATAAATAAAAGCCGATTGGAATTGGCGTAAGAATATTTTTAGGGCATTAATCTCGTGAGAAGTGAGGCTGTTGTATCCATACTCTTTGAGGCGGCTGGTGGCCTCTAGCTGGTTTAATCCTTGGTGATAATCTGTATGGAAAATTTGAGCTAAATAGTCACGATGTTTATTGCTATAACTTAATATTGAAGAGGTTGGATTTTTGAGGAAGGAGGTTGATCGTTTAGCCATAGGGGCAATATTTAATATAAAAAAGACTCATTATTCTTCTTGAACATTATAACATATTTTGTTTTTATTAGAATGTTTGACTTTTTTTAAGAAATATGTTAAGGTAAGCAATCTTTTGAAAAGACTAAATTTTTGTTTTTTTAATTTATTTTATGACCAAGATGAAAGAAAAATTAGGTAAATTAGCTGGACTGATAGTGGTTATTTTAATAACCGCCACTACTATAGTTGTACCCCTTTCGTATGGGCGGGTTAAACCATATTATGATGGCGATGCTATTAATTATCGCGGGCGTTTATTTATATGTTCGACTAATATGAACCGCCTACAGCTACTGGAGGCGAATGATGGGCATATTACTTTACTGGCTGAGCTAACCCCAGATAAATCTGGCCATCTGCCGGGTGATGATTTTTATAACTGTGTCTTTCACGAAGAAGGTAACGAGTTATTCCTTTATGCCGTTAATGGTCGTTATCTTTATAAATATAATGTTAATAATCCCCAGCAGCCAGAACTAGTTAGTAAGGTTAAGGATAATTCCTGGGATTGGTTTAGATCAGTAGCAGTCTTTAATGGACGAATTACTACTGCCGGTACTAAGGGGGTAAAAATTTGGAATAATGATCTGCAAGTTATAGATAATTTAACAGTCAAATTAGATAATCCCTTCAATTATACTTTAAGTCGCGATTTTTTAGTGGCAGTAGATGGGGCAGAGCTTAAAATGTATAGCCTACAATCAAGAGAGTGGGTTAATAGTGTTAGTTTAACAGTTAAAGAGAATGGTAATCGTCAAATATATAATGACTCGATTAGCAGCTCAATTTATGTCGTTGATGATTGGGCGGTTAAACAGTTTGATTTTAATGGTAATTTGCTTAATACTTTTAAGTTTACCGGTACTAATGGTTATGATATTGTGCCCTCAACTGATGGCCAAAAGCTTTATTTTAGCGATGGTATTGGGGTAGTGCGGCTAAATAAGGCCAATCTGCAACCAGAAATTTGGTCTTATGTAAGAGATATGGGGGTAAGTGATGGCTGGTCAATGGGTCTTAAACTAGTTAGTTGGCAGGGCCGTGACCATCTAGTAGTTTTTAATAATGGAGCTATCACGGTGCTTAATGACCAACTAAAGAAAGTAGCTAGTTATAATTCTACGGAGGAAAGGCCCATTGAACAAGTGACATATAGCGAGCCGCTTAGCCTTAGCTTAGATAAAAATCGGGCTCCTGTAGGCAGTGAAGTTTCGCTGCGCGGTACTGGTTTTTTACCTAATGAATCCTTAGAGATTAAATTTTTAAGTAATCCTCAGGCAACATCAACAGTAATTACTAATAATTTAGGACGTTTTCAAAAAATCCTGACTGTTCCTCAGATAGCCAGTGGGGTTAATCCTTCTATTAATCCGTGGCCAACTGACATTAGGGTAACTGGTAAAACTAGTCTGAAGACTTATAGCATTAATTTCCAAATAGAGTATTAATTTTGAGACCAATGCTTAATTATGAGGATTTATTTTATAGGACAAAAGGGCATACCAGCTAAAAGCGGTGGAGTAGAAAAACATGTTGAGGCTTTAGCTACTAACCTCGCCCAAAATGGCCAGGAGGTTTTTGTTTATACTAGGCCACATTATACTAATAAGAAGTTGACTGAATATCAGGGAGTAAAATTAATTAGCCGACCTAGTTGTCCTACTAAGCATTTAGATACTTTTACCCATACTTTAATTAGTACCATTGATGTCTTATTTCGGCGAGCCGATATAGTACATTTTCAAGCTATCGGGCCAGCCTCACTAATATGGATAGTGAAACTCTTTAAACCAAAAACTAAAGTCATTTTTACTTTTCATTGCCAGGATTACTACCATCAGAAGTGGGGACGGTTTGCTCGTTTCTACCTCCGATTAGGGGAAGTGGTTGGTTGTCGTTTGGCTGATGAAGTTATTGTTGTTTCTCATAACCTGGCAGATTATGTGGCTCAGAAATATGGGCGTGAGGCTAAATATATACCAAATGGGGTAATGATTACTGACAAGAGTGTTCATTCAAATATTTTATCCCAGCTAGGATTAGAGCCGCAAGGCTATATTTTAGCGGTTACTCGTTTAGTAAAACATAAAGGCTTACATTATTTAATTGAAGCTTTTCACCAGCTAGATTCAGATAGTAAGCTGGTGATTGTTGGGGATGGGGCTCATACTGATGATTATGTAAATCACTTGATAGAATTAGCTCAGGCTGATCCGCGGATTATTTTTGCTGGAGAACGTTCAGGTAATGATTTAGCTCAGTTGTTTAGGGGAGCTAGGTTATTTGTTCAATCATCAGAGTCAGAGGGGCTATCTATTGCTTTACTTGAAGCCATGGCTTATGGTGTGCCAGTTTTAGTAAGCGACATTCCTGGCAACTTAGAAGCTATTGGGGATTATGGTTGGTCGTTTCGGAGTGGTGATGTTAATGATTTAACAGCTAAACTCAAGGAATGTTTGGATAATCCAGACCAGGCTAGTCAGTTTATTAAGGCTGCCCAGCAGCGGGTAGAGACAGAATATAACTGGCATGATATTACTAATCGGACTTTGCAAATTTATGGTCTATCTCAGACCTAAGGTTTAACGCTAGCCGTTAATTTATTATTTATATTTAGTAGATTATCGGCTGGTAATAAGCCAGTGTACATTAAAAAAATTGCCCCTTAAATGGGGCGAAGGAGTCAAAATGAAACACTTATTTTTTTTGGCTGGCGCGGTAGTGGTTTTATTAATCCTTGCGGCATGTTCTGACATGCCGACCATGCCGCCAACAGAATCAGAAGACCTCCCGGGCATCAAATTATGCCAAGGAGGTAGGGAAGTTGACTCCCTTCTGGTCAACATTATGACCATTTTTATGGTTACAGTGCCAGAGGGGACTAATCCTGTCTCCTATAGTTGGAGTTTTGGGGACAGTGTCGGTGTCATAACGAATGTTCCGCAGGCGGAACATCGTTATGTCACCGTTGGGAACTACCTGGCCAGGGTAACACTGGCCTATGCTGACGGGAGTAGCACCACCTACTCCAAAGCCATAAGGGTATATTCCCAGGTAATTCCACCTCCGCCGGTTGATGATATTTTGGTTTTAATATCATCAAGCCAGCAGCCTTCGGGAAAGTGGACATACCGATTAGGTTTGTCCACCCAAGCCTATAGTAGTGGACCCGGGGGGAACCCCTTTATCACGGGGGAGGCAGGCGGAATTTTTATAACTAACCCAGTGAATAATACCAATTATTCCTGGGTTCAATTGGTTAATACCCAGCAGGGTGGCCGTTTGATTGTCGAGGTCACTTGTTGGGACCAAAGTAATATTTTTATTAACTATGGGGGGAATTTCCTTTATGGATATCCGCCCGCTCAATGGAATTGGGCGGATATCAGTGGGAGCATGTATTATGTTCCCAACCCACCTCCACAGGAGGGAGGTGATTTACACTTTGCCCTCGTGGGAGGGCAATTACTTCTCCCCGGTGGTGGTGGGGAGTTGCCAGGGTTGCTAGGTGATAGTTCCCCGGCAACTTTACGGATGACGGTAATAACCGATCCTATGTCTATAAAGTTGTTTTTTAACTTGGATCGGTTAGATAATTTTCAAGGCGGCGCATGGATGGAGTATGTGTGTTCCACTCATGAAATTGTCCGCCAAGATTTATCCCTGTCATCCACTTTCTCTGGCTGGGCTGAGGTAGTCTTGCCACTTTCAGCCCTGGCTGATGACCCGATAAGGGTCCGCTATGGTCATCACAATGGTGACCTAGCAGACATGACCGGGTCACAGTATTGGATCCCCACCGATGATTGGCTGGAATTTTATCTCCAGCCAATAAATGGTAAGGGTAACCAAAGGGGCGGTTGGCGTATGATAACCGTCGCCACCCCCTATAACTTATAAAATTTATTTGACCCGTTGGTGTATTAGTTAGCCTAACCGCTAATTATCACCACGGGTCTTTATTTTTTTAGAAGAATTATTTACAATATAATTATGGGAAAATATACTTTATTTATTGATACTGTTTCTCGGCCGGGTGTCCTGTTAGCCTTAAAAAGAGAAGGGGATATAGTGGCTCAAGATTTTTATCCGGGTAATCGTGAGCAGGCTGAGACATTATTGCCTAGTATTAAGCAGTTATTAGCTGATGCAGATTTAAAGTTATCTAATCTAGAAAGGATCGAAGTAGTTAATCACGGGGGTAGTTTTACTTCTCTGCGACTGGGAGTAGTTATGGCTAATGCTCTAGGTTATGCCCTGGGTGTGCCAGTAAGGGGGACTACTGGACAGCCGTTTTTAGCTTCGGGCTATCAAATTGTGGTACCAGAATATATTAGTGAACCCAACATCACTTTAAGAGATAAAACTTGTTAGGTAAAAGGTGAATACAATTTTTGTTTGTTGGTTTTTTATTTCTAAGTTTTTATACTCCATAGGGAGTATTTTTTATTGCTATTTTTTCTTTATTATTAGCTATATTTCGTGCTATTAATTTAGGCCTTGACACTTATTAGAGAAAGGCCTATAATTTCCATTGTGGTGAATAGTGGTGAATAGTGGTGAATTACTGGCCACTATCTCTAACTCCTAAGCAATGTTTATCGGCGAATTTCAACACAATTTAGATGAAAAAGGACGCTTGGCCATTCCAGCCAAGTTTCGCGCTGATTTAAAAAAAGGAGCAGTTGTAACCAAAGGCTTGGACAACTGCTTGTTTTTATACACTAAAGATGCTTGGGAGGAATTAATTACTAGCAAATTGAGCCGTCTGTCATTTAATAAGGCTAACCAGCGGGCCTTTGCCCGATTTATGCTTTCTGGAGCCTCTGAAGTAGAGTTTGATGCTCAGGGCCGGATTGTTCTACCTGAATATCTACGCCACTTTGCTGATTTGCATAAGCAGGTGGTAATTGCCGGCCTTTATGATCGTCTAGAAATTTGGGACAAGGACCGCTGGGAAGCTTACCGGGCGGATAATGATCAAGCTAGTAGCTCAATTGCTGAGTCGCTGGACAACCTTTTGTAGTATGGAATACCACCATACTCCGGTTTTACTTCAGGAGGTTTTGGCAGTTTTACAACCACAGGAGGGACAACGGTTTATTGATGCCACGCTAGGCAGTGGGGGTTATACTCTAGCTTTAGCTAAAGCTGTCGGCCCGACTGGTCTTATTGTTAGTTTTGATCTAGACCCGTTAGCTATTCAAGCTGTCCGCGAGAAGTTGTCCCACGAAAATATCCAGAATGTTCTTTTAATCAATGATAATTTTGCTAATTTAACTGAGGCTTTAAAGAAACAAGGCCTTGAAGGTCCATTTAATGGCATAGTGTTAGACTTAGGTTTATCATCAGCTCAGTTGGCTGATGCTAATCGGGGGTTTTCTTTTGAACATGATGGGCCATTAGATATGGCTTTTGGGCCAGGAAGTCCGAGGTCAACTAGCGAGATTGTCAATCATTGGACAGAAAGTGAATTGAGGCACATTATCCGTGATTATGGTGAGGAACCCTGGGCTGGACCATTAGCTAAGGCCATTGCTAAATATCGTCGTCGTCAGCCGATTACTAGGACCAAGGAGTTAGTAGAAATAGTGGAGCAGGTATTGCCACCTCATTATGTGGCCAGAAGTCGTCATCATCCCGCCACTAAGTTATTTCAGGCCTTACGTATTGCTACTAATCAGGAGCTAGAAAACTTAACCTCTGTCCTTAATCAGTCCCTAAGCTTGTTGTGCCCCCATGGCCGCATTGTTGCTGTGACTTTTCATAGCTTGGAAGATCGGATAGTTAAACATTTTTTCTTAAGGGAAAGTAAAGATTGCCTATGCCCGCCAGAGTTTCCTATCTGTCAATGCGGCCATCACGCACAGTTAAAAATAATTTATCGTCATCCGCTTAGAGCTAGCGAGGCTGAAAAAGCGGTTAATCCGCGAGCTCGTAGTGCTAAATTACGCGCTGCCAGTAAACTTTAATTAAATATTAATTCACCCCTATGACAGTCAGCCACCAAGAACTAGTTTCTCCTAATTGTTTAAGGCAAAAATCAGCCAATACTAAAAAGTGGCAATGGCGGCGAATAAATTATTGTTTATGGTCAGGGATAGTTTTATTAATTTTAGCTTATTTAGTCGTAGCCAATAATTTGGCTATCCAGACATTTGCCCTGCGAGATTATAAAAAGCAACTAGCTAAATTAGAACAAGAACAAGCTGATTTGCAGACCGAGGTAGCTAAACTTAATTCATATAGCTATTTGCAGCAACAAGTACAAAATTTGGGTATGGTGCCAGTGAGTCGTTTATCTTACGCAGTAAGTGCCAATGATTTGATGGCTAAAAAGTAATTTTATGCCCCGGCCAGACAGACTAGTGGCTCAGAGCAGCCGGTTTAATATTCATAACCAACAAAAAAAGAAATTCAATACTAGTTTGAAATTAGTGTTGATTTTTTTTATTATTGCTGGTCTTACGGTAGTAGCTAGATTATTTTGGCTACAAATTATAAATCATGATTATTATTTAGCTAAAGCGCGCGATCAGCAGGAATTTTATGCTGAGCTTGCCCCGACCCGAGGTCAAATTTTTGTTTATGACAAGACAGCTAACGGTGGTAAGGAGCTTTATCCTCTAGCTACTAATCGGCGACTTTTTAACTTATATGCAGTACCGCGTGATTTGGAGATAGATAAAATTAATCAAAAAAGAGAAGAACAGACTAAAGCTCAGGAAAGGGGAACAGCTGATTATTTATTGCCAGTCATTATTGACCCCACTGATTTAGCTGAGATTTTATTTGAAACTTTTGACCAGCCAGCAATTATTGCCGAGATCAAACAGGCTGAACAGAATAATTTGAAGAAACAATTAGATGAAGAAATGTCTAAATTGCCTTCGGCGTCCAGCAGTGAAGAGATAGCCACAGCTAGAGAAGCTATCTTAAAAAGGCAGCAGGATTTACTAGCAGATAAATTTTACCAAGAGATGGCTCAAGCTCGATATGATGCCGCCCTTAAAGAAAAATCAGAGGCTAAGATTGCCGACTATTTAAAAATTTTAAATAAAGGCAATGACCCCTATGAAGTTATTACTAAGAAATTAGAAGGTGAGCAAATTCTTAAACTTTATTTTAAGATTTTAAGCCGAGTATGGGGTGATGCTACTTTAAGTCCAACTGATTTATCATTAGATGGGGAAACGGTTATATGGCAACCAAAAAATGAAGATAAAAAATATTCTATTATTGTAAATGGTTTGGGGCAAACTAGTCGAGAATATAGATATTATCCAGAAAAAAATATTGAGGCTAATATTTTAGGCTTTGTTTCTTTTGCCAATGATGACGATTTAATTGGTCAAGGTAAATATGGGTTAGAAGAAGCTTTTGATGATATTCTTGCTGGTCGGGCTGGTTTAGTGAAGGGAGATGTGAGCGCTAATCGGGCGGTTATTCTGGGTGGGCGAGATTATAGGGCGCAAACTAACGGTTCAGATTTAATTTTAACCATTGATCGTTCTATTCAGAATTTTGCTTGTACTAAATTATTGGAAGCAGTAGCTAAACATCAGGCTGACGGCGGCAGTGTAGTAATAATTGATCCCAAAACAGGGGCAGTTTTAGCGATGTGTTCGGCCCCTAATTTTGATCCTAATAATTATTCACTAGTTAAAGATTTACGGCAATTTAATAATCAGTCAACCTTTGAAGCCTATGAGCCGGGTTCCATTTTTAAGGCTATTACTATGGCGATTGGCATTGACCAGGGCAAGGTGACGCCCCAGACAACCTATAATGATAGCGGTTCAGTAATGGTTGGTCATAATAAAATTAATAATTCAGATTTTAAGGGAAGGGGGGTAGTAAATATGGTTCGCGTTCTTCAAGATTCTTTAAATACTGGGGCGGTTTTTGTGATGCGCCAAATTGGATTAGAAAATTTTCGGGCTGGGGTAGTAAAGTTTGGTTTTGGCGAAAAAACAGGTATTGAGTTGCCAGTTGAATCGGCCGGCAGTATTAGTAATTTATATGAAAAATTTGGGCAAGACATTAATGCGGCCACTGCTTCATTTGGCCAGGGCATTAATGTAACAACCCTACAGATGGCTATGGCCTTTGGAGCGCTAGCCAATGAAGGTAAATTGATGAGGCCTTATTTAGTGCAAGAAATTGTTAGTCCGGATGGCACAAGGATTACTACTGAACCGCAACAGGTTGGTCAGGCTATTAGTCCCGAAGCAGCTAGAACGGTCAGTGGCATGTTGGTTAATGTAGTTGAAGATGGTCATGGCAAGAAAGCCGGCGTGGAAGGTTATTATGTGGCTGGTAAAACCGGGACCGCTCAAGTTCCCAGAAAGGATGGGCGAGGTTATATTGCCGGAGTTAACATTGGCTCTTTTGCTGGTTACGCTCCTGTAGATAATCCAGCCTTTGTTATGGTGGTGCGCATTGATCATCCGCGGGGTGTGGTCTGGGCTGAAAGTTCAGCCGCTCCATTATTTGGTGAAATTGCTAATTTTATTTTAAAATATAAACAGATTCCAGCCGAACGGCCAATTAAGAATTAATTTTTTATGTTCCAATCATTAGCGCGTTATATTTTAAAAATATTATCTCGGGCAGTAGTAGAGAAATACCAGCCCAAGATTGTCGGTATTACTGGTAGCGTGGGTAAGACAACTACTAAAGAGGCGATTTTATTAGTTTTAAGTAAAAAGTATAGAGTAAGGGGTAATATAAAAAATTATAATAATGAAATTGGTTTACCGCTTACCATTTTAGGCAGCACCTCACCTGGCCGTTCGCCTTGGGGATGGGTTAAGGTTATTATTGGGGCTTTAGGATTATTAATTTTTAGAGATAAAAATTATCCCGAATTTTTAGTTTTAGAGATGGGGGTAGACCATCCTCAGGACATGGATTATTTATTAACTGTTGTTCAGCCAATTATTGGGGTGGTGACAGCGATTGGCCAGGCTCATTTAGAATTTTTTGGCACTCCTGATAGTATTGCTGAAGAGAAAGGCAAATTAGTGGCCAGCTTACCCCCATCGGGTATAGCTATTTTAAATGTTGATGATCGGCGAGTAGCAACTATGGCTTCAAGGTGTAAGGGTAAAGTAATAACCTATGGTTTTGGTCCTGAGGCTCAAGTTAGAGCGACAGAGATAATTTTTAATTATCGTCAAGCTAGCAAGCTATCTATTGAGGCCTTAACAGGAATAAGTTGTGAACTTCATTATCATGAGAGTATGGTTCCCTTATCTTTACCCTTGATTATGACCGAAGCTGCCCTTTATTCAGCGTTAGCAGCAGTCGCCGTGGGACTTAGTGAGGATTTAGGACTTATAGAGATTGCCGATACTCTTAAAGATTTTCGGCCGTTGCCAGGACGTTTTAATTTATTGTCCGGCTTCAATGATAGTATTATAATTGATGATTCATACAATGCTTCACCCACTTCTGTGCTTGCGGCCTTAGAAATTCTAGCCAATTTGCCAGTAGATGATTCAGCTAAACGGATAGCAGTACTGGGAGATATGTTAGAGCTAGGTTTAGACAGTCCAGCAGAACATCGGCGGGTAGGGCAGGTTGTTGCCGGTTTGCCTATTGGTCGTTTAATATTGGTGGGGCCGCTGGCTAAATTAATTGGCGAGGAGGCCCAGAATATGGGGTGGTCGGGGAGATTAGACTATTTTAATGACTCTAGCGAGGCAGCCTTAAAAATCAAAGAAATAATTTCTTCACCAGCAACTATTTTAGTTAAAGGTTCACAGGGGGCTCGAATGGAAAAAATAGTTAAAGAGCTTTTAGCAAATCCTCAAGAGGCTAGTAGATATTTAGTACGTCAAGATGGTCATTGGTTAGCTAACTTTTAATTTTCTGCTATAATATATCTTATGAATATAATTTGGCTTATTAGTAGAGAAATATTAGCTTGGCCCTTCTGGTGGTATTCTTATGGCTGGTCTTTTTGGATGAAATATTGGGGCCGGTGGTTAAAAAAACAAGGACATAGTCTGGCTTTGTTGGTGTGGATAAAGAATATTTTTGTGCCAATGTATGGCCAGCGAGATATTTGGAGTTTCATTATTAGCTTTGTGGTACGATTAGTGCAAATAATTGTTAGGTTGGCCATTTGGCTTATTTGTGTGGCTGTTACTGTGATAGCCATAATTCTTTGGCCATTAGCGCCGCTTATGATTTTTTACTATCTCTATATATTATATTATGGCGGACGAAAATAAAATAAATGGTTGGTTTGTTTGTGAAAATTGCCATGGTTTGGGCGTAGACAATGGTCGGCCGTGTCGGAACTGTAAAGGATGGGGTGTGGGGTGGTTTGGCGCTAATTGTTGGTTTTTTGTTGATTGGCCAACCAGGTGGCAGAAGTTGAAAGAAAAATTAATTAGTCAAAAGATCTTAAATATTTTAGATGTATTAATTTATTTAGCGGCCATAAGCGGAGTGATAGTTATTGTTTGGTATATAGGCCAAGCTACCGGTTGGTTTATTAATTGGTCGGCAGTGGGGACCGTAGATTGGTGGATTCAGCCGGTATGGCCTCTTCGGTGGTTGGCATGGTCAGTAGTGTTTGACCTTTTAACGGTTTATCGTTTAATAAAAAATAGTCAAATAGCTCGATTACCCCGCTGGCCAGATGTTGAGGTGGCTATGCCCCTAGACTGGCCAGGAGTTTTTGAGCTACCATCTCGTAATAAGTTAAACGTGATTGATTATTTACCCCAAGAAATTTTTTCTAGTTTAGCTCGAGCAACAGTACGGGCCGGTCAGAATAAGGTAGATCAGGTTAGTCCAGAAGGATGGTTTGGTGTTTTATTAAACGATTCTTTAGTGAAGGCCTTATTGTTTCGTTTAAATTTAAATGGTCAAGATATTGCTGATAAGCTTAAAAAATATGAAGTTAAGGGCGAGAACCATTCTCTGACAGTGAGTTTGTCTTCCGAGGTTAAGATAGCCCTTATCCAGGGGGTCGCTAGCGCTTGGTCAACCAATGATTTGCCTTTGTCAGTGGATTTTTTAGCTCCCCTAATTCATCACAGTTCTCTTGTAAAAGAAATCATTTATGATTTAGGAGCCAAAGAAGAACAATTTGCGGCGGTAGCTAATTGGTTTCATATTAATCGGCACCTAGCTAAGACTTATAAACAAATGCGAGATCTAGCCCAATTTAAGCCCTCTTCTAATATGGATCGTGCTTATACGGCTAAGGCCACCCCATTTTTGAACCACTATGCTCATGATTTGACTTTAGCGGCTAAGAATAACCAACTGCCTTTGTGTGTAGCACGTCAAAAGGAACTGAGCCAGATACTTGATGCTTGGTCGGCTGGAAGATTAGGGATAATTTTGGTTGGTTCAGCCGGAGTGGGGAAAACATCTTTGGTGTATGGACTAGCTCAATTAATGGTGGAAGAAAATGTTCCTTCTTTTTTACAAGATAAAAGATTAGTGGAAGTAGATGTGCCTTCTTTGATTGGTGGTGTATCGCCCGAAGAGGCTCAGGCTAACTTAGAGCGGATTATTGTGGAAGTTAATCAAGCTGGTAATATTATTCTCTTCTTTGACCAAGTAGACAAAATTGCTGGTCTTACTGTGGGGGAAGAACAGAGTTTGGATTTATCAGATATTTTAGCTAATGCTCTCCAACGAGGAGCTTTGCGGTGTATAACCACAGCCAGTATGGAGAATTATCGTAAATATATTGCTGAGCGTTCGCTAGGAGCTAATTTGGCTAAAATTGACGTCACTGAGCCTGATGATCAGCAGCTTATGATTATGGCAGAACACTGGGCTAGCTATTGGGAGAAACGTTGGGGGGTGGTATTTACTTATGCTGCCCTAGAGACAGCTAAAATGGTTAGCGGACGTTATACCACCGAGCCAGCCCAACCGACACGTTTGTTGGGTGTTTTAGAGGGGTCGGCTCGTTTAGCCTTAAGACAGCCAGGGGTTAGATTAGTTAGTGAAGCGGTGGTTAGAGAATATGCTAGTAAAGAATTTGGTGTGCCCATTGAGCAGGTTGGCCGGGAAGAAAGTGAGATGCTACTTAATTTAGAGGAAATTATTCATAAGCGTTTGATTGGTCAAGAAGAGGCAGTAAACATGGTAGCCGCTAGTTTACGGCGGGCGCGAGTTGAATTAAGAGATACAAATAAACCAATTGCTAATTTTTTATTTTTAGGACCAACCGGAGTTGGTAAGACTGAGCTAGCTAAGACCTTAGCTGAAGTTTATTTTGGCGATGAGGAAGCCATGATTAGGTTGGATATGAGTGAATATCAATTACTAGGTAGTGTTAATAAGATGATTGGCCACGATGAAGAGGCTGGTTATTTAACTGAAGCAGTCCGCCAGCATCCTTTTAGTCTGATCTTATTAGATGAAATTGAAAAAGCTCATTCAGATATTTTAAATTTATTTTTACAAGTCTTTGATGATGGCCGTTTGACTGATGCTCAAGGCAGAGCCATTGATTTTAGTAATACGATTATTATTGCCACCTCCAATGCTGGGGCCCCATATATTATGGAGGCAGTCCAGCAGGGTGTGGATTTTAATGCTATCCGCCAGCATATTATAGATAATGAGCTGGTACAGGTAATGCGGCCAGAATTAATTAATCGCTTTGATGGTATTGTGGTTTTTCGGCCGCTTACTATGGAAGATATGGTGGCGATTACTAATTTGCAATTGCAAAAGATTGGTCGTCAACTGGCAGAAAAAAACATTAATTTTGAGGTGACTGAACAGGGATTAGCTTATTTAGCTAAGGCCGGTTATGATCCTAAATTTGGGGCTCGGCCATTACGTCGTCTACTGCAGGATACCATTAATAATGTTTTAGCTGAGAAATTATTAGCTAAAGAATTAAAACGTCGCGATACAGTAATTATTAATGAAGATGGCCAAATAGAAATTAGATCAGCTCAGCAGTTATAATTATAGAAGCTCATAAAAAAAGACCCTTAAGCTAGACTATTGTATAGATAGGGATGGCGTAGGGCTTGTCAAGTTTTTTTCTTGTGGTATAATGGGCTTTATAATTTTTAGGCGCGAAGATAATTTCGCGTCTTTTATTCCAATTTTAGCGTTATGGCTTCATCAATTATTTCCCGCGAGGGCTATCAAAAATTAGTTGACGAATTAAACATTCTTACAACGCAACGGCGACGTGAAATTGCCGAGCGGATTGAACAAGCTAAAGAATTAGGTGATTTAAGTGAAAATGCTGAATATAGCGATGCCAAAGAAGACCAAGCTTTTAATGAGGGCCGGATTTTAGAATTATCTAATTTATTAAAGAATTTAATTGTCGTTGACCCGCCAGCCGATGGCCGGGTGGGTATGGGCTCTAAATTAGTAGTAGAAACTAATTCTGGCCAAAAAGAATTTACTATTGTTAGCTTTAATGAGTCTGATCCGTTAGATGGTAAAATTTCTAATGAATCACCCTTAGGGCGGGCTTTGCTTAATCATGTGGCTGGTGATAAGATTAGGGTTAATACCCCTAAAGGGTATGTAGAATATACTATTATTAGCGTTAATAATTAATTATTAGATTTTTATTATCCCAATAATGCCGCTTGGCCAATATAGCCGAGTGGTTTTATTTTTGGTATAATCTAGATAGTTTTTTTACTTTTTAAATGTTTATATGACTAAAAGTAATCATCTTTCACCTCAGACAAAATATATTTTTGTCGTTGGCGGAGTTATGTCTGGCGTGGGTAAAGGCATTACCGCCGCCTCTATTGGGCGTATTCTAATTAATCGTGGCTACAAAGTAAGTGCTATTAAGATTGATCCATATATTAATGTGGACGCAGGCACCATGAATCCCTTGGAGCATGGTGAAGTTTTTGTCACTGAAGATGGCGATGAAACCGACCAAGACATTGGTAATTATGAGCGTTTTCTTAACAGCAATATTTATAAAGAAAATTACATGACCACTGGCCGGGTTTATCAAGCAGTTATTGAGCGAGAGCGTCATTTAGGCTACGGCGGTAAATGTGTTCAAGTGGTGCCCCATATTCCTTTGGAAGTTAGGGGCAGGATTGAGGCGGCGGTGAAAAAGACCGGAGCAGAAATTATGATTATTGAAATTGGCGGTACTGTGGGTGAATATGAGAATATGCTTTTTTTGGAAGCTGCCAGAGTGATGCACTTAGAAAATCCAGGGAGCGTTTTATTTGTTATGGTAACTTATTTGCCAGTGCCCGCTAAAATTGGGGAGATGAAGACCAAGCCAACTCAGCATGCAGTAAGAGCCCTAAACTCAGCCGGCATTCAGCCGGATTTTATTATTGCTCGTTCTGAAACACCGATTGATGAGCCACGCCGTAAAAAAATTGCTATGAATTGTAATATTTATAGCGATGATGTAATTGCTGCACCTGATATTGATTCTATTTATGATGTCCCGGGTAATTTTGAAAAAAATCATCTATCCGCCAAGATATTAAAACATTTAGGGTTAAGACCGCGCTGTAATGATTGGTCTGCCTGGCAGACGATGGCTAACAAAGTTAAAGAAGCCAGAGAAGGGCAGCGGACAGTAAAAATAGGGATTGTGGGTAAATATTTTACTTCGGGCAATTTTTGCTTAACCGATTCATATATTAGTGTTATTGAGGCCTTAAAACATGCGGGGGTGGCTAATAATTGCCGGCCGAAGCTAGATTGGTTAAGCGCAGAAGAAGTAGAGCAGAAGGGGATTGTTATTTTAGAGGATTATAATGGTTTAGTTATTCCTCAGGGTTGGGGTAGGCGAGGCTATGAAGGCAAGATTAAAGCTATTGAATATTGCCGCACCCATAAAGTGCCCTATCTTGGTCTATGTTATGGCATGCAAATGGCGGTCATTGAATTTGCCCGTAATATCTGCGGTCTTAGAGGAGCTAATAGCGAGGAGATCAACCCCAAAACTAAATATCCAGTTATTCATATTATGCCGGGGCAGGAGGAATTGCTGGCCAGCAATCATTATGGTGGCACTATCCGTTTGGGCGGCTGGCCCTGCAAGTTAGTGCCTGGGACCCATTTAGCCCGTATTTATGCTCAAAAGTTTGGTTCTGAGGTAGAAATAGTTAGCGAACGGCATCGTCATCGTTATGAATTTAATAATGATTACCGGGAAATTTTAGAACAGCATGGACTTACTATTGCTGGCACCTCGCCTGATGGCCAGATTGTAGAAGCCATTGAGCTTACTGACCACCCCTTTTTTATTGGCACGCAATTTCATCCGGAATATATTTCTCGTCCCCTAGATCCTCATCCTTTATTTGTGGAGTTTGTAAAAGCTTGCTTAAAAAGGGGGAATATTGAAAATTGACTAACCTTTTTAATTATGTTATATTGCCTTAGTCGCTCAATAGATTACAAAAGGTTGTTCTCTTTTTATCATAAATTATTTTATGAAGCAAAAAAGGACGACAGTTCCAATAAAGCCGTGCTATTTAGTAGGCAAAATCTATTGGGCGACAGACTGTCGTCCTTTTTTGTTATCATTATTCAATAATTAAAATATTTAATATTTAATTTTATGAAACAAAGTACCCAGTATGATGATTTTACCAATGTTTATAGTCTCTCTAAAACATTACGCTTTGAATTAAAACCTGACCCCCTAACTGCTGAGTATATAGAAAAAGAGCAGATGTTGGAGAAAGATAAATCAATTAGTCAAAGTTATCAAGAAATTAAAGAGTATTTTGATCGACTGCATCGGGACTTTATTAACGAGGCTTTAGCTAAGGTTAATTTAGATTGTTCGCATTATTGGGAGTTATTTCAAGCAAAAGACAAAAAGGCTTTACAAATCGAGGCAGATAAATTAAGAAAAAATTTTGGGACAGCTTTTAATCTAGTTGGCCGACAATGGAGTAAATTAGCAGGCATTAAGGAAGAAAACGAAGAGAATGAAGGAAACAAGGATCAGGGCAAGTATAGGGATATATTATTTAAGAAAGAGGTGTTGGATATTATCAAAGCGAGATATGGCCAGGGAGATGCTAGGCTGGCAGCTCTATTAGAGACTTTTAAGAATTTTTTTACTTATTTTATTAATTTTAATGAAAGCCGTAAAAATTTTTATAAACTGGACGGAACTAGTACAGCAATAGCTACTCGTTCTATTGATGTTAATTTAAAAATTTTTTGCTCTAATATTGCCAATGTTCAATATTTACCTGACGGCATTCAGTTAACAGATGAAGAGCGATCCTTATTTGAAATCCGCAATTATCAGACATTTTTACAGCAAGAGAAGATTAAGCAATATAATGATTTAATAGGCACAATTAATGGAAAGATTAATAATTATCGGCAGGCTAATCATCAAAAGATTGGTTTCCTAAAAATTTTACAGAAGCAGATTCTCGGCGACGCAAATAACCCCAGCGCTAAATTTATAGAAATTACAGACGATGCCAGCGTTTTTCCTGTTTTAAATGAATTAATTAATAATGCTGAGGAACCATTTAGGAAATTTTATAAAGAGCTCTTACCAAAAATATTGCCAGATACCACAGATAATTCTATAGATTTAAGCAAGGTATATTTATCTAAGGTTGCCCTTAACACTATCTCCAATAAGGTATGCCAGAGCTGGCGCACATTCAAGGATATTTTAGAAAAGAAAAATGATTTCTCATTAGATAATGTGTTGACTTCTTTAAAAAATAATCAGCAGCAAGCTAAGGAAATTTTTAGAGATGATGTTTTAAAAAATTTTTTGGCGGACAGCAATGATAAAATTTTTAAAAAGTGGTTATACAATGAATATCAAAAAAGTTATGAGAGATATTGTGCAGCAAAAGATGTTTTATTATGTAAGATGGAGCAAGATAAATCATTTAGAAAGGAGGACCAAGAACAAAAGAATATAATAAAAGAGTTTTGCGATGCTGCTTTGGAGGTTTATCGAATGATAAAATATTTTTATATTGACAGAAGTCAAAATAGTGTAGAAGTCGATCCAATCTTTTATAATATTTTAGACCCCATTTTAGATGATTGTTCTGTCTATCAGTATTATAATGAAATAAGAAATTACTTAACGAAAAAACCTTTCAGTCAAGATAAGATAAAACTTAATTTTGGTAATGGACAACTTTTGCAGGGGTGGGATGAGAATAAATTGAAAGATTATAAGGGTGCTATTTTAAGGCATGGTGATGATTATTATTTAGGTATTTTGATGGGTAACCAAGTTTTTCCAGCGAACAACAAAGAGGCCTATCTAGATAATACTAATGGCCATGGCTGGGAGTTGATGATTTATAAACAAATTGCTGATGCCCAGAAAGATGTTCCTCGTTTATTTTTTGCGAAGGCAAATTTAGCATTATTCCAACCCTCTGACAACATTAAAAGAATCAAAGATTCAAAAAGTTATTTAAGGAGTAGCGATAATTTTTCATCCCAAGACCTTTATGACTTAATTGATTATTATAAATCGTGTATTAAGAAATATCCCAATTGGCAGTGCTATGATTTTCATTTTTTGCCGACCGAAGAATACAAAAACATGAAAGATTTTACTGACGACATACAATCTTGTGCTTATAAGGTGAAGTTTGTACCAGTAAGAGATCAATATATAAAAGAGCAACAATCTCAAAGGGAATTATTATTGTTTAAAATTACTAATCGTGATTTTTTACCCCAAGCCCATGGACGCGATAATCTTCATACTAAGTATTTTAGGGCTTTGTTCGACCAAGAAAATTTACAGCATCCAGTTATAAAATTAAACGGTGGGGCAGAAATATTTTTTAGACAGGCCTCTATTACTCCCAAATTAGTTGAGCGAGGCCAAAAGTGTATTATCGAAAATCGGCGATATACAGAAGATAAATATTTGTTTCATTTTCCTATTACCCTAAATGTTAATCACAAAATTACGCCTAGGGCTTTTAGGGCCAAGATTAACAATTTGTTATATACCAATCCTAATATCAATATTATTGGCATTGATCGTGGGGAGAATCATTTACTATATATTTCGGTAGTTAATCAGAAGGGCGAGATTTTAGATGGTCCCAGGCCATTAGATACAGTTAATGGGATAGATTATTTAGGCTTATTAGAGAAAGTTAGTAAAGATCGAGATAGGGCTAGAAAAAATTGGGAATCAATAGCTAAAATTAAAGATTTAAAGGCTGGTTATGTGGGACAAGTGGTTAAGGTTATTGCTGATTTAGCATTACAATATAATGCCATAGTGGTTCTAGAAGATTTAAATACAGGTTTTAAGAGAAGTAGGCAAAAGATAGAGAAGCAAATTTATCAAAATTTTGAATTAGCCTTAATTAATAAATTGAACTATTTTGTAAAAAAAGAGGCCATGCCCGGTGAAAAAGGACACTTTTTGTCAGCTTTTCAATTAACAGAACCGATCACAAGTTATCAGGATGTAGGTAAGCAGACAGGTATTATTTTTTATGTACCGGCCGACTATACATCAATTACTTGTCCTCAGTGTGGCTTCCATAAAAGTTTTAATTTTTATCATAAAAATAAAACAGAGGATGAACATCTATTAGAGACTATGGATCTGCGATATGATAATGATGACGAGTGTTTTAAATTAACTTGTAACTTGATGGCGCTCAGCAATAATAAATTAAAGCTATCCAGTAAGAATATACAACGTTGGCGTTGGGGTACAAATAAGAGGGAGTTGGTATCCTATGATATAACTAAATGTTTGGCAGAACTTTTTAGTAAATTGCAAATTAATTATACCCAAGAACGCGGTAACCTATTGAATTTGTTTATCTCTCAGCAGCCCACATCTCAGGATTATGACGCTTTGATTTTCTATTTGCAACTTTGGCAGAAAATTCGTAATAGTAGTCCAACATCACCTGATTATATCCAATGTCCAAATTGTGGATTTCATAGTGATAATGGCTTTCGGGGTAAGGAGTGGAACGGAGATGCTAATGGATCATATAATATTGCTCGCAAGGGTATAATAATTTTGGGTAAGATTAAACAATTTGGTGATAATCACCATGACCGTGATCAAGAACATATTTTTGATGATTTAAAATGGTCAGATTTATCCATTAACACTGAAGAGTGGAATGAATATGTTGGGCGACAATGATTTTATCCCTATTTCTAAGATTAATGATTTTTTATTTTGCCCTTATTCTCTATATCTGCACATGGTTTACGAGGGCTATGATGCCACTACTTATCAAAGTGAGGTTCAGGTTGCTGGCAAATTAGCTCACAAAAGCATAGATAATAAAGTTTATTCTAGTGCCAAGCGATATCTGCAGAGTCTAAGTGTCATTGGATTGAGGCTGGGTATAAGTGGCAAAATAGACATATTAGATCAATATACCATGACCTTAATAGAAAGAAAAAATCGTGTAAGCCAGTTATATGATGGGCAGGTTTATCAGGTTTATGCTCAATATTATTGTTTGTTAGAGATGGGTTATAATGTTAGGTCCCTAATAATACACTCTTTACAAGATAATAAAAATTACCGATTATCATTGCCGGGCAAAGTTGAAGCAAAGAAATTGGAGAATACCTTAAAAATGATGCGTAATTTCCAACCGCAATCATTTATTACCGGTACTAATATGGCGAAGTGTCGGCATTGTATTTATTACCCTCTATGTGTTTAATATTATGCTGTCATCTGATGATTTTTTAGAAAAAACAGTCTTATTAGTAGATTGTCAAACTAGTGATGAGACAAAATTAAAGATTACTAATAGTAATATTGCTTTAGAAAAAGCTGGTGATATTGTTAACCAAGTATCTTGTTATAAAATTTTAGCCATATTCATCGTCGGTGATTGTAGTATAACTACCGGATTTTTACGCCAAGCTGCTAATTTTAACATTTCTGTATTTTTTCTTAAAAAGAACCTGGAAACGTATACTGCTTTAGATAATGGTCCAGATTCTCATTATTTATTAAGGCACAAACAATATAATATCATAAATGAGCCCTATTCTTTGTCCATGGCTAAGTTGCTTATTAAAAATAAAATTAATAATCAAAGACGATTGGTTAAAGAGGTTCACCAGGATGATAGTGAAGAATTTTATAAATATTTAGAGATGATAGATTCTTGCGACAATTGTCAAAATTTACTAGGTATTGAAGGGATAGCCAGTAAAAAATTTTTTAAAACATTTTTTGATGTTTTTGATTGGTATCAGCGTATCCCTCATATAGGTGCAGATCCATATAATTTGTCTTTAGATATAGGATATAATTTATTGTTTAATTATGTAGAGACACTTTTGAGATTGTTCGGTTTTGACACTTATAATGGTTTTTATCATCGTCTTTTCTTTAAACGCAAGTCATTGGCTTGTGATATTATGGAGCCATTTCGTTGTTTAGTAGATAAAACTGTGCGCAAAGCTTTTAATTTAAAACAGTTTAAAGAACAAGATTTTTTTACCAAGGGGGCCCAATATAATTTAACTTTTGTGAATTCTCAGAAATACTCTAGTGTCATTATGTCTGGTATTTTAGAAAGGAAAGACGACATTTTTAATTATGTAAGAAATTTTTATAAGTTTGTAATGTCCGATGCCAATAATCTGGAATTGTTTCCCCAATTTAACTATTGAATATATGTTATTGATTTGTTATGATATTAAAGATGATCATTTAAGGAGTAAGTTTTCTAAGTTCCTTAAGAAGTATGGTCACAGAATTCAGTTTTCGGTTTATGAGATTAAAAATAGCCCCAGGATTGTAGCAAATATTATAAAAGAAATTGAGATGAACTTTGAGAAATTTTTTACCGGTTGTGATAGTGTAATCCTTGTTCCGACTTGCGAGACATGTAGAAAAAAGATTATTAAATTTGGATATGCACGAAATGATGATGAGGAATGGTTGGTATTTGAAGGTTGATCTTTAAAAATTGAATATAAGAAAGTATAAGTCATTGTGTTGATATTTAAAAACCCTAGTCTTTATTTTTTTGACTATGCCAAATTTGGCTAATCTAAGCAAAATGTCTTGGAATCTAATAGTGATCCCTATGTATCATTATTGTCTTAGATTAGCCAAATTGTACTGTTAAATATCGATATTAGATTTCTACTTTCGTAGATTAATATAAGGCTATTATAGTATAAGTTGTTAAATATCGATATTAGATTTCTACTTTCGTAGATAGAAACTGGAAGCCTTGAGCGTAGGGGTTAAATATCGATATTAGATTTCTACTTTCGTAGATTTCAACGGGAGCAGATTAAAAAAGTGGTTAAATATCGATATTAGATTTCTACTTTCGTAGATTCTTTCTTGTCTTCTTCTACGTTGGGTTAAATATCGATATTAGATTTCTACTTTCGTAGATGATATGTATTCTACTGTTGGTTGGAAGTTAAATATCGATATTAGATTTCTACTTTCGTAGATACGTTACGGCACTTGCTTCATTGCCCATTGTTAAATATCGATATTAGATTTCTACTTTCGTAGATTTATGTGGCTTTATTGTTGCTTTTACCTGTTAAATATCGATATTAGATTTCTACTTTCGTAGATATTGGTATTTACGAGTTTCTGTTATTATTGTTAAATATCGATATTAGATTTCTACTTTCGTAGATTTTCACTACCGTCTTTATTAAAATCAATGTTAAATATCGATATTAGATTTCTACTTTCGTAGATGCGGTTTATATTTGCCCTGTTGAATGATGTTAAATATCGATATTAGATTTCTACTTTCGTAGATAGCGACGACCCCAATAGCCCCGTATATTGTTAAATATCGATATTAGATTTCTACTTTCGTAGATTTATATGTTAATTATAAGCGGATAATAATGTTAAATATCGATATTAGATTTCTACTTTCGTAGATTACCACGACCGCGTGATAGTATTTTTGTTAAATATCGATATTAGATTTCTACTTTCGTAGATTTTTCAAGTGGTAATGTTCCGGCAGGGTTAAATATCGATATTAGATTTCTACTTTCGTAGATTCGTATATCATATTTCTGGCTTCATTTTCGTTAAATATCGATATTAGATTTCTACTTTCGTAGATATTAAGTTGGGCGTCAGTTAATTGATTATGTTAAATATCGATATTAGATTTCTACTTTCGTAGATGTTTATTGTGTCTTTTTGGTTCATAAGTTAAATATCGATATTAGATTTCTACTTTCGTAGATTTAACACCCTAACCAATTCGCTCTTAGTAGTTAAATATCGATATTAGATTTCTACTTTCGTAGATCTAAATATCGAATACAGTCAATTAAAGAGTTAAATATCGATATTAGATTTCTACTTTCGTAGATCCTCTTTAAACGCCATTAAGTCTTGTGTTAAATATCGATATTAGATTTCTACTTTCGTAGATTTAACTTGTTTATTGATGTTGCGGTTGTTAAATATCGATATTAGATTTCTACTTTCGTAGATAAAAACAATAAATTGGCTCTAGAAAAGGGTTAAATATCGATATTAGATTTCTACTTTCGTAGATACCGATGCTAGTTTAACTTGATACTTGAAGTTAAATATCGATATTAGATTTCTACTTTCGTAGATGCTGTCAATTAGTTGAAGGTAAAAGTTGTTAAATATCGATATTAGATTTCTACTTTCGTAGATATTCCTCTTCACCAGTGTTGTTTCTGGTTAAATATCGATATTAGATTTCTACTTTCGTAGATTATGCTATACTTCTCTGGTAAAGATAGTTAAATATCGATATTAGATTTCTACTTTCGTAGATTAGATTACTTTCATAGGTTCCTTTATGTTAAATATCGATATTAGATTTCTACTTTCGTAGATAGCTGGAGTAGCTACATAAGTATAACGTTAAATATCGATATTAGATTTCTACTTTCGTAGATAAGAAGGAGACCCAAACATAGCCAGGTTAAATATCGATATTAGATTTCTACTTTCGTAGATGAAAGAAATGAATGTCTTTCTCATAGTTAAATATCGATATTAGATTTCTACTTTCGTAGATATGTGGGACGGGTTTTCCGATGGTTGGAGTTAAATATCGATATTAGATTTCTACTTTCGTAGATACTTTAATTTAATCTAATTTAAACAGTTAAATATCGATATTAGATTTCTACTTTCGTAGATCCCAAGGTGAAGAGATAAGATAAAAGGTTAAATATCGATATTAGATTTCTACTTTCGTAGATGAAGACGACAGCTATTTTATATTAGCAGTTAAATATCGATATTAGATTTCTACTTTCGTAGATAGTTGCTTTGGATCTGCCACCTTAATGGTTAAATATCGATATTAGATTTCTACTTTCGTAGATCTAAACTTGGGTCTTGAGTAATAATAAGTTAAATATCGATATTAGATTTCTACTTTCGTAGATTTTTTTTTGAATTTAAATATATTTTGGGTTAAATATCGATATTAGATTTCTACTTTCGTAGATTACTAACATTGTTGCTCTTCACTTGGGGTTAAATATCGATATTAGATTTCTACTTTCGTAGATTACCACTATCCACCAATAAATCCATTATGTTAAATATCGATATTAGATTTCTACTTTCGTAGATAATATCCTGCTTACAGATGTTGATTAGGTTAAATATCGATATTAGATTTCTACTTTCGTAGATATAGCGACAGAATGGGAGTATAGTGAAGGTTAAATATCGATATTAGATTTCTACTTTCGTAGATATAATATGACAAAGGCTCAAAACCTGTTAAATATCGATATTAGATTTCTACTTTCGTTCGTGGGTTTCTTTACTTCCCCCCATAAATTAGGTACAATATAGCCAGCATATTAAGCTGGTTATTTTGTTTTTTATGGCAGAAAAAATAAGTGAGTACGAAACACGAAGGAGGAGATTAGAATTATTGCAGGA
>Ga0209718_1000897_pt1 | contig 37236 bp, 39 predicted proteins | sample AD_JPNAS1_MetaG_FD_184420 | JGI IMG/M metagenome (GOLD analysis project Ga0209718, IMG submission 184420) | Active sludge microbial communities of municipal wastewater-treating anaerobic digesters from Japan - AD_JPNAS1_MetaG (SPAdes) (version 2) | ecosystem: Engineered > Bioreactor > Anaerobic...
CTAAAAATCATAAACTCCTCCTTTTAGGGCTTCGCCCTAACGTTCGTCAAACAGTATGATTTTTTTAACGCTCCAAGCGGCGTCTGTTTTTAACGTAAAATATCCGAGGCGGAAAGAAAACTCTTTACAAACAGTTCGTTTTGACTTCTATTGTTCACTCTCTTTTTTATCATTTACTCTCGTTTTGATTTTAAAAGTGTAAGATGGGGCATTGTTGTCTTTATTGATAAAATTTGTCACAAAATTACTTTACATAATATTCAAATTCAAGAGGCAATTTTATAAGTCCCCCTTGAGGATGATAGCAAATCATATATCCTTTATGTTTAATTAACCCTTTCTTTTTAGGAATTTCTTTAAATGCATAATATCCACATTCTGCAATCAGAGTGTCTCCATCAAGAACTATGAACGGATGTTGCTCTTTATTCAATATACTTATTGAATAAACAATTTCGGCAGAATATTCCTCTCCTATTTTAATGGTGTCCTTTTTAGAGTATGCTGCTGCTCCCATTGCATCTGCCCAAAAGAAATTTAAATATCCGTATTTTTTTATTATTTCAGTAACAAAATGATATTCTATAAATTTTGTTAATAATCTATAATCTTGAGAATTTTTGTTATGAATAGATTTAATTAGATGAAATATTCTATTCGTTGTATCAGAATGGATAGGTGTTGTTTTATTAAAATATTTTATGAACTCCGAAGAAGTCAAATTTTTACCATTATTGGTTACACTATCATAGTCCTTTAAAAAATCTCTAACCACGAAATGTCTCATTTCATAATATTTAAAATGATAAGATAAATTAGACTTTGACTCTTTAATTTTTTCATCTAATAATTTTATTACTTCTTCTTTTACAAGATCATTACCTGATTGTTTTTTTGTCAATAAAATAAGACAGGTAATCAAAGCTATTAATAAAACGATGTTACTTACAATTAATATTTTATTCTTATTCATATTGTTATTATTAATTATTTACTTTTTTTTAAGACTCCTATGTGGATTAAAGTGTCCCCCTCTATTAGGACAGTTTTTTTAATATTTTTATTTTTTTAATGTTGCAAAAGTATACTTTTATTTGTTTCAATAGAAAAAAATAAAAAATATACCTCTCTTTTGTTGTTTTTTACCGCAGAGTTTCTTTGCGTTCTTTGCGGTTAAAAAGTATAAGATGGTACACTACCCCTTAATTGCCACCATCTCTTACGTTTCCATTTTACTCCTAAACGATCTAAAATTTCCTTTTCAAATTTCTTTTTAATCATACGATTTTCTTTGCGAGTTATTTCCTTGTAATCATTAATTCCTCTCCATCCTCTAAAATGTACACCATCACTAACCGCATACAATCTAATTAAACTAATTACAGCATCGTCTTTGATATGTATTTCAGGAAAACATGAAACCGTTTTATCTATATCTTTAAAATAAAAAAAGACAAGACTTGAAGAAGCATTATCTGTATCAGTTTCAAATTCATGATACTTTTCACCTTTTTCATTAGTTGTGATTAAACGATATTCGGGATGGATAGATTGAAATTCATATAAAATATCTATAATTTCTTCTTCATATAAAATATTTATAGTTTCTTCTTTTGTTATTGCATTATAGTCTGTATCTATAATTAAATAAGATTCTGCAAGACTACGACTGTTTCCGAAAATTTCATCCAAAAACTCAAAACAACAAGAGCGAATTATAATAAAAATTACTGCAAAAACAACTATGTATTTAATATATTTCCTTTTCATGTTATTTAAAATTTGTTTTTCTGTGTTATTTTGTGATATTTTTTTGCAAAAGTATAATTAAATTTTATTGTTTTGGCATTTTACTTAAAACCCATTCTTGCTTTTCACATGAATATTTAAGTGTCCCCCTCTATTAGGACAGTTTTTTTAATATTTTTATTTTTTAATGTTGCAAAAATATACTTTTATTTGTTTCAATAGAAAAAAATAAAAAATATACCTCTTTTTTGTTGTTTTTTACCGCAGAGTTTCTTTGCGTTCTTTGCGGTTAAAAAGTATAAGATGGTACACTACCCCTTAATTTCCACCATCTCTTACGTTTCCATTTTACTCCTAAACGATCTAAAATTTCCTTTTCAAATTTCTTTTTAATCATACGATTTTCTTTACGAGTTATTTCCTTGTAATTATTAATTCCTCTCCATCCTCTAAAAATTACTCCATCATTAACCGCATACAATCTAATTAAACTAATTACAGCATCGCCTTTGATAGATATTTCAGGAAAGCATGAAACCGTTTTATCTATATCTTTAAAATAAAAAAAGACAAGATTTGAATAAACACCATCAGTATTAGTATCTCCAAAATAGTGATACTTTTCACCTTTTTCATTAGTTGTGATTAAACGATATTCGGGATAGGTAGATTGAAATTCATATAAAATATCTGTAATTTCTTCTTCTGTTATTACATTATAGTCTTTATCTATAATTATATAAGATTCTGCAAAACTACGATTTGTTCCAGAAATTTTAGTGATAAATCCAATACAAGAGCGAATTATAATAAAAATTACTGCAAAAACAACTATGTATTTAATATATTTCCTTTTCATGTTATTTAAAATTTGTTTTTAATTATTATCCATAGAATTTATTACTCATCAATAATCAATTGAAGTTCCCCTGTCAAATAATCATATTGAATAATAACTCTTTCATTATTAAATAAACGCAATCCAAATTGTTTTAAAATTTCCAAATCATTTTCTTTACCCATTAGATGCCTTTCAACTATATCTATTCCTTTAGCACATTCAAAATCATCATCTTCAATAATATCATAATTTATATGTTTATTTAGTTTCATTATATCAACATGGATAATATTATCAATATAACCGATTCTACAAGGTTCTACCCAACCATAATCTTTATCTACCGTTATCATTTGCCCAATCGCAAATATACGAGCATAACTACAAATCAACGTATCTGATATGGGTTTGTTTAATATCACAAATTTTAGTTTTCCAAATTCCAAAAGTGTTATATCAAGAGAATCAAAATCTAAAGATGGTTCTGTTAAAAATAGTTGTCTTCGTTTCTCAAAATCTTCTTTTCTGATAATATCAAACTTTTCATCACAGCAACCAATCGTCATTATCAACTCTTGATTATTTGGAATTTTGGTATAAATAGTATCAAATTTAGTTGTTTGATTTCTTGTTTCCTGAAAATAAATTGTATCCATTCCTTTTTCATGAGGATAGATAGTTACTTCATCAATAGTAGTATTAAAAGTAACACCGTTAATAGTCCATTGAAGAGTTCTTTCTGTTATTCCATGTAAATATTTTAAAATAATTTTTGACTGTCCTGTAACAACAATAGAGATAAACAATACATTCAATAGGACTATTATTCTTTTCATTTTATTTAAAATTTGTTTTTCTGTGTTATTTTGTGATATTTTTTTTTGCAAAAGTATAATTAAATTTTATTGTTTTGGCATTTTACTTAAAACCCATTCTTGCTTTTCACATGAATATTCGTATTCAAATAAATATCCTTCACTTATACTAATGTATAAGATTTTATCTTTTAAAAAAACATTTTTTGAACAAAAATATAGTTTTATTTTATTACTATCAATTCTAACACCGGAAAAACTAATACCTTTTATCCCTTTCTTTTTCTGTTTTTTAGTTAAACTATATATTGAAATATATTTTAACTTTAAATCCAAATTAAGAATTTCTTGTGTAGGCTCAAATCCAGCTGGATAATGATCAACCCAAATATAAAAATCATCAGTTATTTTTTGTCTTGTAATTTCTTTTTCAATATAATGTTTTTCAATTTTTAAAACTGTCAAAAGTGCTTCTTGTATCATTTTTTCAATTTGGTCATATTCGATAATTGTGTCTTGCTTTTGTGCTTTACTAACTAAAGTAATTGGAAACAACATAAAAAATAACACAAAGATTTTTATAAGATTTTTCATAAACATACTATCTTATTGTTAAGTGTCCCCCTCTATTAGGACAGTTTTTTTTATTTGTTAACGTTGCAAAAATAATGTTTTTTGTTATAGTATCCATTGTTTGATGTTCTATTTTTAAAATATAAGATGGGAAACTATCAACTGTCTATTTTAGATTCTGACAACATACTATCTAAAATATTAAATTCTTTAATTTTTAATTCTTCTTTCATTATTTTATTACAATCATCAACATGAAATCCTCCAATTCTTAATTCCTTTTGTAATATTTTTATAAAATCCTGATTTCTTTTTGCTTCATTTCCATACGGAACATGAAGAGTCATCCTATTTTCTTCTCCATGTAATCTTTTATAATATTCAAAGTATAAATCATTGTAGTTTGAATAATTATAGAAGAGATTTTTTATATGGAATCCAAGATCACCACCAAAAATAACATCACATGTCTGAAAACAAACGCTTGAAGTGTCTTTTCTTAGCCTGTTCCATACAGATAAAAATTTAATATTTCCTTTTGACAATAATGCCTGATATGCATAATACCTCATCACTGGACTTTTACTATAAGATAATTCTATCCATAAAGAATCAGAAATATTTTTTAAAAGTATTTCATAGCAACTATATATACCGCTAATTTGACCTCCATATCCAATATGCTTACCTTCAATTTGTTTACTTGATTCAATCACCGAGATCTTATCATTAATGTACTCACGAGAATTAACTTTCAAAACCGAGTCAATACTATCTTTAAATGTTGAATTTTTTCTTTCTTTCGTATTACAACTTATGCAAACAAACAAAAGAACAAACAAAATGTATATTTTCATAAGTAACTATTATTTTTATGACATTCTTAACTGCCCCCTATAGTAGAACAGTTTTTTTTATTTATTAATATTTTTATTTTAAAAAGAACTTTATCTTTAGTGTTGCAAAAATATACTTTTATTTGTTTCAATAGAAAAAAATAAAAAATATACCTCTCTTTTGTTTTTTTATCGCAGAGTTTCTTTGCGTTCTTTGCGGTTAAAAAGGTAGAAGATGGTATACTATTGGTTTTAGAGACACTTTGTAAAAACAGGTTTATAAAATATCTATGAATCTATTTTATTTTTTCTTTTACCTTTACACTATTGACTAATCCCAAAAATTTTACCGCCTTTTTCGTTTGTGTAAAACAGTTTTGATTAATTAGGATAAGTTCACATCTTTTTTACAACTTATAATTTTTATTATAAAAATAAGTAGTCAGTTGCCATATCTTTTAATTTGCTCCTCAACTTTTTGATCTAATAATGGAACTAATACTTCAAAAGGACAAATATAAACATTATTTGTATCTCCATATTCAATTAATTTATACCTATAATCCAAATCCGAAGGCTTAAATGCTTTTGGCAATAAACGGTCGTCTTTTTTAACTGATTTACAATTCAATAAACCGCTATTTCGCAATAATGTATTAGAAAAACTACTTGAACTATTTTCATAAAGAATATAATAGATATTATTTTTTGAAAAAACCTCACTATTTTCGTTCATATAGTTCATTAAGTATTCCAAACAATTGCCGCAGGGATAGGTTAAATCAATAATTAAGACCAAGGAATTTTTAGGGATTTTCAATTTTTTTAAATATTGTTTTATTGTCAGCTTCTGCGTGTTTTTTGTTGTTGATGAACTTAAATGTTTTTTTTCAAAATCCTTCCATTTAATTTCTTTCGTTGTATTTTCCAATTCAATATTGTAAGATACATCTTCACGCTTATTATATGCCTGTAAGGCATTGTTTAACAAAAAAGGTTCACTAAATGTTTTATTGCTTATAATATAAGCAATATGATTAAATGCGGTATCTAATTTTTCCAACACCAATGCCGGAGGATAATTTTTATAATTCCAAATAGAAAATCTTCTAATATAGCAATTACCTTTAGGATACCATATAGGTTTATCAAATCGCACATCCATATAATCAACATTTTTTTTGCGTGCAGTTGAATCAACATTATCAAAAGTATGCTCTTTACGACAATCAATTAAAATCATAGTATCCAATGCCATATCGTATTTATATAAATTGGATGAATAAGGAAACGAAATGCAAATGTTCTGTTCTTTATCATAAAATATATTATAGCTCCAATTCCAACAATTTATATTAAACTTTTTACCGATGTCTTGTGGCGGAAATTTTACATTCAACATTTTAAAGGTTTTGCTGCTTAAATTATACAAGCACAATAATTTCGGATTAAAATCTACGAACTCAGGGTCAGAAGTAGCCGGACTATAAATACTAAAATTGATTAATAAATTATCATTGATTATCCTATTTTCGGTTATGCTCCGTATGGAATATTCAATCATATAATTTCGTCGTCCCTTATAAATATAGGGAACATTGTTTAAACTATAAGTGTTTATTACTTCCCCTTTTCCGTTGATAAGAATAAAATCAAATGTATTATCGGTTTCATTGTTAACAAATACTCTCCTATAAAAAATAAAAATAGAATCATGATTATGATAATAAAGAAAATCAATAGGATATTTTGGAATGGAATCCAATTGAATAGTTTTAATGTTCCCGTTTTCCAAATTATACACATAAAGCAATTCGGAATGTGATGATAATGTTACATAATACATTGTGTCGTTTATTGTATTAAAACAATCATGTCCTCCATTCATGGAAATCTTTGTGTTTGATAAAAAAGAATCGAGATAATAATTGCTTTCATTTTTATCAAGTCCTTTAAAATCAATAATGGTAAACGATTTATCATAGGATTGACATTTTGTGAAATTTATTATTAAAAATAATAAAGTTATATAACAATATACTTTTAGCATAATTTTTTATATTACATACATTTATTTATTATCTATTTACAATCAATCCCATGTGTAATAATATTTGAATGAACCATCACACGGGTCTTCGTATACAGCCCAAATTCCTGTGGCAAGCACTACTGTCCCCCTCATATAAGTAGCATATCCACAGGTAGTCCCATTTTTTTCACAATGAGCTTTTTTAAATTTTCCATTACTATAAAATTCAACAGTACCAACTCCCCATGGAGCTTCTCTAATAATTGTGTCTCCTTGCGGAAGAGTACAAGTCATTGTTGCAAGTGAATCTTCAATATAATAAATATGAAAATTGTCAATATCGTTGTATGAAGGATAATAATTATTCTTTTGATATTTTTCCGATTGCAATTAAGTGTCCCCCTTTATTAGGACAGTTTTTTTTATTTGTTAATATTTTTATTTTAAAAAGAACTTTATCTTTAACATTGCAAAAATATACATTTTTTTAATACTTTCAATAGTTTTATACTGTTTTTTTAAATAATTCTTCAGGTGTTTGATTATTAAGTGATTGATGTTTCCTTTTGCAATTATAAAAGTTAAAATATTGATCTAATCCTTGATATAATTGTGCTCCATTTTCAAATACATTAAGGTAAATACATTCATATTTAACACTTCTCCACAATCTTTCAATAAATATATTATCCAAAGCTCTTCCTTTAGAATCCATGCTGACCATGATATTTTGACTTTCAAGAAGATCTGTAAAATCAGGAGAAGTGAATTGACTTCCTTGATCTGTATTGAATATTTTCGGTTTATCGTGATGCTGTAGTGCATTCTTTAAGACTTCAACACAAAATGTTGTATCCATGGTGTTTGAAATATTCCAAGAAAGAACATATCGAGTATATAAGTCTATAATAGCACAAAGGAACATGTGACCTTTGGGCATTGGAATATATGTTATATCTGTTGCCCAAACATAATTTTTGTGAGTTATTTTCAAGTTCCTTAATAGATAAGGATAGGTCCTATGTTCTTTATTTGGCTCACTTGTATTGGGTTTCTTTTTGGGGTAAATTGTCCATATTCCCATCTTAATATAATAGGATTTTACCGCTTTTCTTCCTACATGATAACCTTTTTCTTTCAAATGCTCTGACATTCTCCTAGTCCCATAAAATGGATATAAAGTGTAATGTTTATCTATCTCTGACATAATCTGTAAATCTAATTCACTCTCACTTGTAGGCTGATAATAAACCCCCGATCGACTAATAGACAACAAAATACATTGCTTAACAATGCTTAATGTGGGGTCTTTAAGATCCACCATCGCTCTTCGTTCTTTTACAGATAGGGCTTTAATTTTTTTTTATAGAAATCATTATCTACCTTTAAACTTCCAATAATTTTCAATAATTCCTCTTTCTCCTTTTCAAAATTCTTCTCCATAGACTGACTCTTCTTTTCAAACAGTTCCGCCATATTTTCTATTAGAACTCGTTTCCATTCCGATACTTGAGACGGTTGTAATCCGTACTCGGAAGCAATCTCGTTAATCGTTTTTAAACCCTTAACAGCTTCTAACGCCACTTTTGATTTAAAAGAGGAGCTAAACTTTTTTCTTGACCTTTTTTCCATAAGACAACTTTTTAATTATTTATACGTTAATTTTTTTTATTTTGTTGTCCTAAAAAAGGGAACCATTATACAAGGTAGTATTGTTGTTTTCGGTGTTTTCTTTTTGGCAAGCCCAAAATACGCCTATTCCTAAAGCCATTACTAATAAAATGGCTACTATATTATATCTTTTCATCTTTATTTTATTTTTAATGTTTATAATAATTTTTAAAGTATTATTTGTTTGTTGTTACCGTATGTGATTCTGCGTTTTGTTTAATTTTTTTAGCATTTTATTATATATTTTTATGCTCGTTATATTACGCTTACGTTCACACTTACGTTTTATTATTCGCATATCCGTTATATGCGTGTTTTTTTGATATTTAATATTTTGCGAGATTAACCCGCTATATAAGTTAGCACTTCCCACACACAAGCACTTTGTCGTATCATTATATAAGATACAAAAAATGTAATGCTTAAGTTATTAGCTGTAAAAGTAGGATAGAATAATAATGCTTTGTGTTTTATTGGATTATATGTGTTTTTATAATTATTAATTGCACACACATAATTATACATTTCACTTATTAAGGCAAGTGGTAGTAATAAGAATATGTAACGTTTATTTTTCATTGTAAAAAATATATTTTTTACAAAATTATAATAAAAATATTTATAAGAGCAAGATTTTTTATTATTTTTTTAAAACTAATTTTCAATACCTTAAAGCGATTAAATTAAAATTAAAGCAATTTTGTTGTTTTTTTACTTCTGTTTTTAGCATGAAAATGGAAGAAAAAGTGAAAAAATCAAAAACACGTAGTTCTTAGTTAATAAATAGGTTAATTTTGAGTTGAGTCGGTTAATAATAGCAATTAAAATAAAAAATAGAGTTAATAATTTAATTATCAACTCTATTTTTCGTACCCGAGGCCGGGATCGAACCGGCACGAGTTTAACCTCATCGGTTTTTGAGACCGACGCGTCTACCAATTCCGCCACTCGGGCTTAAAGGGGTTACAAAAGTAGTTTTTTTTTGGATATAAATTACACTTTGAGAGCTACTTTTTTGCACATATAAAAATATTTTTTATAAAAATCTGATTATCAACGAAATAATTTTTCACAAAAACATAGATTTTATAAATATAATTCTATACTTTTGCAAAAAATTTAAAAATCGTATAAAAGCATAAAAAAAGATGTATTGGACCTTAGAATTAGCTTCTAAATTAGAAGATGCACCTTGGCCGGCAACCAAGGAAGAATTAATAGACTACGCCATACGTTCGGGCGCACCATTGGAAGTTGCTGAAAATTTAAGAGAGATTGAAGATGAAGGTGATATCTATGAAACGATAGAGGATATATGGCCGGATTATCCTTCTAAAGAAGACTTCTTTTTTCATGAGGATGAATATTAATTTAAACTTTCAACAAAAAAGAGGGAGTGTGTTTTTGAATATACTCCCTTTTTAATTCTTTTTTTATGGACTATTTTCTTGTAAGGATTTTTTCTTAAAAGAAAAAGATGTAATTTTGCATATTCGTTTAAAATTAATAAAGAAAAAAAGAAAAACTTATTAAAAGTGGTGAATAAAAGAGGATTTATACTTCTTATATGGGTTGTGTTATTGTGTAGAATGGAAGTTTTTGCTGTTACTTTTATTCCTCCCGGAACAACATCTTTGGATAAAAAAGCAGGAAGTTATATTGATGTTGCGGAAATTACCGTTCACGATTGGTGTGAATATTTGCAATGGCTAAAGGCAAACAAAGGCATACGTTCGGAAGAATATATCAATGCTTTGCCGGATTCTGCTATTTGTGAAAAACTATACGGTGCCGTTCGTTATTTTCAACACCCTAAATATAGAAATTATCCTATTGTCGGACTTACTTATGAGCAGGCAACCAATTACTGTCAATGGAGAAGCGATAGAGTGAATGAAAAAATGAAAAAAGGGAAAGTAATTTATACCTTACCCGATGTGTATGATTTACAAATGGCTTATAAAAAACAGAAAAGCCCTAAAAAACTTCCTTCGACAATTGTTCCTGTAAATAAAAAAAGTAGAAAAATCAGCGGCATTGGTTATAATGTACAAGAATATACAGCCGACCCTAATGTTGTATTGATAGGGATGGAAGGAAAATCGCTCATGTTCGACGATTTTACGGGGGTTAATCATTTGTTAGGTTTTCGATGCAAGGCTTTAATAATAAAATAATAATAGATGTTGTTAAATTATAGAAATAAAAAATATTTACTTGTATTAGTCCTGTTAGGCTTGTGTTTATTGTTTATTTCTTGCCGAGAGAAAAAGAAGAAAACAACACCTAAGGTAGATAAAAAAGAAATAAGAGACATTCGGGAAAAAATGGATGTCAAGATATTGCGTTATGAAGAGCAATTGTTTACTATGAATCAGGATAGCATGGCGCAAATATTAGAAAGATTAAAAAATGACTATGCCGTGTTTTTAGGCGAACACCCGTCCACACCCGAAAACATTAAACAATTAAAAAATTTTATTAATTACAGTGTACATCAAAAAGTATATAAGGAAATAAAGAAACAATATCCCGATTTAAAAGATTTGGAAAAAGCATTTACTTCGGCATTTTCTTTCATTCAATACCATTTTGCGGAAACGACTTTTCCGAAAATTTATACCGTATTATCGGGCTTTAACTTTGAAAGACCTATTATTTATGAAGACACTTTTCTGATTATCAATATTGATATGTATTTAGGTGCCGACTACGCTTATTATAAAAGATTAGGAGGCATGGTTCCTCAGTTCATTATTAATCATTATTCTAGAGAATATATAATGAGAGACTGTATGAGAGAAATGGCATATAAATACATGAAATACAATTTCAACACAAATTCTTTACTTGAAGAAATGCTGATTGAGGGCAAACGTTGGATGTTTGTCGAAATGACATTGCCCGACTTACACGATACGATTATTGCAGGATATACACTTGAAAAACTACAATGGGCTGAACAAAACGAATCGAATGTTTGGACATACTTAATTAATAAAGAATATTTGTATTCAAACGACAATATGATGATAAAAAAACTGATATACGAAGCCCCTTTTACCGCTTATTTTGGGAATAATTCGCCGGGACAAATAGGAACTTGGATAGGCTGGCAGATATGTCGTTCGTGGATAAAAAACAATCCGGATAGAAAAATTACAGACTTAATGAATGAGAAAGACCCTCAAAAAATATTAAAAGAATCAAAATACAAACCTCGTAAACAATAAAAAACAGTAAAAATAATGATGTTGCTGATAAGTTTTTTTAAAATTAGTTTTGTTGATATATTAGATATTATATTCGTTGGGATTTTATTTTATCAATTATATCGCTTAGTTAAAGGAACAGCTGCATTAAATATTTTTATTGGGCTACTATTGTTTTATATTTTATGGAAAATAGTTGTTTTATTTCGTTTAAATTTACTTTCCGAAATATTCGGTCAGTTTATAAGCGTAGGAGTGTTAGCGTTAGTGGTTGTTTTTCAACCCGAAATACGTAAATTCCTTTTGTTTATAGGCAGCAAGAATCCCCTTAAAAAAGCCAATATTTCGATATGGAGAGAACGAACGGAAAAAGAGGAATACCCTAAAATAAATACCATTGTCAAAGCCTGCCAGCGGATGTCAGCGTCTAAAACAGGAGCTTTGATAGTTATCACAAAAGAACATCTATTGGAAGAATATATACAAACGGGTGAAGTAATTAATGCCAGAACATCTTTGGACTTAATCGAAACTATTTTTTTTAAAAACACACCCTTACACGACGGAGCGTTGATTATCACTAAAAAAATGATGATTGCAGCACGATGTGTTTTACCGATTACGCGTCAGAATGATGTGCCGTCTAATTTGGGCTTACGACACAGAGCCGCTTTAGGGATTACCGAACATGCTGATTGCGTTGCTATTGTCGTTTCGGAGCAAACAGGTAAAATTTCGGTTTGTTACGGAGGAAGAATTAATCAAAACATAACGGTCGATGATTTAAAACTTATATTAAGAAAACATTTTATAACACAAGGAATAAAAGAAAAAGTAAAAAAATAACATAAAAAACATTATTAGATTATGGAAAAATTTAAAAATTATATCAACGGACAATGGGTTGATGCTGTATCAGGAAAAACGTTTAAAAATATTAGTCCTGCTAATCAAGAAGACATTATTGGCGAATTTGCCTTTTCGGAGCAAGTAGATGTGGATAATGCAGTGGCAGCAGCTAAGGCAGCTTTTGAAACATGGCGATTGGTGCCTGCACCTAAGCGTGGAGATTTATTGCGTAAAGCGGGCGATATTTTTAATCGTAGAAAAAAAGAGTTGGCTCGCATAATGACACGCGAAATGGGAAAACCTACTTTTGAAACGGAAGGCGATGTGCAAGAAGCAATAGACACTGCTTATTATGCAGCTTCGGAAACTCGTCGTTTGTTTGGAAATACCGTTCCAAGCGAAATGGAGAATAAGATGAATCTTTCGTTTCGTGTTCCAATAGGAGTAGTAGGAGTGATTACTGCATGGAATTTTCCCATAGCAGTTCCTTCGTGGAAAATATTACCTGCTTTAGCAGCCGGCAATACGATAGTGTTTAAACCGTCGAAAGATGCGCCGCATTCGGGAGTTATTTTTGCGGAAATTATGGAAGAAGCAGGCTTCCCAAAAGGCGTATTCAATGTCCTTCTCGGTACCGGAAGCATGGGCGATATGATAGTTAATCATCCCGATGTAAAAGTTGTCGGCTTTACAGGCTCGACTGAAATCGGTTGTAAAATTGCCGAAGTATGCGGACGATTAAACAAGAGAGTTTCTTTGGAAATGGGAGGTAAAAATGCTCAAATCGTTATGGAAGACGCTAATTTAGAGTTGGCATTAGAAGGAGTTTTATGGGGAGCATTCGGAACAACGGGACAACGCTGTACGGCAACTTCCCGATTGATAGTACATAAAGATGTGTATGATAAATTTTTGAAGATGTTGAAAGAACGCACCGAAAAACTTAAAATCGGAGACGGATTGCAAGCGGGAACGGAGATGGGACCGGTTATTCACATGAAATCGCTCGAAAACTGTGAACGTATTGTAAAAGTTGCAGTAGGAGAAGGTGGAAAATTAATTACGGGAGGCAAACGATGCAGTGAACCGGCATTACAAAAAGGATGTTTCTTCCAACCGACCATTATTGCCGATGTCGACGAAAAGCATACTATTTTTAACGAAGAAATTTTTGGTCCCGTATTGTGTGTTGCCAAAGCCGATTCGTTTGAACATGCTATATTTTTACAAAATCATTGTGAATATGGTCTTTCCGGTTCAATTTATACGAAAGATGTCAATAGAGCATGGGTGGCGGCTCGCGAAATCCAAACAGGAATTTGCTATATCAATGCTCCCACTATAGGTGCTGAAGCACACATGCCCTTCGGTGGAGTAAAAGGAACAGGCAACGGACATCGTGAAGGCGGTTGGACGGCTTTCGATATTTTTACGGAGTGGAAAACAGTTTATTTCGACTATTCCGATAAACTACAAAGAGCACAAATTGATAATTATTAATACTTATCAATTACGTGTATTTGGGAGGTAATATTTTTTTCTTTGCTTAAAATGAAAGTTTTTTTAATAAAAACATAAGATATTAAGAAAAAAATATTACCTTTGCAAAAAAATGTTTATAATGAAACATCTATATTTAATTATTGTTATATTTATCACTTCTTTGGGAATTTCTTATTCTCAAGTGTCTGAAATAGGCTTGGCTGGAGGTGTTTCCTTTTATTTAGGCGATATTAATCCATCAGGAGTGTTTAAAGGTTCGCGACCTGCGGGAGGTATTATTTATCGTTACAATATTAATACATTATTGGCATTTAAGTCCTCGGTTTTGTTTGGACGTATAGGTGCTAACGATGCCGATTATGGAAAAACAGCTGATGCGAAAGCGCGTAACTTAAGTTTTGTATCTCCTATTTCTGAAATATCGGCTCAAATGGAGCTGAATTTTTTAAGATTGTATAATGAAGAAGGAAAAAATCCGATAGCTCCTTATATATTTGCAGGAGTTGGAGTTTTTTCTTTCAATCCTCAAGCACAATCTCCTACTGATGGGAAATGGTACGACTTGCAAACACTCGGAACAGAAGGACAAGACCTTAATCAACCGGGTTATGATAAAAAACGATACTCTTTAGTGGGCGTAAGTATTCCGTTCGGAATAGGCGTGAAATATAATTTCCTTAAATATTATTCTGTAGGGCTTGAATGGGGTATGCGTCTGACTTTTACCGACTATATAGATGACGTTAGTACTGTTTATGTAGCCGATAGCATATTAAGAATTTTTCGAAACCCTGTTGTTGCCGAGTTAGCCGATCCTGTTGATGCACATAGTAAACATATTCCCGGAACTGCAAGAGGTAATGCTCAAACAAAAGATTGGTATTCTTTTGCGGTAGCTACATTTACCTTTAAATTGCATTACAAAAAAGGATGTTCTGCTATGGGCGTTAAATCATCACGTATGGGCAATAAACGCAGATAAATATTTTTTATAAATATTTATTATGGTATCCATTGATGATATAAAACAAAAGACTATTCCATCTCATATCGCCATTATCATGGATGGAAACGGACGCTGGGCTAAGCAGCAAGGGAAAGATCGTATATTTGGTCATTATCAGGGAGTTGAATCGGTAAGGGAAGCCATTAAAACCTGTGCGGAAGTAGGCGTCAGCTATTTGACGGTTTATGCTTTTTCTACGGAAAATTGGAATCGAGACCCGGCAGAAGTCAACGCACTCATGTCTTTGTTTGTCGATGCTTGCGTCAAAGAAAAGGATAGTTTATACGAAAACAATATATGTGTCAAAGCCATAGGCGATATTGAGATGTTGCCGACAGATTGTCAAAAGCAATTGCAAGCATTGATAGATAAAACACAATTCAATACAGCTCTTACTTTTGTTATTGCTATTAGCTACGGTTCTCGTTGGGAAATAAGTCGTGCCGCACGTTTGATAGCCGAAGATGTGAAAAACAATCAATTAGATGTAAATGACATCAATGAAAATACATTAGAAAAATATATACAAACCTATCAATTGGGCATTCCTGACCCGGATTTGCTGATAAGAACAAGCAGTGAATATAGGATTAGTAATTATTTGTTATGGCAACTTGCTTATACTGAACTTTATTTTACAAAAGTATTGTGGCCCGATTTTACAAGAGAAAATTTGCTGAAAGCCATTGATGATTTTCAACGTCGTACTCGTCGTTTTGGAAAAACAAACGAGCAAATTTTCAATCAAACGAAATAAACAGATAAATTTAACGTTAATTGAAAAATAATTTTAATATAGATAGAGATAAATATTATATGCGAATAGCACACTCTCTTTTAGTCGGAATTCTATGTTTTTTTCCGTTTGTAAACCTTTTATCTCAAGTTAATTTACAAAACGAGACTCATATCCATTTGAATTACCTGAATCCCGAAGAGTATGAAGTAGGAGGTATTACTTTTAGTGGAAATGCTGTTTGCGACCCTCGAAGTTTAGGATTTGCTGTAGGGGATAAAATTAAAATTCCCGGAGAAAAAATTACCAAAACAATCGAAAGATTGTCAAAAATGGGATTGTATGAAGATAATATTCAAGTTACTGTTACAAAAATCGAAAATAAGCTGATATTTTTAGATGTCTATTTGGAAGAAGTCCCTCGATTGATGGGATTTACTTACAAAGGAGTAAAAAAATCGGATATTGACGAGTTTGACAATAAGATTAATTTATCGCAAGGCAAAGTGGTGAATGAAAATCTTAAAGCCGTCGTCAAAAACATTATAAGAAACTATTATATAGACAAAGGTTATTATTTTGCACAAGTCGAGATAGAAGAAGAAAGAGACAGTTCCAACCATAATCTTGTTACGTTGATTATTGATGTGAAAAAAGGCAAGAAAACAAGAATTAATGAAATCATATTTCATGGAACCGAACAGGTAGAACCCATCAAATTATACGCTGCCATGAAAGAAACCAAAGCGAAATTTATCTTTCGACCTTTTAATAAAATAGATACGGCTATCGTTGATTTCTTTAAAAACCACGATAAATACAAAGGGAAAGATTTAAAAGACTTAACTTTAGATTATTTTCAAAAAAGAATACGTTTTCGTTTTAAAGGTTCGAAGTTTAAAGAAGATAATTACGATACGGATAAAGAAAACATCATTTCAAAATACAATGAGTTGGGTTATAGAGATGCTTATATAGTGAAAGATACGTTTTATCTCGATCAAAATAAAGACCTGAATATCGAAATTTGTATAGAAGAAGGAAAAAAATATTACTTTAGAAATATCACTTGGGTAGGAAATACAAAATATTCTTCCGATGTGTTGTCTAAAGTTTTAAATATCAACAAAGGAGATGTTTATAATACGGTTTTATTAGAAAGAAATCTAAGTATGAATCCGGAAGGAATGGATGTTAGTACTTTGTATTTAGACGACGGTTATCTTTTTTTTAATGCAGTTCCTATTGAAAAATTAGTGGAAAACGACTCTATAGATATAGAAATACGTATAGTAGAAAAAAATCCTGCTATTATTAATAAAGTTTCGGTGTCGGGTAATACACGAACGGGCGATGAGGTGATATTAAGAGAATTGAGTACTATGCCCGGAGAAAAATTCAGTCGTTCCGATGTTATACGTTCACAACGACAGCTATTGCAATTGGGTTATTTTAATCAAGAAAAAATGAATGTGATTCCCAAAGCCAACGAAACCGACGGTACTGTCGATTTGGAATATGTGGTAGAAGAAGCCTCGTCCGATCAATTAGAATTATCGATAGGCTGGGGGAGTAATCAGTTTATTGCCAGCGTTGGTGTATCGTTTAACAACTTCTCTTTCAGAAAATTATTTAAGAAAAGTGCATGGACGCCTATCCCAAGTGGAGACGGACAAAGATTAGCGCTTCGAGTTTATGCCAATACCTATTATCGTCAATATGGATTTTCGTTTACAGAACCTTGGTTGGGAGGAAAAAAACCGAATGCATTTACCTTTTCGTTTTCTCATACCAATTTTACCAATGGACAATCGGAATCGAGTGCTAACTATCAGCGTATGCGAATTGCAAATGCTGCTGTAGGACTTACAAGTCGTTTGAAAATCCCTGACGATTATTTTATGATGTCCAATACCATTTCTTATCAGTATTATGATGTGAAAAATTATCCTTATTTTATCATTATCAACGGATATTCGCATGGATTAAGTTATAATTATTCTTTGATACGAAATTCGTTAGATGCGGTAATTTATCCGAGAAACGGTTCTGAAATGCTCTTTTCATTGCAGTTTACTCCTCCTTATTCTTTGTTCTCCAACAAAGATTATTCTTCGATGGAACCCAAAGATAAATACAAATGGCTTGAGTACCATAAATGGAAATTCAATGTATCTTATTATTTAAATATAGTTGATAATCTTGTGCTTAGTGTAAGAGGAAAATTCGGATTTTTAGGACATTATAACGCAGCTTTAGGCGATACTCCATTCGAGCGTTTTTATTTGGGAGGAAGCGGATTATCGTCAACTTATATTTCAGATGGGCGAGAAGTTATAGGAATGAGAGGGTATGCCGATGAATCATTGACGCCTACTCGCGATGGAAATGCGATAGGAGGAACAATTTATCAGAGATTTACATTTGAATTACGCTATCCTATTTCTTTAAATCCCTCAGCGACTATTTTTTTATTGGCTTTCTTAGAAGCAGGAAACAACTGGCTAAATGCCGAAACATATAAGCCGTTCGACCTTTATCGTTCTGCCGGCGTTGGAGCAAGAATTCACTTACCTATGTTTGGAATGCTTGGATTAGATTGGGGATACGGCTTCGACAAAGTAGCAGGAAATCCTTCGGCAAGCGGCAGCCAGTTCCATTTTTCAATTAATCAATCAATAGACTAAAAATTATTTATTAACATTTAAATCATTATAGAATATGAAAAAATTTTTCTTAACCGCAGTAATTATAGCTTCACTAATAGTGGCTAAAGCTCAAAAGTATGCTTACATTGATTCCGAATATTTGTTAAAAAATATTCCAAGTTATGTTGAAGCTCAAGCAGAATTGGACAGATTGTCTATCGAATGGCAAAAAGAAATCGAAGCTAAGTTTAAAAAGATTGACGAAATGTACAGAAAGTATCAGCAAGATGTTGTAGTTTTGCCCGAAGATGCCAAACAGAAAAAACAACAAGAGATTATCAATGCTGAACAAGAGGCAAAAGAACTTCAAAAAACAAGATTTGGCACCGATGGAGATTTGTATAAGAAAAGAGAAGAATTAGTTAAACCTATTCAAGACAGAGTGTTTACGGCAATAGAAGAATATGCTCGTGAGCGAGGTTATGCTTTTATATTTGATAAAGCAGGAGCTATGACTATCGTTTATGCAGACGCTAAATACGATATCAATGATGAAATCTTGTCGAAATTAGGTATAGTTGCAGGAAGCAAATAACAATTTAAAATTTTAAAGATATGATTATTTTTGTAGCAAACATTCCTTTCAAATCTCGTAGTAGAGAATTAAGAGAGTTATTTGAAGAACATGGAACAGTCGAAAAAGCGTATATTATTTTCGATAAAGTAAAACGCTATAGCAAAGGTTATGGTTTTGTTGAAATGCCCAATGAAAATGAGGCAAAAGAAGCTATCGAGAAATTAAATGGGTTTTCGTTAAAAGGAAAAAATCTTGTTGTAACAGAAGCTACATCAACAAAGAAAAGTGCAGAAAATCAAGAGGAAGAAGATAAGGATTTTGCATAGTTAACCGATTAAACTCAAAGTTAGTTAATTTGCTTTTATTAAATTGACCCCACCTAACCTCCCCACTTGGAGCGAAGCGAAAACGTAAGTTCAGCGAAGCTAAAGCATGAGTACATTAATATAAAATTCAAATAGCTTTACGAATAAGTGGGGAGGGAGTTTAAAATTGTTTGATTTTCAGCTGGTTGTTGTTTTGTTACGTTATAGTAACTTCGGACGCTAAGGCTCTCGAAGCGTCAATTCGTATTTTTTAATTGTTAATTCCACCTTTTTAACCGCAAAGAACGCAGAGGATTCTGTTTGAAAAATTTCCACTAACTATTGATACTAATGTATAATATGTGTCAACTTTTTTAGGACATGACACTAAATTCTAAATTCTAATTTCTACCTTTTTATATTGGGAGGGTTTTGGGGAGATTTAGAGGGTACTATCCCCAAAAAGTGTGTATTTTTTTCAAACAATATTTTTATTTTCCCCTTTTATTTTATATAATAATAACTTAAATTTTTTGTTAATATAAATATTAAAACCGGCAAAACGACCAAAAGTACGAGTAATCAATGATAATTAATACAAATATTTTGAAAAATATTTATTTATTAATGATATTATCTATGCTGTTTTTTCAAATGAAAGGACAGAATGGCTATGTCAAATATCAAACTTTTGACGAATATAAAATGGAAGGAGTTGGAAATAAGAAAATACAATGTCCATATGTGCTTGTCAAAAAAGAGGCGGATACTATATTTGTAATAAAGTCAAATGATAGAGAAAAGAAAATAAAATATATAAACAAAGGAGATTATTGGTACACAAAACTACAAATTGAAGAAGAACTACCCTTTTTAGAAACAATTTGTGAAAAATTCATTTATAATGATACCATTATTGAATATGAATATTTTTATATACATAAAGCTGGTTATTTAACAGACAGTTTAAAAAGGAGCAATCTGAGGAGGAATAGTGGTATTTATATACATACTAAAAAAGATTGTTTAATTTTATCTATTGCGAGAGATGATATTAAAAACTATGATAACCCTTTTAATGAAATAAAGGAACTCGTAACAAATTATAAAGAAATATTCCCATATTATTCACCCGGTTTTCAACCTCGATGGTATACTATGTATGAAAAGCACACAGAAGGGAATACTCTTTCTATTTATGAGATAAATGGAAAAAATAAAAAGTATGTTGCATCAAAACAAATGAATAGCTTAGGAGAATTTGACAATAAGGGAATACTGGCATGGTGGTACTAATTAGGTAGTGTCCCACCTTATACTTTTTAATTTCCTCAAATTTATGATAAAAAAGAGCAAGAAAACAAATAAAAGTATACTTTTGCAAAAAAATTGTCTTAATTCAACCACCTTATAATATGAGAAAAATTTTTATGCTAATATTATTTTGCATAATATTTAAAAAGGTAGATGCACAGCTAATTTTTAAAATTGAGGAAATTTGGTTATCCTATTGTAATATTAATATTGATAGCAATATAATCAATGAAGACTTAGGACAAGGTCCATACGTTTATGTTCAGTGTCTAATAGTTAATAATACTGATACTTCAATAGTTTTAAAACCATCAAAATCTAAAACTAAAATTCTTTTCAGGTATAATAAATCCGATTATGAAGAAGAAGTGTATCCATTAGCTTTTAGCGATAATAAAGAATTGGCTCTATCCCCTAAAGATTCGATTGAATTAAGTTTTGGAACTTATTTGTTATTAGGAACAGATATTTTTAATTATAAACAGAGCGATTATACGAAAGAAATGCTTTCAATATTACCTACTCTAAAAGTTGCATACCAAGATGAAAAAATTAAAATATATACAAATGAAATAAAAAATGTCATCATAAAATAGTAATTGCATATAAGATATTATTTTACATTAATGACACATTAAAAATTAATTTATAATATTAAGATTTTGAAAACAAAAAGGGAAAAAACTTCGGTCAAAATCTTTTTATTTTTTCTATTGAATCAAATAAAAGTATATCTTTGCAACATTAACAAATAAAAAAACTGTCCTAATATAGGGGGACACTTAAACACTTAAAATATAGAAAGTTCAACAGAGTAAAAATTACAAATGAAACCGGTAAAAATTATTTTTTTGGTTTTTTTTGTCGTCGTTCTTTTGGCAATTGGATTTTTTGTTTGCGAACATTATCAATATGCAAAAGCTGTTCAAAACAACACACGAAAAATATTACAAGAAAATAAAAATTATCTATTAAGACTATCATTTGATGGAATTATTGCTGAAAAAACGTATAATATAAATTATAAAAGAAATCAATATTCAATAACAATATCATTGCATCAAATAGAACCAAAACCAATTAGAAAGATGGGTTATTATACATATTATAATTTTTTTCATGATAGCTTACTGACAATTTGTATTCCTCAGAATGTTTATAATCAGATTGAAAAAGGAGAGATGATTAAAAAAAAAGCAAATGACTACTGTATAGAGGTAAGTGGAAAAAAAATGTTAATATTAAGCTCTACCAAAAATAAATGGTTGCCTTACAACTAACACCGCAAAACCCCAAAAAACAAAAAACAGTATCTCTGCAAAACGAAATAATAAAAAAAATGCAGTTAACCTACAACGCAACAAACTTGCAATACGCTGTAAAATAAAATCTCCCCAGTTGGGGAGATTTTTAGAGGGGTATTAGGGAACGCTGAAGTTCTCGAAGCGTCCATTCGTAATTGTTTATTTGTAATTGTTCACTCTACCTTTTTTAATCGCTTTGTGGTGCTGACTGGAATTGAACCAGTGACCTGCGGATTTTCAGTCCGACGCTCTACCGACTGAGCTACAGCACCGTTTTTTATTGCGATGCAAAAGTATAAAAAAAAACAATTGCATTTGTAATTATTTACTTAATTTTTCTTAAAAAATTTTTTTATAGTTCGATTATTATCAAGCGTTTATCAGTTTCATTTTTTTTACATATAATTAATTCTGCTAAAAGAGGCATTTTTTTTACATTTTCATTTTAAGATTTCAATTTTATTAAGTATTTTTGCACAATTATTAAAAACACTTTTATTACGGAATAATGACAGAAGAAATCATACACATAGACAATGAGGATTTAGTAGGGATATACGGAATTAATGATGAAAACATTCAATTGCTGCGTAAAATATTTTCACAAATAAAACTCATTGCTCGGGGAAATGAGCTACATATAATAGGAAATAAGACGAAAATTGAAGAATTTAAAAGTTTTTTTGTGCGTTTACAAAAACATTATACAAAATACAATCAACTTACCGACAACGACATATTGTACCTCAACGAAAATAAAGACAAATGGGACAAAGCAGTGTTGGAGTCAGGTGATAATAAAGACATTATTCTTCACGGACGTGAAGGGAAAATTATACGAGCCCGCACTCCCAATCAAATACGTTTAACCAAAAGTATTATAAATAACGATATGGTTTTTGCTGTGGGACCGGCCGGAACCGGCAAAACATACACCGCCGTCGCTTTAGCTGTTAAAGCGTTAAAAAACAAAGAAATACGTCGCATTATTTTAACAAGACCCGCTGTTGAAGCCGGCGAAAATTTGGGTTTTTTACCCGGAGATTTGCGTGATAAATTAGACCCGTATTTACAACCTCTTTACGATGCTCTACGCGATATGATTCCTCCTCAACGCCTACTTGCCTATATAGAAGACAAAACAATAGAAATTGCTCCTTTGGCATTTATGCGAGGACGAACACTCGATAATGCTTACGTAATACTCGATGAAGCACAAAATGCCACTTCTATTCAATTAAAAATGTTTTTAACGCGCATGGGAAACAATGCTAAGTTCTTTATTACCGGCGATCTCACTCAAATTGATTTGCCTCGTAATCAATCTTCCGGACTATTACACGCCATTAATCTATTAAAAGACATACCGGGGATTGAAATTATCTACATGGATCACTCCGACATTGTCAGACATCGCTTGGTAACTTCAATCGTGAATGCTTATGAAGCCAACGAAAAAAGAAAAACTTAAAAAAATACCAAAGGATATTAAAATAAATTATATTTTTGCATAATAATAAATCATTTATAAATACTAAATAAGATATGAAACGAACATGCCCGACTAACACAAAAGTTCGATGATTATAAAGCATGTGAGTTCCATACGACTTTAAACTAAAAAATTTATGAGCGTATGAAAAAAGTTCTTTTTATTATCTCAGCTGTTATTTTTAGCGTTAGCATAATGAATGCTCAACCATTAAAAACAAAAGCAGTCCCAAAAGAAGTAATTAATCAATTTAAAATAAAAAACAAAAATGCCAAATCGGTAAAATGGGAAAAAGAAGAAGATGAAGAAATGTATGTTGCCAATTTTAAAGACGATAAAAATGATGCTAAAAGTTACTTCACTTCTTCCGGAGAATGGCTGAAAACAATGTTTTTTGTTGAAATGGAAGACCTTCCTACCAATATTATTAATTATACAAAGAAAACATATCCTACTTTTACAAGTATGGAAGATTTGTTTTTTATCAAAGAAAAAGGAGTAAAAGATTATTATTTGACTGACATATATATAGTTCCTGAAAAAATCATTCATACTGTCAAATTTACGGCAACGGGTCGCTTTATCAGTGAAAGCAATCGTCAAATGCCGGAATCGTTCATTGACAAATACACAAAAGAGAAAGAAACAGCAGCTCAAGAAGAAGAAACAGACAAAAAATCTTCAAAAAAAGGGAAAAAAGAACCTCCTGTAGACCCCAATTCAATAGCAGCAGATAAATTACCTCCGGCAGTATTAAAAACATTTAAAAAACGTTTTGTCAATGCATCTGACATTCAATGGTATTATTCTGACGATGATGAAATCTACCGAGTAAGTTGCGTCTTAAGAGGCGAACAAGCGGAAGGAACTTTTACAAAAGACGGAGCATGGATTAATACCACCACAGAATTACAACCAAAATCTTTACCTTCCGCCTTTCATAAATCAATAGCAGAGTTTTATGCGAATTATACGGTCGTTGCCGCATGGAAAGAAATAAGAGCCGACAAGCAAGATCATTTTATTATTGATGTAATCGAAGGTAAAAAAAGTAAATCGAGCAAAATAACCAAAATGATTTTTGACAAAGGAGCTAAAATTATAAAAATCATAGATGCGGAAGAAGATGACAATGAGGATTCCGGAACTCCCGAAATGAGTAGAAAAGAGAGAAAAGCTCAAGCTCGGATGGAAAAAGAATTTAAAAAACACCAAAAAATGGAGTACGAAGCTAAGAATATCAACGAGTCGGAATTGCCTTCAGGAGTAGGTCGTTGGATAGCAAAAGATTACCCTGAATATACTGTCAGAAAAGCTGAATATAAAAAATTTCCCGAATTTTCCGAACACGGCAGTGTTTATAAAGTATTGATTCAACGTCCGGGAGTAAACCAACCACATGCCACGGGTTATTTCACTCATAATGGAGAACTACTAAAAGTAGTAGACGAGTTTAAAAAAGAAGAACCTGAAAAAGAAGCAAAAAGAGAAGTTTCGGCAGCTATTGTTGAAGCTTTTAATAAAAATAATCCTAACGTTACATCTTTAAAATGGAAAGAAGGCGAAGACAATACATGGATAGCCGTATATAAAGATAAAGGATATGACAATGAAGCTACTTATACGGAATCAGCTACATGGATGGGAACCATTACCATTATAGAACCTAAAGATAAGATTCCTTCGTCTATTCGCTCTTATGTTGCAAAACAACTTCCTGACTACGAAATTCAAAGCTGTCGTATGATAAGTAATCCTAACGAAAAGCCCTATTACAATACCGTATTGTATGATAAAAAACAAAAATCAAGTATTGATTTTAACTTCACTATCAAGGGAAAACCTATGGAATAAAGATAAGGAAAAGAATTAGTTGCTGTATAAAAACACTATTTCTATTGGCTTAATTGCGTTCTTTTCTTAAGGCTTCAATTACGTTTTTCACTGAGGTAAAGCCTACCTCATTGAGGTCAACTTCCATTATATTTTTAAAAACAACTCCTTCTACATCGTCATCTGCTGCTATTTGCTCCAAATTTTTAACGCTGCATCGAAAAACAATATCAATCGTAAAATACATAAAGTCTTTAAAAATATAAGTATTGGGAAATGTTCCGAAAAAAGACACTTTGTCTACATCTAAATTAACCTCTTCTTTTACTTCTCTTATTACTGCATGTTCTGCCGTTTCACCTATATCAATAAATCCTCCCGGAAAATCTAATTTTCCTTTAGCAGGCTCGTATTTTCGCAAAGTGAAAAGGGTTTCTTTTTTTTCGTTTTCTATCAATGCAATGACTGCTCCGGCAGCATTAGTATAAAGTCGTTTTTTGCAATCTCGACAATTGTGGGCTTTTATCCCATCCCAAAAAAAATTAGGACTACCACAAAAAGGGCAAAATTTCAATGCTTTACTTGGATGTTCGTCTATCATATATAAGAGGTGTATTTTTTTACATCTTCTCCGTTAATAGGATTGCCGCATAAAATAATCAATCTTTCTACAATATTATGTAGCTCGCGTATATTTCCTTTCCATGGCATTTTTTTCAATTCTACGAAGGCATCTTCCGTAAAAGTACGCATAGGCAATCCTTGCATTTCGTGTATTTGTCCTGCAAAATGATTGACTAACAAAGGAATATCGTCTAATCTCTCCCGTAAAGGGGGTACATGTAAATTAATAACATTTAAGCGGTGGTATAAATCTTCGCGAAATGTACGATTGGCTATTTCTTGTTCCAAATTTTTATTGGTAGCAGCTATCACGCGTACATTTACTTGTATATCTTTTTCTCCTCCTACGCGTGTAATTTTATTTTCTTGTAATGCTCGTAACACTTTTGCTTGAGCCGAAAGACTCATATCTCCTATTTCGTCTAAAAACAATGTTCCGTTATCTGCCAATTCAAAATTTCCTTTTCGTTGTTTTACTGCTGAGGTAAAAGACCCTTTTTCATGACCAAACAACTCACTTTCAATCAACTCTGACGGTATAGCTGCACAGTTAACTTCTATAAAAGCATTGGAAGACCTATCACTTTTTTCATGTAACCAATGTGCTACTAATTCTTTCCCTGTTCCATTTTCTCCCGTAATTAATACACGTGCATTCGTCGCAGCTACTTTATCAATCATTTCTTTAAGATGAACAATTGCTTTCGACTCTCCTATAATATCGTATCGTTTATTCACTTTCTTTTTTAACTTTCTGGTTTCAACCATCATAACTTGTTTGTCTTGAGCATTTCGCACAGCAACTAACAGCCTATTTATATCGAGCGGTTTTGTAATATAGTCATAAGCTCCTTTTTTGATTGCCTCTACTGCCGTATCTATATCTCCATGTCCTGTAATCATAATGACAGGCGTATCGCATAGTCCTTGAATTTTCGACAGTAATTCTATCCCATCCATGCCCGGCATTTTTATATCACTAATAACAATATCGAATTTTTCCTTCTCTAAGACAGCTAAAGCCTTTGAGGCACAATCCGCTTCTTCGATAAGATAATTTTCGTACTCTAAAATATCGCGTAGCACAACACGAATGGCTTCTTCGTCATCAACGATAAGTATTTTTTGGGTATTCATTAAAAAAATATTTGTAAAAAAATGTCCTTATAGAAACTCGTTTAAAACATATTAAGCATTCAACATAACAGGCATGATAAGCATCAAAATATCTTCGTCATCCTTTTTCTCGTCTTCGAAAACCAACACTGCTCCCGTAGAATGAGAAAACTTGAAGATAGCATTGTTTGCATCTAAATTAATCAATATTTCCTGTAACAATTTAGAGCTAAATCCTATTTCAAATTCCGATTCCTCACTTTCGAAAACACACGATACGCTAGCCGTTGCTTTCGTTGAGTGATCAAGGTCTTCGGCAGTAAGAATTAATTTATCGCCTTCGATTTTAAATCTTATCTGATGGGTTGATTGATTTGCATAAAGTGAAATATTTTTCATTTTTTGCAATAAATCTAAACGTTCTACTTGTAATACATTGGTGTTGTTACTAGGAATTACGGCTTCATAATTGGGATATTTTCCTTCTATTAATTTAGTCGCAATGACTGTGTTTTCAACAGCAAAACACGCTCTGTCTTCACTATAACTTACCTTGACATCAACATCTAATCCTTGCAATATATTTTTTAACTGCAATAAGGGTTTTTTAGGAATGATTAAATCGGCTTCTACATTTGCCTTCACACTCGTATTGATGTATCGAACCAAGCGATGAGCATCCGTAGCTACAAGTGTAATGTTTTCATTCGAAATTTGACAGAAAACTCCGCCCATTACCGGTCGTATTTCGGCATTTCCCGTAGCAAAAGCTGTTTTACCTATTGCATTTTCTAATGTCGCTGCCGCTATTTTAAAAGATTTTTCTTCTTCTATCTCTTTGAATTGAGGATATTGTTCTGCATCGAAACCCATCAATTCATATTTTCCATTGTTGGCAGAAATTTCTATCGTATAATCTTCTTTGATGTTGAAAACGACAGGGACATCCGGCAAAGATTTGATGGTCTCTACGATTAATTTTCCGGGAACTACAATGCTACCTTCTCCTTCTACTTCCGATAATTCTAGCGTAGCACTAATAGTAGTTTCCAAATCGGTCCCTCTAAGAGTTAATTGATTGTCAGCTATGATAAACAATATGTTTTCGATAATGGGAACGCTTCTATTGACCGTAATAATACCATTAACGTTTTGTAAATTTTTAGATAATAATTGACTTGATACAATAAATTTCATGATATTTATTTTTTCTGCAAAAATACACATTTTTATTGTATTTTTCGCATTGTATTTATATTTTATTTTCCTTTTAATTTCAATACGGCTATCACCGTATAAAGCAAGATTTTAATATCGATTAATAATGACATGTTTTCAATATATACAAGATCGAACCTCAACCTTTCGAGCATCTGCTCTACATTTTCGGCATAACCATAAGCTACTTGTCCCCAAGAAGTTAATCCCGGCTTTGTCAATAGCAATAAACGATAGTGCGGTGCTACTTGTGTAATTTTATCAATATAATATTGTCGTTCGGGACGAGGACCTACCAAAGACATATCTCCTTTTAGCACATTAAAAAATTGCGGTAATTCATCGAAATGGGTGCGACGCATAAAACGCCCGAACTTTGTGATTCGGTTATCGTTTTCACTCGATAGTTGCGGTCCATCTTTTTCAGCATCAACGTACATAGAACGAAATTTTACAATATGAAAAGGTTTTCCTTTATAGCCTATTCTTTCTTGCCTAAATAAAATAGGACCGGGCGACGAACGCTTTACGCCTATACATAATATTAAATAGAGCGGCGAGAATAAAACGATAAAAATAAAAGACAAAACAATATCCATGATTCTTTTTAGGATTTTTTGCCATAGAGGCGGCATAAAATCAAGATGAATTTGTATTAATGGTTCATTAAAAATAGCCGTATCTTTTACTGTTCCTAAAATATAATTTTCGGTCTTGGGTAAAATCTTTATTAAAACATTTTCCATATCTATAATCGAAAATATTTTTTCAAGGGTAGCATTTTGCCGGTTATCAATAGCAATAACAACTTCCTCTATCTGTTTTTCCTTAATTATTCGAGACAAATCTTTATACGAACCCAAAAAAGGCAAATACGTTTCCATTTCTTGTGTGTCTTCGCCGTTGGCACGCACAAATCCTACAAACTTAGTTCCCGAATGTTGTTTCTGTTTTTCAAGTACTTTATATAAATCCAATGCTAATTTTCCTCCCCCTACCAATACGGCATTGAATCCGATTTTTCCTGCATGTATCGCATTGCTCGTAATAGTGATGAGAATAAATCGGAACAAACTTGTAGTAAAAAACTGTAAGCTAAATAAAACAAAAAACAACCTGATATAGTCGGTATAGTCGACAATGTGGTCATCGAGAATGATGGCAAAAAACAAGATAATAGAACCGAAAAATGTATTTTTAAGGGTGAATTCCAATTCCTTGATACGTGATTTTCGGTAAACAGAAAGATAAGTCCCTGTGATTGCATACAATATTATCCAACACAGAGGAATTAGTGTTACCCCAAGATAAAACTTATGGTCACTGAACATAACCGTAAGTATTTCTTTGCTTGACTGATAAAATGCCTCATGGTATTTCCGATAAAAGAAAAAGCAAAACCAAGATATAACCGCCGCTAAAATATCGAGCGATACATAAATAGCTGTTTGCCTTTTTTTATTCATCTTTTTCATTTTATAATGGGACATAAAGTAATTTGATATTGTCAAACAAACAAGAGGCTGTTACTCCTTTTCGAGTAGTTCCTTTAATATAAAAAGTAAAATCTTTCATGGTAGCACTTTGACTATTAATAGTTTCGGTTACATTGATATAGATTTTCTTCCAAACTTCCGACTGTCTGATTTTAATCAAAGGGAATTGTACTTTTGTGCCTGTTATATTGTTTACGTAAAGTCCTACTTCTACTATTAATGTATCGTTTTTAGGAATTTGCATTTTATAATTTAATTCTAAAAAACAATATCGAGTATTTGTGTTTTTGAAAGAAAAAGCATCATTTGAAGTGATTTCAAAAAAACTTGCTCCCGTATCTGCAATGCTAATCTTTCCCGAATAATTATTTATTTCTCCGGGATAATAAAATATTTCATTTGTTTCACCTGTTTTTTTAAGCGACGGACTGTTTTCTTTTGCCGTAAACTTCATTCCTGCATCTTCAAAATCTTCAATAAAAGCGACTTTCACATAATCAGCATAGGTAAAAGAAGGATAAAATTGATAAACAGTATCTACTTTTAAATTCTCGCTTGTAATATAAGTTGTATACATAGGATAAGAAGGACGTTTGGCAGTAAGACCGTCTAACATAATGCCGGGCGATATCTGAATTTTTGATTGTCCGCTCGCTAAAACCGGAAATTTGGCAGGCAATTCATACACTCCGACTGAAGTACCGTTAACAGTAACCCAAACATCGGTAATTTTATGAGAAGCCGTACCAAAAGCAACATAGTCAGCAGTAAAATCTACCGAATCAATCTGAAAATAAACAGGAATCGTCATTTCTTTTCCACATCCTGAAAAAATAATAAGAAAAGAAATTCCCAAACCTAATAAATAATTGAAAAACTTCATCCTTTGTCTTTAATGCTAATAAATGCAATTGAATAACGTAATATTTGTATTTATGTTATATTTTTTACATTCTAATCTTTGTTTTCAGCAAAAAAATGAATTATGTGTTTGATACACACTATCAAAGAAAAAAGGAAACACCTTCTTAAAACAAGAATTATTTAATCGAAAATAGAAATCAAAATTAAAAAAAAATCTCTTTTGGCAAAATTCTTGCATAATTTAAAAATACATTGTTTTTTATATAAAAATATTCTGTACATTTGCAAAAAATTAAATTTTAACAATACTAAAATATAAAAAAATGAGAAGACTGAACAAGGCATTGCATGTAATTGTATTAACAACAATTTGTATTTCAATTGCTGTTTTATCGGTAAATGCTCAATCACCAAAACCATCCAACAAAAAAAGTAAAGCTCCTAAAATCATTTTCGACACAACCGTTCACGATTATGGCAACATTATGTCGGGTGACGATGGCACATGTGAATTCAAATTCAAAAACACCGGGAAAGAACCTTTGATTTTAACCAATGTGTATTCATCTTGCGGCTGCACCGTTCCATCGTGGCCCAAAGAACCGATAATGCCCGGAAAATCCGAAACCATTAAGGTAAAATACAATACGAACCGTTTAGGAACTATCAACAAAAAAGTAACGGTTGTTTCTAATGCCGAAAACGGAACTATTGAATTATTTATAAAAGGAAACGTCTCTGCAAAACCGGCGGAAACACTTCCCGAAAAAAATCAAAGTCCTGTAGAGCAAAAAAACAATCAACCTTTCTAAATTTATGAAAATAAATTATTTATAAATGGGATAATAGCATTATTCATCCCATTTATATTTTTACACATAAATCTTTTAATTTGAAAAAAATGAAAAATAAAATCGTTGCAGGAAATTGGAAAATGAATACTAGCTTTTCAGAAGCCGAAGACTTATTAGTCGCTATAGCGGAAGGGATAAACGACATGATTTTAGAAACCGACATCATTGTATGCCCGCCTTTTCCTTATTTGGAAATGGCTGCCGATGTTTCGGAAGAAAGCGGTTTTCTTGTAGGAGCTCAAAATGTAAGTTCTGAAAAAGCAGGTGCCTACACCGGCGAAATAAGTGCTGCTATGCTTAAATCGGCAGGGGCGGATTTTTGTATTGTCGGACACTCGGAACGAAGAATTCATTTTAACGAAAGCGATGAAATGTTAATAAAGAAAGTAAACAATTTATTGGATGAAGATATTATCCCTATTTTCTGCATTGGCGAACAATTAGCCGAACGTGAATCCAATAAACAATTTCAAGTTGTAGAAAATCAGCTCAACAACACCTTATTTCATTTACCCGAATCCGATTTTGAACGTATTATTATTGCTTACGAACCTGTATGGGCAATTGGTACGGGGAAAACCGCCACACCTCAACAAGCCCAAGAAATGCACGCTCATATCAGAAAATTAATCGAAGAAAAATACAACCTGAAAACTGCCTACAGCACCTATATTTTATACGGAGGAAGTTGTAACAGTAAAAACGCATTGGAACTTTTTGCTTGTCAAGATGTTGATGGAGGTTTAATTGGGGGAGCTTCGCTCAAAGCGGAAGAATTTATCGAAATTATCAATGCTGCTGAAACTTGTATTAAAAATAATTAAATGCAATATATTGAAGTTAAATGCCATATACAACCTGCCGACTTAGGCAATGAAATTGTTACTGCATTTTTAGCAGAAATCGGCTATGAAAGTTTTATGGAAACCGAAGACGGTACCTTACTTGCCTATATCCAACAAGCTTTTTTTAATGAAAAAAAATTAAAACATCTTTTAGATGGGAAAAATGTAGATTTTACATTTTCTTATGAAATCAATACAATACAAGAAGAAAATTGGAATGCCGTATGGGAAAGTAATTACAAGCCCGTTTTAATAGAAAACACTTGTTTTATACGCGCACCTTTTCACGAAAAAAGAAAAAATGTCCAATACGATATTGTTATCGAACCGAAAATGTCGTTTGGAACTGCACACCACGAAACGACAGCTTTGATGATAAGCTATTTATTGGAAGAAGATTGCAACAATAAAACCGTTTTAGATATGGGTTCGGGGACAGGTGTGTTGGCAATTTTGGCATCTATAAAAAATGCAAAAAAAGTATATGCCATTGATAATGACGAATGGGCTTATGATAATTGTATTGAAAATTTCGAACGTAATAAGGTGAAAAACATTCAAGCCATATTAGGAAATGCTAATCATATTCCTAATATTCAATTCGATATAATTACAGCAAACATCAATCGTAATGTTTTAGTACAAGATATGAACACCTATGTTCAACATTTAAAACCAACCGGCATTGTATTGTTAAGCGGTTTTTATGCTAATGAAGATATGGATATTATAAAAGCTAATGCCGCCACCCATGGATTGCACTATCATTCTTATAAACAGAAAAATCAATGGGCAGCCGTTAAATTTTATAAGTAATTAATTTTATTATTCTAAAAAAAATACTACTTTTGCAATAAATTAACATTTCTAAACATATCAATATAATGATTAAAAAAATTTTCGTTTTTTCTTTTAGTTTTTCTTTTTTATTCTCTAATTTACAAGCACAACACGAAGATTATCCTTTAGATGTCCCTAACGAATGCACTACGATTACCGTAGGAAAAAAAGCAAGCGATGACGGTTCCGTGCGTACTTCTCATACCGACGACAGCCATCGAACACGTTCCAACGCTTTTATTACTCCGGCAAAAAAACATCCTAAAGGTGCTACCGTTACCATGTATAAACGTTTATGGAACAACGAAACCCCTATGGTCAGTTATCGAAACGATTCTATTGGCGTTATTCCGCAAGTGAGCCATACTTACGCTTATTTAAACACTGCCTATCCCTGTATCAACGAGAAACAGTTGGCAATCGGCGAATCTACTTTTGGCGGAAGAGCCGGTTTAAAATCGGATAACGGACTAATAGACTGTCAACGTTTATGCACTTTGATGTTGGAACGCTGCTCTACAGCCAGAGAGGCTATTGCTGTTGCCGGCGATTTATTAAAAGAATACGGATGGATAGATGCAGGCGAATGCCTCACCATAGCCGATAAAAACGAAGTATGGCATTTAGAAATACTCGGTTGCGGAAAAGGAAACAAAGGTGCCGTATGGGCTGCTCAACGTGTTCCCGACGAACACGTCTCTGTTAATGCTAATGCAAGCACTATCAAAGAAATAGATACAACCAACAAAGATTATTTTATGTATTCCGACAATATCTTTTCTTTAGCATTAGACAGTGGCTGGTGGGACGGAAAAGAAACATTTCGTTTTTGTTATGTTTATGCACCCGACAGTCGAGCGCTTTTGGCTGCCCGCCGTCGCGAATGGCGAGTTTTCGATTTATTGGCTCCTTCATTAAAATTAGACCCCAATATGGAAAACTATCCTTTTTCCATCAAACCCGACACCCTTGTCAGTTTAGAAAAAATGATGACGATTTTTAAAGATTATTATGAAGGAACGGAATACGATATGCGAAAAAACATCACTGTTAAAGGCGATAGCGGAAAAACGGTCATTTCACCATTGGCAAATCCTTTTATGACAGTCGATGAACTGAAACTTCACAAAGTGAATGGCGGCTGGCATCACTATGGTGAAAGATGTATTGCCGTTCGCTTTACGATGTATGCAACGATTATTCAATGCAGAGATTGGCTCCCCGACGAAATCGGCGGACTCGTATGGTTTGCCCTCGACAATGTCGCTTCTTCGGTATATGTACCTATTTATTGCAGTGTTACCGATTTGCCTTCTACTTATAAAACAGACGGAAGAAAAACAGGTTTCAGCAAAGAAGCTGCATGGTGGGCTTTCAACCGTTTAGGAACTTTAAGTTCAAAACGTTGGGGTACTTTTCGCCATGAAATCGATAAAACATGGATTCCGTTTCAAAAAAACCTATTGGATAATCAAGCTGCTATCGAAAAACAAGCTCTCGAATTATATAACGCTAAAAAACAAGCAAAAGCAATTAAACTTTTAACAGATTACACCGACGAATGGTGTAATAAAGCCGTAAATGCCGCTTGGGATTTAGGCGATTATATATGGACTAAATACGATGGTTATTGGTAATAAAAATTTTTGGCTATGAAACATGTTTTTTCAGGCACCGGCGTTGCCTTAGTTACTCCTTTTAATCCGGATTCTTCTATTGATTATGAAGGTTTAGAAGTAATGGTAAATAATGTAATTGACAACAATATTGACTATATTGTGGCTTTAGGAACAACAGCAGAGACTCCTACTCTATCGTTTGCAGAACGTAAACAAATACTAAAAAAAATAGTACGATTTACAAATAAACGAGTTCCCGTAGTAGTCGGTATCGGCTGTAATAATCCTATAGAAGTAATCGAACAGATACACTTTTTCGATTTAAAAAATGTAGATGCCGTATTATCGGTTACTCCTTACTACAATCGACCTCAACAAGAAGGAATTATCGCCCACTATAAAGCAATTGCTCAAGAATCGCCGCTTCCTATCATTATTTACAATGTAGGCTCTCGCACGGCGGTTAATATAGAAGCTGAAACAACATTAAGAATAGCAAAAGAAATCCCGAAAGTAATAGGAATTAAAGAAGCATCGGGCAATTTGAATCAAATAATGAATGTCATTAACCGAAAACCTAAAGATTTCTTGGTTATTTCCGGCGATGACGCCTTAACCCTTCCACTGCTTGCATGCGGTGCCGACGGTGTTATATCCGTTGTTGCCAATGCTTATCCCGATAAGTTTTCCGAAATGGTGCGTTTAGCCCTTGATGGAAATTTTGAAAAAGCACGTAAGATTCATTATCAATTACTTCCTATAATACACGCCTGTTTTAAAGAAGGAAGCCCTGCCGGCGTGAAAACATTTTTAGCCTTACAAGAAAAAATAAAAGCCAACGTTCGGCTGCCATTAACGGAAGTAAGTCTTAGTTTATCGAAAGAAATAAAAAAATTATTAAGCTGAAACTATGACTTACGAGCAAATTATTGATAATTTCAAAAAAAAAATCTACCTCCCCGTTTATTTATTAATGGGTGAAAACACCTATCATATTGATAAACTCACTGATTTTATTCTTGAAAATTTCTTTGAAGACGAGGCACTTAAAGATTTTAATTTGGAAATTCTATATGGAAAAGACACTACCGTCGAGCAAATTGTAGCTCTTGCCAAACAGTATCCTATGATGTCGAACTATCGATTAGTGATAGTAAAAGAAGCACAAAGTTTAAATAAAATAGCCAATTTAACTCCTTATGTACAAAACCCTCAAAAACAAACAGTTTTAGTATTATGCCATAAATACAAAACCATTGATAAACGTACGGTTTTATATAAAAGCCTTGAAAAAACAGGCGGACTTTTTGAAAGTCCAAAAATATATGATAATCAAGTAGCTAAATATGTAAAAGAAATGGCAAACGAAAAACAATACCTTATTACTCACTCTACTTCCGAAATAATTGCCAATCACATAGGTGCCGATTTATCACGTATTAATAACGAACTCGATAAATTTAAAAATATCATCAAAGAAGGCGAAACCATTACGCCCGATTTAGTACAAGAATACATCGGCATTAGCAAAGAATACAATGAGTTTGAACTAATTAATGCTATTTGGTCGCAAAATGCACAAAAGGCTTTTGAAATCATTAATTATTTTCAGTCGAATCCGAAAGAGCATCCCATTCAAAAAATAATTGCCTTATTTTATACGTCTTTCTTAAAACTAATACAGTATCATTTCTCCTCTAACAAAAGTAATTTAAGACAATTTAATATATTTGCAGAAGCCGAAAAACCGTTTTTAAATGCTATTAAAAATTATCCTTACCCCGTAGTCGTTAAAATTATACGACTTTTAAAAATTTATGATTTAAGAAGCAAAGGATTTGAAGGTTACAATATTTCCGAATTCGAACTGCTTAAAGAACTTGTCTTCCGAATTATACAAAGAAAAGTTGAAATTTAATTTTTTTCACTTTTTTTGACGATTTCTTGAAGACATTTGATGAGTAAAAAGTTTTAAAACACACTTTTTGGAATACTACCCAATTTCAAAAGAGCAAAATTTGTTGTTCAAGGAGCTTAGAAAAAAGAAAAATTAAAAAAATTATTTTGAATTGACAATTTTTTTAAATTTCAAACGTTATGTATAAAAAAATCGTACTTAATAGAAAAACCATACTTTCGATGGTAAAAACAACAAATGCAGATAAAATCCGGAAACTTAATGTTCGTGAAGAAATAGAATCTATTATGGGCAAAGGAAAAGTAATGTGTAGGGTTTTGGAAGTTGTAGAACGATATGCAAATCAGGATTGTCCTTTATTGTTTGAAGGAGAAACAGGCGTTGGTAAAGGAGAAATTGTTAAGTATTTACATTCAATTGGTACAAGATCAGAGAAAGACCTTGTTATAATGGATTGTTCCGCATTTGTAGAAACTTTGATAGAATCCGAGTTATTTGGCGTTAAAAAGGGTGCTTATACCGATGCCAAAGAAGACAGACAGGGAA
>Ga0209718_1000899_pt1 | contig 37156 bp, 38 predicted proteins | sample AD_JPNAS1_MetaG_FD_184420 | JGI IMG/M metagenome (GOLD analysis project Ga0209718, IMG submission 184420) | Active sludge microbial communities of municipal wastewater-treating anaerobic digesters from Japan - AD_JPNAS1_MetaG (SPAdes) (version 2) | ecosystem: Engineered > Bioreactor > Anaerobic...
TAATTTAAAGATTGTAATAATTATAACACAAGAATAATTACTGTCAAGGGAAATTTATAATATAATGGCTTTGAAAAATGATTTATCTTGTTGTGTTGGGTTTATTGGGTTTATTGGGTTTCTTTAGTTTCTTTATTTTCTCTGGTTTATCTGGCTTCTCTGGTTTCTTGCTAAACATCCAACCCTCTAACCTTCTAACCCTCCGCCTTTCTCCACTTGACCCCTTGACCCCTTGCCTCTTTTGGTTTTGGAAAAAGATACCAAGAGAACCACTCGACCCCTTGAATCCTTGACTCCTTGAACCCTTTGTCTTTATGAATCCTCGAACCCTTCGCTTCTAAGTTTTGAAAAAAAGGTACCAAGAGAACCACTTGAATCCTTGAATCCTTGAATCCTTGGCTCCTTGAACCCTTTGTCTTTATGAATCCTTGGCCCCTTTGCTTTTCTAACCTTCTGCCTTTCTCTGGTTTATTTCGTTTCATTTAATGCGCCAAGCCGTTCTTCGAACGCCCTCGATTTTTCTTCAAAAACCTGCACCATCCCATCCAGTTCATCAAAAAGCATCTCTATCGTATTTTTATCCTCGTGAATTGCTATTGAAAGCGATGTTATCGACCTACCGTCTCCTACCTGCGATGCCCTGACAAGCGATAAGTTGTTCTGTTCGATCTGCCTTTCCATATCTGATATTCTGTCTTCTATTTCAACAATTCTATCTTTCAATGGGTTCAAAACCCTTGAACGTTCTGTAATGATTTTGGCACGCGCCCTTCTTATATCCTTTTGTTCCTTACGCCTTGGGATGCCTACCCTCATTGTCAAATCTTCGTCGGCCTGCTCGCTGTTGCTTATCCTTTCGTCTTCCCATCCAACACGTTCGAGAAAATCATCGTATGAACCTTCGAACACACTTACCCTGCCACCGTCAAACACAATAAGTCTCGTCGCGATCGCCCTGAGCATCATTTCGCTGTGCGTAACAAAAACAACAGCACCGTTATAAACATCTATAGCCTCTACTAGCGCATCGACGGACTCAACGTCAAGATGGTTGTCCGGTTCGTCAAGCAGTAGTAAATTTGCTGGACTTACAAGCAGTTTCCCGAGCAAAACCCTGCTTTTTTCACCGCCTGATAGCACTGAAATCTTTTTTAACGCATTATCACCTTCGAACATCATGGCGCCGCAGATATTTCTTGCAGCCCCAAGGCTATGCTCTGGATGAACGCTCAATATCTCTTCGAGTACAGTCTTTTCAGGATCAAGTCTCCTGATATTCATCTGCCCAAAGTATCCGGATTTCAGGTTAACGTTTGGTTTTATCGAGCCTTTTATTGGATGATAATGTCCCGCCATAAGGTTTAGAAGGGTCGTCTTACCCCTGCCGTTTTTACCAACAACACCTATCCTGTCGTGTTTTTTAACGACCATGCTTAACCCATCGATAAGAAAGGATAATTCCTCTGAAAAGGAAAACGAAACCCTTTCAATCTCCATAAGCCACCTTCCATTAAATGGTGCTGCCTTGAATTCAAAATCGAGGTTTCTTGCTTCGTGGAGTTTTTCAAACTTCTCCTTTTTATTGAGCAACCGGATACGGGACTGTACTGCCTTTGCACGTGAAGCCTGGGCACGAAAACGGTTTATGAATTGCTCCAGTTCTTTTCGCCTTCTTTCGTCATTTATTCTCGTCTTTTCATATACCTCCTCATCCTGCAATACCTGTTGATAAAGTTTTTCAGTATTACCCACAACCTTTTTCACCTTATGTCTGTGTATACCCATAGTGTGGGTTGAAATGGCATCCATGAACGCCCTGTCATGGGTAACCACAATAAGTTCATTTCTCCAGTTGCGTAAAAATTGTATCAACCAGCGCACCGAAACAATATCGAGATAGTTCGTCGGCTCGTCAAGGAGCAGTAAATTAGGCTCAGACACAAGGGTACGCGCAAGATTTAATCTCACATGATAGCCCCCGGAGAGAAGCCTCGGATGAACATGCAATTCGTGCTGCGCAAAACCAAGTCCTAAAAGGATAGATTTTGCCCTATAGGTCTCGTCAACCCCGTCTTCACGCACCTTCAGGTTTAAGCAGGCCTCTTTCAATACAGAATCCTCTTTAAAATGTAAGTCCTGTGAAAGATGGCCGATAGTGTAGTTTTTTGGAATTGATATCTCACCTGAATCAGGCTCTTCCTCTTTCATAATAAGCTTAAGGAGTGTAGTTTTTCCAGAGCCATTCCTGCCAGAAAGGCCAAGTCTTTCACCGGGCCCTATCATGAATGTGATATTATCAAAAATGACCTGTGACCCGTACGTTTTGGTAAGATTTTTGACTGTGAGCATCAGAACAAGAATATAATTGATTGAACCTGATTAGTAAAGAGTGGTTTTTGCTTTGTCGATGACTGAACGTACTTTCCTTAAAAGTTCATCCGGAAGAAGCGGCTTAGAAATAAAATTTATTTCAACACCGCCAATGCCCTTCCCAAACACGATATCCGCAGTATAACCGCTTATAAAAAGCACAGGGACACCAGGCCTTATCCTTTGAATTGCCTCATTGGCTTCCTGTCCGTTTTTATTTGGCATCACAACATCGAGCATAACCATATCTATCCTATCCTTGTTATATTCAAAAACCTTTATTGCATCTGCCCCGTCGTTAGCTTCAAGCACTGTATATCCTTTGCTTTCAAGTATTGTTCTTGTAAGCGTTCTAACACTTATGTCGTCTTCAGCAACCAGGATCGTTTCATTACCACCTAATACAATTTCCTCATTTTTCGAAAAGGTCTCGGTCTTTGTGCTTATCATAGGAATATAGATATTGAATGTAGTTCCCTTTTCTTTCTCGCTATAGACATTTATAAAGCCTTTGTGTTCTTTGATTATACCATAGACAATTGACAAGCCCAATCCAGTGCCTTTGCCCACCTCTTTTGTCGTAAAAAACGGTTCAAAAATCTTGTCAATCATACCCTTTTCTATACCACTTCCAGTATCAGAAAAAGATATTTGCACATAATCCCCTTTTCTTCCAAAGGCATTTCGACTCACGAAATCATCATCCATGACAAATTTACGGGTTCCAATAAAAATTTTACCTCCGTTAGGCATCGAATCCCTCGCATTGGTGGCAAGATTTATCAATACCTGGGACAACTGCGTCTCGTCCGCCATCACTATCAGATCGATATCAGAAATTTCAGTTTTCAACTCTATGTCTTCGGTCAAAAGCCTCGCAAGAATACCCCGCATCGTATCAACAACATCATTAACATTAAGAGGCTTTAGTTTCACAATCTGTCTTCTGCTAAAGGTAAGTAATCCACCAGTCAGCCCAACTGCACGTCTCGCTGCGGTCAAAATATAATTAATGTAATCTTTCAATGTTTCGGTATTGTGAATTTTCAAGAGTGCAAGGTCGCTATATCCTAAAATGGTGGTGAGGATATTGTTGAAATCATGTGCAATGCCTCCGGCAAGTTGCCCTATTGCTTCCATCTTTTGTGACTGAAGAAGTTGCGACTCGAGCTTCTTTCTTGCCTCCTCGTTACGTTTTTGCTCTGTATTGTCAATAAGAGATGCCACCTGCTGATTTGTGCCAGGAACCATCCCAATGGTGATAAAAACATTTTTTATGTCGCCTTTTCTGTCTACAAACAAAAACTCATATCTGTTCGGAGCAGCATCAAAGTTTATTTTCATTAGCTCATTAATTTGTTTATGCCTTTCAATGTCATCACTGTGGACAAACTCCGTCCAGCTTTTCTTTCCCTCGATCTCTGCCTTCGAAAACCCACTGAGCCTTTCAAACTCCGTATTTACAAGTAAAATCGTTGTATCGTGTTCAACAATCAATGTTGCAGTTCCCGTATTTTCAAAGATCGCCCTGTATTTTGCCTCTGATGCACTTAAAGTCTGTTCCACGGCCTTTCTTTCAGATATATCGACTACAATGCCTCTCACTCCACATACCTGACCATGGTTTATAATGGGATTTGTGTGGACATCTATCGGAAAGGTTGTACCGTCCTTACGCAGCGCCGTATATTCACGGCTAGACAGTTGGCTTCCCTTTATCACCTCTTCAAAGTCATGTATAACCCTTATACGATCTTTGTGGTCAACCATACTAAAAGCGCTTAGGCCGTTTTCAAAATCTTCCCGCGTGTATCCAAACTGTGTCAAGCTTTGGCGGTTGGTATATGTAAGATTGCCTTCAGTATCCATTTCAAATATTGTTTGGGGCAGGAGTTCGGCAAGCATCCTGAACCTCTCTTCGCTTGTCATAAGTGCTGCCTTTGCACGCTTTTCAGAAGTAATATCGAGCGCTGTAAACACTACACCACTAGACAGGTCCTTAGCGTCAACAGCTACTGAACTAAGAAATATGTCTATAATCTCTCCATTCTTTCTCTTCCATCGAGTCTCGATAGAGCCTTTCCCGGTTTCTCTTATTTCAGCATATTTTTCTGTACCTACGCGTGTAAATTCATCATCGTTTTCATAAAAAATACGGGCGCTTTTTCCAATAAGTTCATCCTTTGTATAACCTGTTATAGTTGTTACATAATCGTTTACCCAAACAAATGTACGGTTTGCAAGAAGCCCTATCCCTACAGCAGAGGCACGGAGTATGCCCTGTAACATAGCTTCACTTTTTTTTAATTCCTCTTCAAATGTTTTTCGTGCAGTAATATTCTCGTTGGTGCCTTCATAAAATCCGATATTTCCATTCCCATCTTTTACAGCCTGCGAGTTTGTAGAAATCCAAATTTTTGTACCATCCTTGCGATATATCTGATGTTCAAACTTTTCCACAAACCCGTATGTGTCCATGATACGTTCATATTCATCCCGTTCTTCAGGTATTACATAAAGTTGATTTCTGATATCAGTAACCGCTGAAATCATCTCCTCGGGCGATGAAAAACCACACATCTTCGCCATCGCAGGGTTAACACTTTCAAATCTGCCCTCTGGCGTGCTTAGAAAAATCCCTTCAACGGCATTTTCGAAAATACCTCTGTATTTCATTTCGCTTTTCTGCAACGCAAGCTTTGCCTTTTTCATCTCTGTAATGTCTGTAGCAACATGGATGATTCTTTGCAACTGCATGGCTTCGTCATATATCGGGGTACAAGATATAAGAAATGTTCCACAAAACACTTCCATCTCCATCTCAATCGTACCGGCTTGACCAGTGTTAATTATTGTTTCGAGCGGACATCCCTTTGGGGGACAGTTGGTTTCATGAAAAAGTTCGAAACATTTTTTACCGAGAACATATGCTTCTTTATTTCCAATAATTTTGAGGGCAGCATTGTTTGTCGCAATTATATCATGCTTAGGGTCAAGGATGACGGCTGGCTGGGGCATATCTTTGAAAAATATCTCCAATTCGTGTTGCGAAATACCGGTATTTTTTCCACCGGATGCTTTATCCCTCATTTAGGTTATCCCCATACCCAATCATAGCATTTGCGGAATTTTAGTCAAGTGATTCAAATCACACAAATAAAATCATTTGAAATTTTATGAATTCTGCTCGCACTGACTCCGAAGATATTTAAATATCTCTGTCAGGTTCGAAAACAAAGGGTGTTCTTCCCTCTCATTCCAAGGATTTTTAAGACCTGCCCTCACTATGCCTGCTGCCTTTGCCTTCCCAAGCGTTATGGGGCTATCATCTACAATCGCCCAGCATTGATTGAAAAGAACAGTCTTATCGTAGCTGAGATGCACCTCGTCAAATATCAGATTATTTATTGTAAGCCATTTTTTTGTCGCATCAAATGTACCTTTTTCCCTATGGCTTGCAATTATGATGTAAAAACCTTTTTCCTTCAAAAAACTAAGGAATCGTTCTGCATCCGAATATGGCTTATAGATATCCTGTTTTGAGTGAATATCACGCAAGACACCATATAGAACCCTCTCTGAAACATAACCCTTCCAAAAATCCCATTTATACCAATTTGATGGGGACGGCAACTCATTGTTGAACCTCTTTAGCTCCTCATATAGCACAGGCGCCAAATCCCAAAGTGTATTATCAATATCGACAATAATCTTGCGCATGGGAATTATTATATAAGATTTGATGCCGAAATGCACGCCTTATGATATTAATTCGTTCCCATTGTATTTCCATATTTCCACTTCGTAAGTGGAATTTTTACTCTGAGGACTCTGCGAGAGATAAAATCATTTAGGATTTAGGATTGAGGATTGAGGATTGAGGATTGAGGATTGAGGATTGAAAACATATAATAAGTAGATGTAGAGTGAGGGGAATCCTTCGCTTTTCCGACCCCTTGCCTACTTTGGTTTTGAAAAAAATTTCAAGAGAACCACTTGAATCCTTGACTCCTTGAATCCTCGAATCCTTTCTTTTCCGGTTTATTGCTAACCCTCTAACCTTCCAACCCTCTAACCTTCTCCTGCCTCCTGACTTCTGACTTCTGTATTCTGTCTTCTGCCTTTTCTGTGGACTCTGCGAGAGAAAAAAATCATTTATAAAGTTGCCCGTTAAACCTTGAAATGTATGCATATAATGTGCATACTATAGCATCAAATAGTATGAGGTGAAGGCATGAGAACAACACTGAATATCGAAGATGATTTAATTGAAAAAGCAGCAGAAATTACCGGAATAAAAGAGAAAACAACACTGGTTAAGCTGGGATTGGAAGCACTTATTACCACACAAAGCGCACGGAGGCTTGCAAAATTAGGTAAAACGCAAAAACAACTGCAGGACATACCGCGAAGAAAAGGAGCATGATCGATCATGGTCCTTGTTGATACCTCTGTTTGGGTCTCACATTTTAGAGACGGGAACAATGAATTGGAAAACCTGCTCAATGATGGTGCGGTATTATGCCACCCATTAATTTTGGGGGAATTGGCGTGTGGTAATTTAAAAGACAGAACCGTCATACTTTCTTTGCTTCGATTGTTACCCATGTGCATTGAAGCGCAACACGAAGAAGTACTATTCCTTATTGAGAATAAAAGCCTAATGGGTAAAGGCATCGGCTATATAGATGCTCAGATTGTTGCATCCTCGCTATTAGAGGGCGTTCCGATCTGGACACTTGATAAGAAACTTGCGCAAGTCGCTGACGGTCTGCATATAAAATATAATGATTTATAACAAAATTAATCCACCGTCATCCCCGTGTACCGCCCCTTTTTGTAGAAGTTTAGATGGGTATTTTTAGAAGGCTAGATGTGTAGCTATCCCTTTTTTCTCTGAGAAGATTAGATGTTTGGATGGGTAGATGTTTAGCTAAACCTCCAACCTTCTAACCCTCTAACCTTCTCCTGCCTCCTGACTTCTGACTTCTGACTTCTGTATTCTGTCTTCTGCCTTTCTCCGCTCGACCCCTCGAATCCTCGAATCCTTGAACCCTTTCTTTTCCAAATCCTTGGCTCCTTGAACCCTTTCTTTTCCAAATCCTTGGCTCCTTGGCCCCTTCGCTTCTCCGAATCCTCGAACCCTTTTTTTCTGTCATCCCCGAGTGATTCTATCGGGGAACCATGTTTTTCTGTCATGCTCGAATGCCTCTATCGGGCATCCATGCAGTTTCTATCGGAGAACCATTACATCTTCTGGATTCCCGCTAAAAACCTGCGGGAATGACAGTGTTGTTGAGCTTTCTGTCCTCTGACCTCTGACCTCTGACCTCTGTCATCTGACCTCTGTCCTCTGCCTTCTGTCTTCTGTCTTCTGCCTCGCCCCCTTCGCTTCTCAGGGTAGTGTAAACCCTTTTGTGTAAATTCATTTAATGGATGAAGAAAGGATGTACCTCCTAATAAAATAGTGATCCAACAATACCACATAATTTAAAAAGGAGGAACATCCATGGAACTAAAAGCGAGTGTATTAGAAGCAATTGAATTAATCAAGGAGGTTGAGAAGGAATTTCACAATTATGTTGACAGTACCGGGCGTTTACCATATAACTAACTGAGTAGATTTGGTTTTCTACGATTTGGAAGTTTTTTCCTGAAAGTAGGCCTCCGGTTATTTAGCCGGAAATGTTTTGTTTCAATTCATGATCATGGATTTCTTTTCATAAGTGCTAATGAGACCTTTGAAAAATGTCATTTCGAGGAGCGCGAGCGACGAGAAATCCTAATCATGGCAGTTTGTTAAAGATTTCTCCCTTCGGTCGAAATGACAAAAATGGCGGTTATTCAAAGTTCTCTAATAATAATATGACACGCAATTCGTTGAGATTCATCATCTTATGAAAGCGGAGGCGTTGATTTTTCAATGATGAAGTCCGTCCGTAGTCAGTTGCTGATCCTTGTTTTTGCAGTCGTTCTCCCCGCCCTCGGCATTATCATTTACTCCGGCTATGAACGTCAACGCCACGACGTGGAAACGACAAAAGCGAACGCCCTGATCATGGCGCAGGGGTTGGGAAACGACCATGAAAACGACGTGGAAGCCACACGCAGATTTCTCATGACACTTGCCAGATTGCCTGTCCTGCAGAACCGGGACGCCGCTGCCTGCAACAAGCTGTTTCGTGAACTGCTCCGGGACAACCCTCAGTACACCACCATCTACGCGGCGGATCGTTACGGAAGAATGTATGCCAACGCACTTCCCTTCAGCAGCATCAGTATAAAGCAAAGTAACTACTTTCAGGAAGCGGTGCGAACAAAATCGTTTTCCGCCGGAAATTACTTCATCGGAAAAATAACAGGAAGGGCGGTACAGCCCTTTGCCTTCCCGGTAACGGATTCCGGCGGACGGGTGACCGGCGTGGTTGCTGTCGGTCTCGATCTCGAAAAATACGGCAGGGGGTTTGAGAAAATTACACAATTACCCAAAGGATCCACGCTGAACCTGCTGGACCGCAACTATACGCGACTCTATCGGTATCCAGATAACGATAAATATGTTGGCCAAACTGATTTGCCCGAGATGATAAGGGAGTTATCGAAGGGTCCGCGGGAAGGGGTTTTCACAGCCGTCGGAGTCGATGGGACCAGGCGTATTTTCGCATACCGGCAGTTTTTCCTGGAAGGCGGCTCTTCGCCCTACGTCTATCTGCGCATCGGCATTCCCGAGGAGCAGACGCTTGCTCCCGCCAGAAAAAGCTTTCTCCGCAACCTGGCGCTGGTGACGGTTTCCCTCGTGGCCGCCGGTTTGACGGCCTGGCTGCTGGCACACCTCCTGATTGTCAGAAGATTGGATCGTTTGGTCGATGCCTCCATGAAGGTGGGACAGGGTGATTTTTCGACACGCACGGGCCTTGACCACGAGGGAGGCGAGCTGGGTCAACTTGCGCGTTCCTTCGATGAAATGGCCCAATCCCTGGAGAAAAAGGAACTGGACCGCAGGCAGGCTGTGGAAGCGCTTCGTGAATCGGAAATTAAGTTTAAGAGCTACGCGGAACAGGCAATTGTAGGCGTATATCTCTTGCAGGGCGAGGTCTTCAAATACGTTAATCCCAAATTTGCCGAGATGTTCGGTTACACAGTTGAGGAATGTCTGAAAAACATGCCTTTTAAAAATCTGGTCTATACGGAAGATCTGGCCAACGTCACAGAACAGATCGGGAAGCGCTTAACGGGTAAAGACGATTTTGTTCATTACTCCTTTCGGGGCGTGAAGAAAAACGGGCAAATATTTGATGTTGAAATTTACGGATCTTCCAGTATTCATGAGGGAAGACTTGCGGCTGCCGGGACGATCCTGGACATCACCGAACGCAAGCGTGCCGAGGAAGAAATAAAACGCCTGGCGACGCACGATGCATTGACGGATCTACCCACGATGAAGCTGGCCAAGGACCGTTTGAAAATGGCCATTAGTCTGGCTCAGCGGAATCAAACAATGCTGGCCGTAATGTTTATCGATCTTGACGACTTCAAAAAGGTGAATGATACCCTGGGCCATGATGCCGGGGATTATGTTCTTAAACAAGTAGCTGACCGTCTGCTTTGCTGCGTGCGCTCAAGCGATACGGTCGCCCGTGTCGGGGGGGATGAGTTTCTGATCATTGCAAATGATGTTCATATTCCCAAAATTGCCGAACAGATTGCCGAAAAAGTAATCAACAGTGTGTCCAGTCCCATTGCTTTCAATGGAGGACAGGCATTTGTCGGTTCAAGTATCGGGATAGCGCTTTATCCCAACGACGGTCAAGATATTGACCAACTGATCAAACAGGCTGATAAAGCAATGTATCGAGCCAAGAACGCCGGCAAGGATAATTTCAGCTTCGCAAATAGCGGATAAAGGTGATCTGCTTTGGCGGAGCTAAAGAACAGGGAAAGGGAGATGGAGGATCAGGCCTTGAAAAATCGGTATGAATCTGATCCCTGATCACCAACAAGAAGGGAGAAAATTGGAAACCATGTCTATGTTTGTGAGTCTTTGGGTGAAACTGTTTTTTGTTCTTACACCCTTCTTCGCCCTTACGATGTTTCTCAGCCTCACTGAGAAACATGCGGCGACCGAGCGACGCAAACTCGCCATGTCGGTGTCCGTAGCTGTTGCCCTAATATGCCTCCTACTGTTTTTTGCAGGTAGACAAATCTTTTCCGTGTTCGGAATCACGCTGGACTCCTTTCGTATAGGTGCCGGCGTCCTTTTACTTCTTTCAGGCATCGGGCTTGTCCACGGAAAAACACGTGTTACCAAGAATGTCGAAGGGGACGTCGCGGTTGTTCCACTGGCCATCCCAATCATCGTTGGACCAGCAACCACGGGAACCATTCTCGTCATGGGCGCGGAGTTGAACGCAATGTCTACCAAAATCATCGGATGCTTGGCCATGCTTGCCGCCGTTGCAAGCGTTGCAATAGTGCTGCTCGCGGGTTCTTTCATCCAGCGCGTGCTTGGGACAAGAGGCATTGCCATTCTCAGCAGGTTGACTGGACTGATCCTTTCGGCAATCGCGGCACAGATGATCATGACAGGTGTCCAGGCATTTTTAAACTGTTCAACAGGACAATAGAAAAGGGGAAATTAGACATTGGTGGAATCAGCAGAACGCCTTCATGCCCATCAATATTTTTTATTTCTTTTTTCCTCATACATATGCGTATCCGCCTCTTTAATCAACTCATCAAGCGAACAGTGGGCTTCATGGTTATATCTTGCCACGCCTATGCTTAACAACAACTTGTAGTTCCTCGTTTCAAGGCTATTGTACCTCTCAAGAATATTATGAAAACGGTTTGTAAGTATGTTTCTGGCTTCATCCGGCGCATCTATAACGAGGACGGCAAACTCATCGCCCCCCATACGTCCTATGATATCAGATTCCCTGAACACCTCTTTTAAGATTTTAGTAACCTCAACGAGCGCCTTATCCCCTTCCTGATGACCAAAAACATCATTTATCTGTTTCATCTTATCTAAATCAATGAAATATAACAGCATATCCTTTTTTGCCCTCTCGGCAATCTTTAACTGTTGTTCTGCAAGGGTGATAAAACCACGCCTATTGTACAAACCGGTGAGTTCATCCGTCAAAGACATGGTCTGGAGTTGCTGTTCGAGACGCTTTCTTTCTGAAACATCCCTTAGATAAGCAAGCGATGCGGGCTTTCCATTGTAGATAGTTTTTGCCGCAGAGACTTCAATATAGAGGGCTGTGCCATCCTTTTTAATCCCCCTGAATTCGTATTTCGCCGGAACAGGTTCTCCAGCTTGTCTTTTTTTGTTATATTCAGTGACCATCTCCTGGTCATCCGGGTGGACAATCATAAACGGGGATTTACCTACCACTTCATCGTTGTTCTCATATCCAAACATATCGAGGAATTTTTGATTTACATAAACATGATAATCCCCTACAACCAGGGCAACAGCATCATTTGAATGTTCAATCAGCACCCTGTAACGTTCTTCTGATTCTTTAAGAAGCATTTCAGCCTTTATGTGTTCAGTTATCTCACGGGCAAAGATTGCTATGCCTGTCACCTTACCTCCGACACCAAATACAGGGAAGCAATACTGCTCGAAAACCATCCCTGCCCTTTCATCCTGAAAATGAACAGGTATTCCTGTAACAACAACATTTTTGTATTGCTCTTTTCTGTATGCCGCTACATCATCGGACAGGTGGTCGTAGATGCTTGTGCCTAAAATTTCTGTCAAGTCTTTGCCCAATCTCTTCGCAACTACAGCGTTTGCCAATAATACTTTTCCCTCAGTATCAACGAGGAGCATAGTTTCATACACGGCATCAAAAAATGCTTGGAGTGTCTCTTTACTTTCCTTGAGTATTTCCCTTGATTCTTCGAGTTTCGCCAACGAATGGCTCAACTCTTTAGTTCTATCTTCTATCTTTTTTTCAAGGTTTTCGTTATATCCCTGTATGGTATCTGCCAACTGATTAAAACTTGAGCTTAATTCACCCATTTCGTCGTTTGAATAAATTTTGGAACGTGCCATGAAATCTCTTTCTGAAAACCTTTTCATTGCATTTCTCAAATGTTTAATTGGTTTCACAAGGTCGTTTATCAGGTAAATCATGACGACTGTGCCAGCAGCAAGCGATAAGGCAAAGGCAAACAAAAACCAGACAAGGAGCCTTTCCAAAGGTTTTTTGTATTCTGATTTCTCAATCACAATCCCAAACGTCCAGCCTGGCAGTTTGATTTTACTGAATATTACGATCTTTTTTATGCCGTCATAATCAATAATCTCAATTTTGTTGTCATCGCCTTTTTCTATCTTTTGGAGCAAAGGACTATAAATACCGTTCATCTCCTCTGTTATGTGTTTCAACCCTTTTTCGGTCGGCTGAAACTCCTCGCCTGGATGAACAAGCATGTTTTGTTTATTATCAAGCAGGAATGTGTAACTTTTATCGCCTATTTTTACCCTTTTTACGATGTCTATCAGTTCGGTGACAAAGATGTCAGCAGATGCAACAGCAATAACCGAACCATCTTTTCTTATTGGTTCAGCCACTGTAATAATCATTTTTTTTGTTCTTGCGTCAAGATATGGTACGGTATAGACAATAGAGCCACCCTCTATTGCAAGTTGATACCAAGGTCTTGTAAGACAGTTATAATCGTGCGGCGGTACCCACCCAGAACCTGTTATCATCTTCCCGTCTGCAAACCCAACATACACATCAATTATTGGGGATTTTCTCCCTATCTCACGTTTATAGATACCGTTCAAATATTTTTTCAGAGACATATCGTCGCTGTCGTAAATCTCTTTATTCATCACAATCGAGTGAAGAATAGCCCCATTTTCAATAAAGAACATATTCAGTTCATTTGCAGATTTGAGTGTTGCTTCAGAAATCTTTTCGTTTATTTCCTTTTCAATAATCTTATACGATGTCCAATAACTTATTATTGAAATACTCATCAGCGAAAAGACGCAAATTATAAACCCTGCAAAGATAAATTTAGATTTTATGTGCTTGAAAATAGATATCTTGTTCATAATATATTAAACTTTAACAAAAAAAATAAATCTCGGAAATAGTTAAATTGTATTTCGTATCGAATAGTTATTTATCGCCTTTTATAGTGAAATACTAAATATTTCGTAGCAGCATTTTACAAAAAATGTTTTTAGAGGTAAACAATGGAAATCAGGATAATTAAACTTGACAGCCAAGTGCCCACTAAGGAAATAGGTACATCAGGCACAGCAAATATCTACAGAGTGATCGAAAATGGTGTTGAATTCAAGATTTTATTTAATTCATATATACACGGCAACTCCCTTCACATCGAAGGAAAAAATGGTTTTCTTTACACCGACCGAGAAAACGATACTGTCCATAGGCTTGTTTTAGCGATAAGCGAGGGCTGCGGAATGCGGACAGAAGCAGACGAAATCATAGAAGGATTGTCTTCTCTGTCAGTACAAGGGGTTATATATGCGGAACGAAGAAAAGAAACAAGAGAGATTATAATAACCGATAGAAGACCAGGTTGCACTAAAGGCAAACCATTAGTATTTATTGACGACCAAAAGATTGAACTGACCGATATTAAATAAAAATCAGGGTATTGATCAAAAAAGCACATCAGATACAGTTTTACCAATATCAGATGGATTTTTCACAACTCTGATACCTGCCGCTTCGAGCGTCTTAATCTTTGTGGCAGCGTCTCCTACCCCGCCTGAGACTATAGCGCCTGCATGACCCATGCGTCTTCCTGGAGGAGCTGTCACACCTGCAATAAACGCTACAACAGGTTTTTTCATATTTTCCTTGAAATAAGCAGCAGCCTGTTCCTCTGCCTGACCACCGATCTCCCCAATGATTACTACGGCATCAGTCCCGTTATCCTTTTCGAACATCTCGAGAAGATCCACATACTTGAGGCCGATAATCGGATCGCCTCCTATTCCAATGCATGTCGACTGACCGATTCCTATCTTTGTAAGCTGGTCAACCACTTCATAGGTTAATGTGCCGCTCCTCGAAATGATTCCAACGTTACCTTCTTTATGGATATAGCCTGCCATTACGCCTATCTTACACTTTCCTGGTGATATAATGCCCGGGGTATTAGGGCCGATTAGCACAGCATTTTTGTCCTTCATGTAATGTCTTACGGTAATCATATCTATAGTCGGTATTCCTTCTGTAAGACATACAACAATCTCTATGCCAGCTTCTACCGCCTCAAGGACAGCATCGGCTGCAAAGGCAGGAGGCACAAAAATGGCAGATGCATTAGCGCCTGTTTCGCTTACAGCAGCCACAACCGTGTTAAATATCGGAATACCATCAAATTTCTGCGAACCTTTACCGGGCGTAACCCCCGCAACCACGTTGGTTCCATAATCCAACATCTGTCTTGTATGAAATGCGCCCTCGTTACCGGTTATACCTTGTACAAGCACTTTGGTATTTTGGTCAACTATAATGCTCATCTGCTCCTCGTGATTCGCCTGGTCTTAACTGGTAGTTCATGGCCGAAAGCAACTATCTCGATGTTTATGTTATACGCAATAAACTTCAGGAAATCATCTAATTCAGTATATAATAATCCAGCTTCCATTAACCAATGTCTCACATCACAAATTGCTACTCATTCAACGCCTCTGCCACCTTTTTAGCCGCATCACCCATCCCGTTTGCTACGGCAAATGAAAGGCCGGATTCTGCAAATATCCGACGTCCTGTCTCAACGTTTGTCCCTTCCAACCTGATAACCATAGGCAATTTTATATCGAGTTGTCTCGCAGCCTCAACAACACCCTTGGCAAGCGTGTCACAACGCAGAATGCCACCAAAAATATTTATGAATATCACCTTAACATCAACGTCAAAAAGCAGTATCTTAAGACCTTCTGCAATCATCTGGGATGTAGCTCCTCCACCAACATCAAGAAAATTTGCTGGGGACGCACCTACATGCTTTATCAAATCCATCGTTGCCATCGCAAGACCAGCACCGTTTACCATACACCCTACATTACCTTTAAGTTTGATATAATTGAGATTGTATTTCGAAGCCTCCACCTCAAGCGGGTTCTCCTGGTCCATATCCCTCAAAGATTGAAAATCAGAATGTCTGTAAAGTGCATTATCATCGATGTTTATCTTTGCATCAAGCGCAACAACATCGCCTTTTTCTGTAATTACAAGCGGGTTTATCTCTGCAAGAGAACAATCCTTATCTATGAAAAGACGGTACAGACTTAATATGATACCGCTCATCTTTCGCAAAAGAGATACATCAAGACCCAATGAAAAACATATCCTGTTTGCATGGAAAGGTCTTAAACCTATTCCAGGATCGATATTCTCTTTGAAGAGTTTTTTAGGCGATTCAACTGCAATCCTTTCAATCTCCATGCCGCCTTCGACGCTCGCCAACAAACTGACACATGCGTTCACCCTGTCAACAGTAATACCAAGATAGAGTTCTTTAGAGACCTGAAGCGCCTCTTCAAAAAGCAGATGATTTACAGGTTTTCCCTCTTCGCCGGTTTGCGGTGTAACGAGTCTTTTACCAAGAAGTCCAGACGTAGCATTTTGGGCCTCATCGAGGTTGTTTACTATCTTTATGCCGCCGCCCTTGCCTCTCGCTCCTGCGTGAATCTGCGCCTTGACAACGACAGGAAAGCCGCCAACATTCTCAACTGCTTTTGGTATTTCTTCCGAAGATGTTATTACATAGCCTTTAGGGATGGGGATATTGTAAGCACCGAGGAGTTGTTTAGCCTGAAATTCATGTATCTTCATCTACCCGCTCACTCAGCATTTGAGGTACGGATGCCTTTTGAGCCTTCATCGCAGCATTCATTCCTGCCTTAAGTGCATCACGGTTCAGTTTTTCTGTTCCTTTTGGTACTCTCGCCATCACAGCCGCTTCGATTGCCTTCGGTGTAACTATTGTGGTAAGTTTAGCTATCGCCCCGAGTGCTACGATATTTGCTACCATCTCACGTTTCAGGTTCTCGCGGGCAATCCTTGTGAATGGAATTCTAAAAGCCTTTTGTATGGGTACTTGATTGACAAATGTCGAATCAACAATAAGGATACCATCAGTCTTGAGGTCCATATAATAGTCGTCACACGATTTTTGATTCATGGCAAGGAGCAAGTCAAGACTCATTGCCTTGGGATAATCAATCTCTGTGTCGCTTAAAACAACCTCTGCCTTGCTGGAACCGCCTCTCGCCTCAGGCCCATAGCTTTGCGTTTGGCTAACAAATTTACCATCGTAAATACCAATTGCCTCAGCAAGGATAATCCCCATAAGAATCAAACCCTGCCCTCCAGAACCGCTCAAACGTATGTCATATCGAAAACTCATGTCTTAATCCTTTAATATTAGATAGCTATAAGGCTCGATTTATCGATGTTCACCCAACCCTCTAATTTTAAAACCCTTTCTATCAACTATGCGCTGCCCTTATCCTGTTTCGATTTTGCATCATTTTGCCTCTTTTGCCCACCTTCTTATCTTTTCGTACTCTTCATGAAAAACAGGCAATTCCTTATCAACCAAAACACCAATCCTGAACTTATCTTTTAATTCATCATCCTTCATCTGGGTAGCTTTTTCAACTGTAACTGCGTGTTCTTTCTGCCACTTCATCATTTCAACAGCAGAGCCCATTCTATTTAATTTCCCATACTGTGTATGGCAATGACCTATGACCTCAATCACAGAGAAACCCTTTTTTTTGAATGTCATTTCCATAAGACCATCCAACATCTTCGCATGATATACCGTGCCACGTGCCACAAACACTGCACCAGCAGCAACCGCTAGTTCGGATATATTGAAAGATTGTTCGACATTTGAATAGGGAGATGTTGTGGTTTTCATGCCATACGGTGTTGTCGGCGAGTACTGACCCCCTGTCATACCATACACGCTGTTGTTCAGTATGACAGTCGAAATATCAACATTCCTTCTTGCAGCATGGATAAAGTGGTTTCCGCCAATAGCCACGGCATCTCCGTCGCCCATAACGACAATCACTTTCAGGGCAGGATTTGCCAATTTTATACCGGTTGCAAAAGTAAGTGCCCTTCCATGTGTCGTATGCAGCGTGTTGAAGTCAACATATACAGGCATCCTTCCGGTACACCCAATACCAGAGACAAGCACAATCTCGTCCTTGTTATATCCACATTCATCTATAGCCCTGATCAAAGAACCAAGCATAATTCCGATACCGCAACCGGGACACCAGACATGCGGAAATTTCTTGTCATGCCTCAAATATTTATGGATCAATTTGGTCACCTCAGCCATCAGCGTACCTCCTTGATCTTTCTCAATATTTCTTCGGGGGTGATAATTGTACCATCAACCTTGTTTATCGTAAACACCTTTGCATCGGTTTTATTTACCCTTTTTACCTCTCTTGATATCTGCCCCATGTTCATCTCTGGTACAATGATTATCTTTGATGTCTGGAGCACCTTTTCAACTGGAGTTCTCATAAATGGCCATATAGTATTCAGTTTCAGTGCACCAACTTTCAGACCCCTTTCTCTCGCGTCCCTCGCTGCCCTTTTTGCGGATCTTGCCACACACCCATAGGCAATAATAGTGATTTCAGCATCATCCGTCTCAAAAAACTCTCCCATGTGCAACTCGGCAAAATGCTGGCTTATCTTTCTGAACAAACGCCTTATGAAAGGGTCAATCTCATCTGGTCTCGATGTTGGAAAACCCCTTATATCATGCGTAAGACCTGTCACATGATAACGGTATCCATCACCAAAATTTGCCATCGCAGGAACACCCCTCGGGGTATCTTCATATGGTATATACCACTCTGGGGGCACCGTAGGTTTAACTCTGTTAAATATCTCTATGTCCTCGTCTTCATCGATGGATATCTTCTCCCTCATATGAGCTACCACTTCATCGACGAGTATGATAACCGGAGTTCTAAATTTTTCTGCCATATTAAAGGCCCTTATCGTAATATCATAACACTCCCTCACTGTGGATGGGCACAACACGATAATGGGATGGTCGCCATGGGTACCCCATCTTGCCTGCATAACATCGCTTTGCGACGGAAAAGTGGGAAGACCAGTGCTTGGTCCACCACGCATTGCATCAACAATGACACAAGGTACCTCTGCAATGACTGCATAACCAAGGTTCTCCTGCATGAGAGAAAATCCAGGACCGCTCGTCGCAGTCATGGACTTTACGCCGGCAAGAGATGCGCCTATAATGGCACCCATACTTGCTATCTCATCCTCCATCTGTATGAACGTTCCATCCACCTGTGGAAGCTTTACAGAGAGTAGCTCTGATATCTCGGTTGCCGGAGTTATGGGATAACCCGCAAAGAAACGACAACCGGCACGTAAAGCCCCCTCTACTATGGCCTCATTGCCCTGAAGCAGCAGCTCCTTTTTTGTCTTTTTCTTCAATCTTTTCTCCTGCAATTATTTTCCCTGTCTTTCCTCGGGATAGTCATTTTCAAAATTTCTTTTCTTATCTTTATTGTAAACGGTTATTGCAAAATCAGGGCATCTCATCTCACACCAACCACAACTGATACATTTGTCAGGTTCTTTTACGTATGGGTAGCCCCCCTCGTCGCGAGCGAGAACACCTGCTGGACAAAATGCAACACATATCCCGCAAGCCTTGCACCATGCCCTGAAAATATCTATGTTAGGCGCTTTTTTCTTTTTAGAATCAGACATATTTTGCCCTTTTTAAAGATTTTAATTTATTCAATATCTTAATACTATAGTGCGTAGAATCGGTCAAGTTATTTATAAATATTTTTTTTAAAAAGCGTGGGTTCTTAAGGGTAGGTTAAAAATTTTTTTGGTTAAGTTTCTTTATATCTTTATGATTTAGACTCTATTATCAATGTAACCGGGCCCTCGTTGACAAGGGATATGTTCATAGATGCTTGAAATATACCGGTTTCCACCCTTTTTACATCTTTTTTCGCCGCTTCAACAAATATCTCAAACATTCTCCTGGCATCTTCCGCACCCATAGCACTTGTAAAAGACGGCCTCCTCCCTTTGGAGCAATCTCCATAAAGCGTGAATTGCGATACAATGAGCAACTCACCTTGTATGTCGAGCAGCGATTCATCAAGTTTACCGGTTTCTTTCTCGAATATCCTGAGGTTAATGATTTTATCAACCATCCATTGGACATCCCTGACGGTGTCGTCCCTGCCTATCCCAAGAAGCACCATCAGTCCACGGTTTATACTTCCAACTACTTTGCCGTCGACCTCTACAGATGCGTTTTTGACCCTCTGAACAACCGCTCTCATAATAAAAAAGGGGCAAGGACGGCATTAGCCTTTGAACTTTCTACCTCTTGCCCCTAAAACCCTTTTTTTACTTTTCCTGTTCTTTTTCCTTCTTTACTTGCTCTATTATCTTCGGCGCTATATGTGCAGGAACTTCCTCATAATGGGAAAACTCAACCATAAACGAACCCCTTCCGCCCGTCATAGAACGAAGGTCAGGGGCATATTTTAAAATCTCCGCCATTGGAACTGCAGCTTTTACCACCTGATTACTGCCTTTTGATTCAACTCCGATGATCTTTCCTCTTCGGGAGTTCATATCACCCATAATATCACCCATAAATTCATCAGGCACAATAACTTCAATCCTCATTATAGGTTCGAGTAGAGTAGGATTGCATTGCTCCAGACCCTTTTTAAAACCCATCGAAGCGGCTATCTTAAAGGCCATTTCCGAAGAGTCAACATCGTGATATGAACCGTCATAAAGCATAACACGAACATCTGTTACAGGGTAGCCGGCAAGAATGCCCTGCGGCATCGCCTCAACAATACCCTTTTCAACCGCAGGTATGTATTGTCTTGGAATTGCCCCACCCACAATCTTATCAACAAATTCAAAACCTTCACCCCTTGGTAAAGGTCCAATTTCGAGCCAGGTATCACCGTACTGTCCCTTGCCACCCGACTGCTTTTTATATTTCCCCTGAACCTTTGTAGTTCCCTTGATTGTTTCTTTATAAGGTACTTTCGGCTCTTTCAGGTCTACTTCAACACCAAACTTTCTCTTCATCTTTTCTACAACAACCTCGATATGCACCTGTCCCATACCGGAAAGGATAAACTCCTTGGTTTGTTCATCCCTTGAATATTTTATCGTCTGATCTTCCTCTATCAGTCTGGCAAGAGAGGTGTTAAGCTTATCCTCATCTCCTTTTGCCTTTGGCTGAAGGGAAAAGGAGATCACAGGCTGTGAAATAGAAACCTCTTTATATTTGATTGGGTTCTTCTCATCACACAATGTATCGCCTGTTCCAACGTCCTTCAGTTTTGACAGAACAGCAATGTCACCAGCCGAAGCAAACCCAGCCGATTTTTGCTTTTTTCCAACAAGAAAGAATATCTGCCCTATTCTCTCTTTTTCATCTTTTGAAACATTCAGGACTGTCATATCAGGATGTATTTCACCGGAATAGATCTTAAACAATGTTAGCTTGCCAGCAAAAGGATCAGTAATGGTTTTGAACACGAATGCACTAAAAGGTTCATCTGATTTTATTTTTCTTTTCAACGTATTTCCCGTCTTTGGATCCAATCCTTCAACTTCGTTCTTGTATGTAGGGGGTGGAAAACACCTTACAATATTATCCAAAAGTGTATTGATACCTATGTTTTTTGCCGCAGAACCACACATAATCGGTGCAATACGCCTTGTCCAAATACCGTCCTTCAGACATTTCTCTATTTCTTCTTCCTTTATCTCATCTCCATTAAGATAGCGTTCCATTACTTCATCATCCATTTCAACAGCAATCTCAACAAGTTTTTCTCTGTATTTATTTGCTTCAGCCTGAAACTCAGAAGGTATATCGATGCGGTCGAAACCTCCGGAACCATCATCTTTATAAACATAAGCCTTCATTGATAGAAGGTCTACAACGCCCCTTAACGATTCTTCTTTGCCCATCGGCAATTGTATAACCAAAGGGTTTGTATCGGTAAAATTTTTCTGCACATCTTCTACAGTTCTTTCAAAATCAGCCCTCTCCCTGTCAAGTTTATTAATAAAGATACACACAGGTATTGAAAACTCGTTTGCGTACTGCCATACCTTTTCGGTTCCCACTTTAACGCCTGAAACTGCGCTAACCACAATCACTGCCGCATCGAGTACACGCATACATAATTTGGCATCGAAAATGAAATTGTCATCGCCGGGCGTATCTATAAAATTAAACTTGTTTTTTCCCCACTCAAAACATGCGAGTGATGAAGAAATAGTGATCTTTCTTTCAACCTCCTCGGACTCATAGTCCATCAAAGAGGTACCATCATCAACCCTTCCGAGCCTATTGTTTTCACCTGAAAGAAAAAGCATAGCCTCAACAATAGATGTCTTCCCTTCTCCTCCATGTGAAAATATACCAACGTTTCTAATATTATCCGACTCATACTTTTTCATGTAAACTCCTTTTGAAAATTAAAAAATCGAAGTTAATTTTGTGAATTTTACATGGGTTTGTTCAAAAAATCAAGGATTTAAACAATCCCTATAGATACCACACTTGTTATTGACACTCACAGTCTTTTTATGTTTAAGTAATACCTTGAAATAATTAAGAGGTGACATAATGAAAAGGACTTACCAGCCTCACAACAAAAGCAGAAAGAGAACACATGGCTTTCTTGTGAGAATGAGAACTGCATCCGGAAGAGATGTTATTAGAAGAAGAAGGGCAAAAGGAAGAAAACAACTGTCTGTTTAGTTCTAATTTTAGTGATCTCTATTTTTAAATAAGACAAACAAATCAAAGCTAATTTAATAATCGCTGGTCACTTACAGTTGTTAACAGACAGATGAATGTCATGGAATTCACTTTCACTAAAAAAGAAAGGTTGAATAAAAAGGATTTTCAGGGTATAAAATGGAAAAAGTACAGGGAAACAGACCATTTTATCCTTCTTTTACATAACAATAATACGGGCATAAAAAGATTAGGGGTAAGCATAAAGAAGGCAGCAGGGTGTGCGGTCAAACGAAATAAGATGAAACGTCTTGCAAGGGAATTTTTTAGGCTAAATAAATATTTGTTTAATGACAACAAAAACCATCTTATAAGAATAAAAACACTGCCGCAGAAACTGACACATGAGGTTACATTTCAGGAACTTCATTGCCTGTTAAGCAGGAACATCCAATAATGAAGAAGATTGTCATTTTATTAATAGATATTTACATCACATATATATCTCCGTTCGTCCCAACTGAGTGCAGATTTTATCCTACCTGCTCTTGTTACATGAAGGAATCGATTGAAAAGAAAGGCATTATCATGGGTACGCTGAATGGCCTTAAAAGGATATTAAAATGCAACCCCTTGCATTCGGGCGGATATGACCCGGTAAAATAGCGGAGGAACTGAATGGAAAAACGTACCATTATAGCACTGGTTTTGACAATCGCCATCTTATTTGTTTTTCAAATGTATTTTACACCCAAATCACAGCAACCTGATGTATCGCAACAAAAGACAGAACAGGTTCAAACAAAAGACCAGGAACAGCAAAAGGCTCAATCCACCATTCAGGAAGTTCAAAAAGGTATAAAAGGCAAACCTCTAAAAGGTGAACCTACAAAAAGACCCTTAACTAAACCAGTCACAGAGACGAAAGAAATTTTTGTAGAGACACCACTTTTGAAAATAACCTTTCTTGACGTGGGCGGCGGCATTAAAAGCGTAAAACTAAAAAATTATAAGGAAACCGTAAAAGACAACAAAGAAAAAGAGATGGTCGAAAACATAATGCCATACATCTTTACACCAAAGGTTTTCAAAAGAATACAAAATGAAATCGTAGATGACGGTGCAGTATTTAAACCAGACAAAACAAATTTATATGTAACCAACAAAGAAGATACCCTCGTCTTCACGGGAACATTGACAAATGGTACCAGGGTAATCAAAAAGTATAGATTTTATCCTGATTCATACGCAATAGACATGGATGTTGAAGTTGAATCGTCAGAAAACGACAAAACATCGGTCGATCTTGTCATGATTACCGGAAAAAAGGAGTCGAACTACACCTTTAAAGGACCATTTTATTTTAACGGTAAAAAATTTGAACAGATTGAAAAGCTCGAAAAAGAAATCGAAATACCAAAAGATTTTAAATATGCAGGTCTTGATGATGGTTTTTTTGCGTTTATCTACATTCCGCAGGGGTCATCACTATCTCCACTCACCATTTTGAAACAAGATCCAAAGTCAAACGAAAGCCTGCCGATACTTAGGTTGTCTATGGATAAACCGGTTCTTTCGGCGAAACTATATTTCGGCCCAAAAAAATCTGATATACTTGCAGGGCTAAATGTAAAAGCCGAAAAGATAGTCGACTTCGGATGGTTTGATGTCATCGCAAAACCCCTTATCATGGGGCTTAATCTTTCTAACAAGGTCACTCATAATTACGGCATAGATATCATCCTTCTTACAATACTCATCAAAATCATTTTCTATCCTCTGAGCGTGAAGAGTTACAAATCAATGAAAGAAATGCAAAAACTTCAGCCCCAGATAGCAAAGCTAAAGGAAAAGTACAAGGATGATAAACAAAAATTGAACCAGGAAATGATGGAGATTTATAAGAGAAAAGGTGTCAACCCTATGGGTGGATGCCTTCCGATGATCATCCAGATACCAGTGTTTTTCGCCTTATACAAGGCACTTTCAGGTGCAATCGAGCTAAGGCATGCACCCTTTATGTTCTGGATTAACGACCTTTCCGCACCTGAAGACCTGTTTTCATTCACGGTAATGGGTTTCACAATACCAATAAGGATACTTCCATTGATAATGGGTATTACCCAGATGATTCAACAGAAGATGACCCCAACCAGTGTAGACCCCATGCAGGAGAAGATGATGCTTTTTATGCCCATCTTTTTTACCTTCCTATTTTGGGGTTTCCCGTCAGGTCTTGTTCTGTATTGGCTTGTAAATAATGTCATTTCTATCGGACAACAATATTACATCAATAAAAAAGTCTCTTGAGGGGGCACCATGGATTTTATAGAAATAGAAGGTAAAACATATGAAGAGGCAATAAAAAAGGCATCTCTGGAACTGAATGCAGAAGAAAAAGACCTCGACATAGATGTAAAGGAAGTTGACACAAAAGGCATTCTTGGCCTGCTCGGCAGCAAAAAGATAAGGATAACCGCACGTTTGAAAACAACTGCGATGCCAGAAACTGTTGAAAAACAAGAGGTTACTGAAAATGCTGAAGAGCCTGAAGAGTACGGTAAAAGATTTCTCGAAGAAGTTTCAAAATTTGTAGGTCTATCCTTTAGCGTAAGGGCAACAAAAACAAAAGACAGACTCACATTTCTCGTTCAATCTGACCACGGAGATATCTTTATTGGAAAAGAAGGGGATGTTCTGGAGTCCTTACAATACATGCTTCGCCTTGCAATTGCGAAAAGATACAAGCAGGGCTTGAAGTTACTTATCGATATAAACGGCTATCGTGAAAAACGAAAAAAAAGCCTAACAGTCATGGCTAAAAGACTCGCCGATAGGGTAAAAAGAACTGGAAGACCACTGAAGACTGACCCCTTAAATCCTTATGAAAGAAGGGTTATTCACACCCTTTTCAAACATAACAGAAATATCAAAACAAAAAGTGAAGGTGAAGGGCATACAAAAAAGGTGGTTATCTCACTAAACAGGATTACGAATGGAAACCGCAAGTTCGTGAATGGAAACCGCTGACACTATATGCGCCATCTCTACACCTCCCGGTGAAGGGGGGATAGGCATAATAAGGATGAGCGGGCACCTCGCCCATTCAGTTTTAAAGGATATCTTCGTACCTAAAAAAAAACGTAAAACATTTCTTTCCCGCAGACTTTATCTCGGCAATATCGTAGATCCAAAGAATAACAAGAATATCGACGAGGTCTTTGTTGTCTTTATGGGTGCACCACATACCTACACGAAAGAGGACATCGTTGAGGTCTATGCCCATGGCGGCTATGCAACACAAAAAAACATACTCAACTTAATGATGGAGCATGGCGCAAGACTTGCCGAACCAGGCGAATTCACAAAAAGGGCGTTCCTCAACGGCAGAATAGACCTGATACAGGCTGAATCTGTTCTTGATATTATACAGAGCGAAACAGATGAAGAGCTACAAAATGCAATAGGGCATCTCAGCGGAAGATTGTCTGAAAAGCTTAATTTAATCAAATTAAACATCAAAAAGGCGGTTGTTGAGGTTGAAGCCCTTATCGATTTCCCCGAAGAGGACATTGATGTCGATATAAAAAACATATTTCCAATGCTCAAACAAACAAAACATCTTATAAAAAAGCTGATTAATTCATATTATGAAGGCAAAGCGGTTAAGCAGGGTTTCGAAGTACTCATCCTCGGCAAACCCAATGTCGGGAAATCAAGCCTATTGAATGCGCTGATACTCAAAGAAAAGGCAATCGTTACCCCCATTCCCGGTACAACCAGAGACCTTGTTGAAGATTCAATACACATCAAAGGCATAAAGATAAAGATCATCGATACCGCAGGGCTAAGGAACCCGATTGACATAGTTGAAAGTGCGGGAATTGAGAAGACAAGGCAAAGGATTCCTGATGCAGACCTTGTTATCTGGCTTCTTGACAACTCAAGCCAATTCACCAATGAAGATAAAAATATCTATAAACGTATCATTTCAAAAAGGAAAATAGTTGCAGTTAATAAAATTGATCTGCCACAAAGACTTGATACTCATGAACTCAGTTCGAGATGTCTTGATTGGAACGAGATATCTATATTAAAAGATGTAGGACTTGAACAGCTAAAAGACAACATATATGAGAAACTTATGGAAAAGGGGATGAAAAGCCCTGGCGCCTTCATTACAAACGAACGACACAGAAATGCACTTAAAATGTCATTAGAAGAAATAGAGGAAGCAACGCGACTGATTAAAATAGATATGCCGCTTGAAGTCATAGCATATGCCCTTAACAATGCACTCTTTTATCTCGGTGAAATCACTGGTGAAACCTGTCCAGATGACATTCTCGACGAAATCTTCCAACGCTTCTGCATCGGGAAATAACAGGTGGGCGAATCTGTCTGTCATAGGGCGATCTTCTTGAAAAATGCTCACCATTATACATATCAAATAGTTACAAAATAGTTCAGGGCAATTTCCCGTGCAAAGGTCTAAAATTGACAATAACCTTTTTATAACTATTATAAATAGAGACCTTTGAAAAACGTCATTTCGAGGAGCGCGAGCCTGCCCCCGATGTCATTTCGAAGGAGCGCAAGCCTGCCCCCGATGTCATTTCGAAGGAGCGCAAGCGACTGAGAAATCCTAAGATCCCTCATTGTATTCGGGACATGGATTTCTCCCTTCGGTCGAAATGACAAAAATGGCGGTTATTCAAAGCTCTCACATGATGAATGGTGCCTGAGATATCTATACTTGCCTTCCATGGCACAATAAAAGCCTATTAGGAATGAGAATAGACAGTAAAAATATAAAGGTTGCGCCCATATCTTCTCTCTTTAGCCATGTTCTTGTGGTTCTTCAGGCAACTGTGAACTGTGCCACACGGCTATTACCCAGACAGTATCATTCTTAATCTTATAGAAAAACCGATACGGTCTCACAATAACTTCACGAAAAGGAAGGTCGGGGAACTCAGGAATGTGCCTCCCTGATTCTGGATATGTCTTTAGCCGTGAAAGTACTTTTTCTGCCTTCTCGCGGAATTTTACCGCAGCGGAAGGATTATCACGGAAAATGTAAGCAATAGCGTCAAGAAAGTGCATTCGTCCTGTGGGTGTAAAACGAACCTTCACCGTTTTGTTACCTCAAGAAAGCGTTCGGCCTCTCTCAAAACTTCATCCAAGTCGTAACCGACTCCGGCCTCTATCTCTTTCTCTCCTTTTGCAAGTAGCCTTAATATGTCAAGCTCGCGTTGAGTCTCTTCGTACGTCTCCATGCTAACCATGACAACCGCTGCACGTCCACGCCGAGTAATGAAAACCGGTTGCCTGGTTGTTGAAACATCCTTGACTATGTCGCTGGCGTTTTCTCTGAGATTGGAAATAGGGATGATCTTTGGTGTTGATGGCATTATATTCACCTCCCTTGAAAATATTAATTGTATTATCAATGCCAAGTTCTGTCAAGTCAGCAACTATATTTTTGGATAACAATGGGATCATGACACAGGACAGAGATGCCCTTTATTTTTTACATTCTACCTGTGTTTCCTTCAAAAAGCGCATATCCATTTTCTTTTACCAATGTTTCACCATGTTGCACTGGTTATGTTTGTGCGGCAAAAAAAGATAGAGAATAATATTATGAATGGTGCCTGAGACATCTATACTTGCCTTCCATGGCACAATAAAAGCCTATTGGGAATGGGCAAGAATAGAAAATGAAAATATAAAGGTTGCGCCCATATCTTCTCTCTTTAGCCATGCTATTCTTCTCCAATGTTTAAAAAATTATTCTTGTATTCAAAATCTATAGTGGTATCAACTTCTACCAGTCTTTTTTTAAGTAAATGGGCATTTATAAATGTTTTGTTTTTTAAATACAAAAAACAAGAATTATTATACATGATTTGCCTATATATCGTAAACGAGCCATTGTCTGATTTCGGCAGTTCCTCCTTGAAGAAAATCCGGTGCCTTGTGGATCAAAAGCTGACCAAGGACAATTATTTTTGGTTAACATTATCTTTGATTTAATTTACTGATATTTTTATTCATCGCCTCAATACACATATCAGATTGGCAGGCAGCCAAACCAAGTTTGTACACCTCAAGGGCATCGCTGTTCCTTCCAGATTTTTCGAGCGTTAGTCCTATCTCCTCCAGTATTATAAAGTTATGACCCTGCGGTCCAGCAATACAAACACCATTTTTTATAGCTTTGATATCTGCCATACCCGAAACAAAATCACCTTTGAGACAATAGATTTGAGCACGTGAGATGAAGGTATCGCAAAGAGTTTTGTCCATTTCAAGTGCCCAATTAACCAATTTGAGCGCCTCTTCGAAGTTGTTTTTCTTTGCCTCCATATAACCCGCAACCCTATACTCCATAATAAGTTCTTTTTTGATGACCTTCATGTAATCATTGCCACAGACATCGTCAACAACTTTAGGCATATCGCCCTTTTTCATGAAAAACCTATCTCCGGGCAATAAACTACCAGCAATCGATACAGCCTTACCTTCGAAGAAAGAAAGATCGATGTCATTTTCGATACGTATGGGATATGCCTTTGAAGGCACACTTGTCTGAGAGTCTTTATAAACGCTGAAAAATCTGCCCCCTATGACACAACCATCAAGTATCTTTTCAACAGGCATCGATCCTTCGGCAACCGTCAATATTAAAAAAGCAAAGGACAAAAGCAGGATAAAGGAAATTAAAACATTAACTGCATTTTTTCTAAGCATGTTCTGCTCCTCCTACATCAATTTAGACTTTGCTAAATATCCAACAAAATTTTATTTTTATCTGTTCATTTGCCAAGGTTTACTGCAGCATCTGGCACTGATCCCACATTATATCTGTCATAACATCTTTTCGCACAATCACCGGCATTTATAGGAAAATGTCTCCATCACCCAAATCCTTGATTTACGCAAGGTCCATTTGATGGTTTTGCACAATGAGGTGAAGTATCTCTCGGCTTCGGGTCATAAAATGTTGCAACGACACCAGGTACTGCTGTGGTATTACACTGGCAAAGAGGGCAGGACCTAAACTGCCGTTTTTGACATCAAGAAGCATCCTCGCAATGGCAACATCATTAGGGGTATTCACAAACCTTGGGGAACCCTGAAGTTTTACCAGGACAGCGTCACGATCATCCTTTTTTTCTCCCGCTGCATTTCCCTGCCCACAAAGCCCTGAAGATAACGTAAGAACAAGTACAGTGTAGAAAATTATAAATAACCTTTTGTTGTTTGTGGTCTTAGCCATAATTACCTACTCCTTTTAACCCTCCCCCATTTCTGCTGGTTGCTTTACATAATTTTGTAATTTCGGAAGGGTCGAGTTCAATGTGCCTTTTCCAACAACAAGAGGTTATTACGGGCTAATTCAAAACCGGGTTCTATCTGGAGTGCTTTAACATAAGAGCCCTTCGCCTTGTCATATTGCCCTGCAAGGTAATACGCATATCCAAGATTGTTGAAAACTCTCGCCTTTTTAGGCGATTTGCGTGCAGTATCCTCCCATAGAGCAATCTCGCTTCGATAAACATGATTACGCATAATAGTGAAATAGCCGAGCATCAAATATACACATAAGCCAAAAATCAAAAGGGTCTTTTTGTATCTTTCACATATATTAAAAAACATTCCAGATACCATTGTTATAAAGAAAAACACCCCTAACCCACCTATATAGAAATGTCTTTCATTAATAATATCATTTCTCGGCACAATTGTATTGATAAACATGACTTGAAGGAAAAACCACAAAATACAGAATGATAACCAAGGCATTCTGAATATTGAAATAATACCGGCAAACAAAAGTAATGATAGTAAACCGGTTTCAAGGATAACGGGCAACGACCATTTCACTATCACTGGCAAATCAGGGTCTATATTCAAATCTGTAAGCAAGAATAGTCGGGACAAAAGATACATAACCCCGTTAATCTGGCTCAGCAAATTAGCATGAAATCCTCGCAACTCAAAACTGAAAACAAGGAGTTTTGCATAACGTGAGTGTGTAATAATGAAAAATATCATGGGAATTAACAGCAGCCAATGTACAGCCTGTCTCCTGATAATAACGTATACAGAAAAGGGTTGTCGTCTATCTGTCAACTCCCAGAGAATAAGTGCAAGAGGTAGTGTCACGGCTACTTCTTTTGTTGCGACACCAAAGACAAAAAGAATAGGGGAAAGAACATACAGAAAAAACCTTCGGTTTTCGATTCTTCCGTAGACATACGAAAGCATACTCCCAAAATAGAAGGTGCTCATAAGAGAAGCTGATCTGGCACTGATATATGTTACAGCCTCAGTCTGGATTGGATGAAGACCGAAAAAAAGAGCGGTGAGAATGGCGATACCACGCTTCGAGTACAGCGCATACTGTTGTTTATTTTCGAGGAACTTCAGAATAATTGCATATACAAGCACAACGTTCAACAAATGAATCACTATATTAAATAGATGGAAACCAAAAAGACCCATGTCTGAAGCCCAGTTCATAGTATAGGTGAATTTTAAAAACGGTCTGATACCCTGACCTATATCTTCCCACCACGCAGACCATGAATGAACAACAGGATTGAATACGATTACGTTGTAGTCATCGAACTGGAAACTACCACTGAAGGCGTTAATATAGACAAATATGACAGGAAAAACAATAATGGCAATGTCTGTTGCAAATTGAAAGCGTGGAGAAGAATTGGTTTTTGCATTGTTGCGGGCTTCACCAAAGGTCAAGCCCGCAATCTCATCTAATTTCAATATATCCTAAAGTTGAAATAATTGGTTACTTTTTTCTATTTTATAAAGACCTTGTGTTTTTCCAAAATCGTTCTGAATTCTTTGTGTTTTCTTAAATTTTCGATATCAGGGTCTTTTCTTAAAGAATCATAGCTGCTAAAACCTCTTGCCAGAGCAGCATCAAGCTCATCGAGACCGTAATCGACGCTGCCCATGAGTGAATAGCAGGATGCGAGGTTATAGCGTATGTTTGCGCTGTCAGGCTTTAATTCTTTGGCCTTTTTCAAATCATCAAGCGCTTTGTTATACTTCTTTTGCATCATATAAGCCACACCCCTGTTTGAATATGCCTCAGCATAGCTCGGGTCTTTCTTTATCGCATTAGAAAACTCATTGATCGCATTTTCGATGTTTTCATTAAAAATCGCCGGTGAGTTTGCATTCTTTGCAACACTTACATACGACAACCCCTGCTTTATATGGCTTTTTACTTCAAGACTCGGTTCGCCTGCCGAAGGTGTTTGTTGAGTTCCGGTCGGGGGAGGTGGAGGCGGCGCCGGAGGTGGAGGCGGTGCTGCCTCCTGTTTTGCAACGGCTGGTGTCTCAGGTTTCTGCTGACACCCTATAATACCTATTGAAAAAACACACAATATCATAAATACAATCAAAAACCTCTTTTTCATGCTGCAAACCTCCTTATATTTATCAGATTACTTTTTAGAAAATCTCATGTTCCAGTCAGTATTGGTAGCCATTGCTTGGGGGTTCTGCTCAATATCAGCGCCTTTTTCCTGTTTGACCTGTCTTACTACGAGAGGTTTCGCATATGTAAAGGCATCCTTGACAGATCCCTGATAACGCCCAAGTCCATCAACAAAATAATATGTAAAAACGCTCTGGCGCAAGGTATCGGACTCCCATGATTTTTCACCCGCACTGCTTGCGCTTATCAATACCTTGCCATATCCATCCTGTGAATCAACGCTTTTAGCAGAGCTTGCCTTCGGTCGTGGTTCATCTTCAAAAACTATGTCTTTGGCACCTAAAAGTCTCTTACCGTAAGTCTTTGAAACGCCATAACCCTCATCCTCTTCAACAACGCCCAAAGATTTGCCGCCAGCAGGTAAAAACCCCGGCACAGCTTTATATGCACCATTACTGTAGCAGGTGTCAAGGATCATGACAAGTCTCTTCGCCTGTAGATTTTCAACGAAGTCTTTCAGCATTGAGTCTGTTACAGAGGTGTGCCAGACCCTTTCACGGGGTTTCACCTCTGTGTCATAAGTTACAACATGAACACCGCCAAACTTATCCGGGGGCGTACCATGACTACTCATATATATAACAACAAGGTCATCGGGCCCCACAGCCCTTTTGATACCCTCAAGGTAACGAGCTATATTGTCTCTTGTTGCATTCTGGTCTGTAAGAAAATAGACATTATTTTTCGGAAATCCCGCCCTTCTCGGGTCAACAAGAAAATTATAAAAGCTTCCTGCGTCCCTGACAGAATACTGCAAGGGCGTTATGCCACTCTTAAACTTTCCCACGCCAACAACAAGCCCATACCTATTTCGAATCGGCCCGGGTGCGCCACCTGTTATTGGAGGCTTAAATACCGCAGCCCTGCTAAAAAGCCCTCCAAGCCTTTTCTCCCATTCCTTAACCTTAATATTCTCAGGGGTCACAGGAGAAACCCATTTTATACCAACAACCGTCTGCGCAAGGGAGAATGCCAAATCCACTTCTTTTTCGTCGGCATATTCACCCTTTAACATCACCCTTTTATACTGGTCAAATTTAACAAATCCATTTGCAATATTGTTGCTTTTAAAGAGTTTGTTGATTCCATCGATATGAGATTCGGTGACAGGTGACTCCGCTGTCTGTGCTAAACATACCACTTCGACAAACACGCTCGTTATAAAAATCATCAAAAAAATATATAAAAATCGTTTCATCAAGTTACCCCGTTACCACAAGGTTGTAGTCAAAACTGCAAGCTCTAATTTTCCAGCCTCATTTAAAGCCTTTGCTTTCTGTACAAACATCTCTTTTTCAACGGTATCTTCTTTGCCTTCTGCTGAGATCTTGAACGCTATTTTGTAGCGTCCCTCGGGCACATCCTTCGGTATGTCGAACTTGCCATCAGCTTTTCTTGAGCCAGGTGCCGCAGTGATCTCTTGGTCAACGCTGCCGAGGTCAACAAATTGGTTCTTGCTCGGATCAAAATACTTGACTGTTCTCGTTTCAGTAACCTTGAGTTCCTTTGTTCCTTCAGGCACCATAACGTAATACGAACCACTCAAGCCTGCTGAGCCACCCTGTAAAACTTTGTTTGGGTTTATATTGAAATCTTTAACCTTAACAACGCTACCCTGAGATGCATTATAATTGGTTTGCTTTACAGTTTCAGCGTAACCCGCGACTGGCCTGCTTTTAAGCGTAGAATAGAGGGAGAGGCACTTGCCCCAGGCATATGCAAAACCAACTGCACCACCTGCCGCCGCACCAACACCGGCGCCCTTCCAATCACCGCTAATTAATCCGCCAATTAACGCACCACCTAAAGCACCTCCCACCGTATACATGGCAAAGCACTTATTTCTCGCTGAAATCAATTCCTCTTCAGAGGTGATTTCATCAGGGTTTGGCAGCATTGACGCACAAGACGAAAGCAAAAAAACAAATATTGATAGAACGGCAAATAATCTCATGTGTCTCATCTTCATTATTGTCTCCTATTTGTGTCTTAGATTGATTTCAAGTGTAAGTATCTTGCCATCGTCTATATAAGACGCTGGGATTACACCATAATTTTCGCCACCGCTGGATTCAAGTACAATATCCTTTTTGCCCTTCGGTTCTGGCTTCCATCCATTTTTTGGTGATATAACCGCGTATGTTGTTTTTTGATTATCATCCAGAACAATGTCCTTTGAACCCTGAATGCTTGCCAACATAACAGGTGGCGGAGGCGGAAGACTGCTTGCATCTGCTGTTGTTGCAGGCGGAGGAGGTGGCAACGGACTGCCTGAAACAGGAGGAGGCGGTGGTGGTGGAAGATTGCTGGTATCTGCAATAGGTCCTGGAGGTGGTGGCAATGTCCCCTGGGGAGCCTGAGCAACAGTTGTCGTTTGTGGAGAACCAAGTGGATTTGGGCTTCCTGAAAGCATTATCAAGAGTTTTTCCGTTCCGGGGTCCCCCGTGAAACGAAAATTCCCAGTTCTTGGTATCTCTATCATGCTCATCGCTTCCACATAGTCGTTATGCAAAACGTTTGTGCTACCCGATGTTCCAATATTTAAAATTGTCAGATAACCTGGCTTGTTTGTCCTAACAAGGAGTTTGAGGCGCTCGCCTGATCTAAAAATTCGAGACTTTGGCACAATGTCAAATCTTCCGTCAGGACGCAAAAGCACAAGTTTATAAGAAATTCCCACATATTTTGCTGGGGTTGCCGCCTGAGTTGGCGCTGAGACACGTGGACCAGAAGACATCTTAACAGTGGTGCCCTCTCCGCTGTCAAAAAGAGCCTTCGCCCCTTTCGGCGCCTGCTGGGCGTATACATTCACACCCAGCAAACATACAAGAAACATAATAATAACAAATCCAAAACACTTTTTCATACAAACCTCCTTATAATCTTTATTGCAATATATCAGGTAAAAAGCCTTGCATCTTTATACACTATTTTGATGTCCATCATAATGAAAATCAATAAAATTCTCAAAAAAAAATAGGCTTAATGGAAAACACATTTACAATCTCTATGCCATTTATGAATATCAATTTACTTAACAAAAAATCCCTCTGCCTTTTTAAATATATCAAGCGCATCCTTCACTTTATCTACTGGTTGCTGGGGCACTGGGGCAGGCACACCTGGATATTGAGTACGCAAAGCAGTATACTTTCTACCTGTATATTTGCGGCCTGTATCACAGTTAGCACGAGGTGGAGACGCCTGATGTACTTCCATCGTTCCTATCGCTTCGGCAAAGACCACTTCTTCACCGGTAGTATCCTGGTAAATAATTGCCTTAAGCTTATAGGTATATGGGTAGTCCACACGGAACCTTATAGTTTCACCTGTTCCCAATACCTTTGTGCCTCCTACATACATCCATTTGTATTTCAGATTTTTCTTTACCCAGGGCGCTGCATCAGCATAAACCGTGAATTCGACTGTATCGCACATAGTCGCAGTTTGTCGATTACGTACCTGCATATATTTTATAATAGGAGGGATATCTTCGATTAGCCATGTATGATCTGCTGACCAATTAACCGATCTGTTTTCATGCACTGAAATAAATATCGGTTTTAGATAATTATCCACTTCTATCGTATAATACACCCTTCCGCTGGCATCATACAACTCTACCACATTGTATGTGTGCATACTGCCAGAGCCAGTGTCGCCTATATACTTCTTTCTCGTTTCTTCCGGCACGATGGATAGAGGATTATATCCACTCATCGTACCAACCCTTGCACCCAATAAACCAAATCTACCATGATATTGCATGCTTTTTATGGCAACCGCAATATCTTTGCCGCGATCCTTAGAGGCATCCACGCATGATTGCCCCTTGATCACACGATAATGCCAAGTATCCCTACCTTCCGCAGAATCTATCCTCGCCCTTATAACGGATTTAAAGTCTTCCATAGAAAAACCAAGACTGTATACACGTCCCGCTTCAAGAAACAATACAAAAAACATTATAAAGAGACATATGCCCGTGGTCTTTTTAATCATTGCTTTCATAATAAACCCGTTAACATCTCGTGCCAACAATATTTGATGAGGCATCTGGATTATCGATGAACATTCCCAGTAGATATAATTTGAATTCAATGTCTGATAAACAAAAAAACATCTGTTTATTTATATCACAATTCGAACTATAGTCAAGCACAATCAAGGGTATCTATCCATACACACACATCGATAAGGGCATAAAATCTAAAACATTGGTTATCGGTAAAATACGCTCATCCTTCGGGCAAAATCTAATCCTATCAATAAAAGCTTGTTTTGGTTTTTAAAAAGGATTTATATTAATAATCCAAGGGTTTATAAAGTGGATATCAAGCAAAAAGCATCTTTATTTGCCATTATTTCCGCCTCTATCCTTGCGTTGAGCAAGTTTGGTGTAGGGCTGATTTCAGGCTCAATGGCAGTTGCAACATCCGGTCTCGACAGTCTCCTCGATGTTTTTATGTCCGGCATGAATCTCTATGCTATAAAAAAATCAGCAGAACCAGCGGATATTGACCACCAATACGGTCACGGAAAGGCTGCAGATATTGCCGCGGTTATTCAGTCGCTTGTAATAATATTTTCAGGCATAGCAATTTTTTACTGCGTGGCAGAGAGATTACTCCGAAAAGAGATGATTTCATATACGTTTTTGGATATCGGCGTAATGACCCTTTCGCTTGTAGCCAGTGCATTCATTTCAACAGTATTAAGAAGGATTGGCAACAAAACAGGTTCTAATCCTTTAAAGGCTGATGCCTTGCACTATACAAGCGACCTTTATTCAAACTCTGCTGCAATTTCAGCTATTGTAATCACCCACTATACAGGCATAATATATTTTGATTATCTTTTTGCCGTTATAACCGGTTTTGTTATTATCTTTTCCGCAATAAAGATACTAAAATCTAGTTTTCTCGGCCTGATGGATACGAGGATTCCGGTCGCCATCGAAAACAAGATTGATGGCATTATTAAAAAGACGCCATACCCTTATGCCGGATATCACAAGTTAAGAAGCAGGTTTTCGGGCAATAAAAAATATATTGATTTTCATTTGCTCATATGCAGAAAGGCAAATATCGATGAATCACACCAAGTTGCAAGCAGAATTGAACATGATATTGTAAACAACATTGACGCCATCGACGTTGTAACTCACGTTGAACCATGCCCCCATGAATGTGATCTGACAGACGAGACATGTAAAATTGTCAGGAATCCAGAGGATTATAGAGTCTTTTAAAACAACAAAGCTTCTCCTTGACCCGATGATGCTGTTAATTGTTCAAAATTTCGTCATTGTAACTTGAGGCGTGTAAATAATCGTTTCGAAAACCTTTCGTCATCCCGCATGCTCAGTAACAGTGTCATTCCCGCATGCTCAGTAACAGTGTCATTCCCGCATGC
>Ga0209718_1000906_pt1 | contig 37003 bp, 44 predicted proteins | sample AD_JPNAS1_MetaG_FD_184420 | JGI IMG/M metagenome (GOLD analysis project Ga0209718, IMG submission 184420) | Active sludge microbial communities of municipal wastewater-treating anaerobic digesters from Japan - AD_JPNAS1_MetaG (SPAdes) (version 2) | ecosystem: Engineered > Bioreactor > Anaerobic...
GGTTTATAATATGGGAATGCAAGGGGTTAGCTGCGAGATAGATAAAGAATATTACGAACTTGGAAAAGAAAGAATCGAAAAATTGCCTCCACGTCAAACTTCTTTGTTTGATTAGGTTGTGCATAACAAATAAATTGGGATAACAAAAAACAAAGGGTAAAGGCAGGCGATCCGGATCATGTCCGAAAAAACAGGCTACTCTCACACTTTAAGGCTAAAGCAATAAAAATTATTGATGACCATGTTGTAAGGGATAAGCTACTTTCTTTGAATGAATTTATGAAGTTATTCAAAGATGAAAATTATGGTTCTCAGGATTTTTTTGCCTATGCAGACAGGCTAATTGAGCAGAAAATTGGAATAAATAAAGAAAACACGATTAGAAGTATGAGAAGCTCGATGAGAAAGCTCCAAGCTTTTCGTAAAGAGTTGACATTTGGAGAAATAAATTTTGAATTTATACAGAGCTATGAAAGGTTTTTAAAAGTAGAAAGGAATAATAATGATAACAGTATTAGTAAGAGCATGCGTCTTTTCAAGGTAGTTGTAAATGACGCTTTACATAATGGTCTAATAGAAAATAATCCCTTCGGGAATTACAAAATAAGGAGGATTGAAGGAGACAGAGGGCATCTAACTGAAAAAGAAGTAAAAAAGCTTCAAAACATTTACATAAACAAGGAACTAAAAAGTAACATGCACAATGTACTGCATTATTTTTTATTTTCATGTTACACAGGATTGTCATTTGTTGATTTAAAAGAGCTACAGAAAAAAGACATAGTTCAGACAGAAAAAGAAAAAAAAATAATCAGCATTAAAAGGAGCAAGACCGGCACGCAGGTTCTTGTTCCGTTAAACACAAATGCTGAAGCATTGTTGCCTGATATTAAGCGTATGTATGATAAACAAAAGTTATTTAATATATTAACTTCGCAGCATACAAACCGGCACCTAAAAAAAATAATGGATATTGCCGGAATAAAAAAAAGAATCTCATTCCATTGCGGGCGACACACATTCGCAACACTTTGTAAAAACTACGGAATGAATTACGAAGTAATCGCAAAATACCTTGGCCATATGGACAAAAGAACAACTATGGTTTATGCGAAATATGAAATAGATTTTCTATTTAGCGAAATGGAAAAATGGAGCTAACGAAAGTCTAAATATGTGATTAATCGCTAAAGATCATCACAATTTAAAATTGAAAATACTATAAAATTAAAATTCAATAATTTGACACCAAGCAAAAAAGAAGAAAAAAAAACATGTAACAAAATCAGCCGACCCGCTCCGAAAAGGAAAAGCAGTTGAAGATATTTTTTAAAAAGGAAATATGACAGAGAGCTAAACGGTAAAGTGGTTAAAAAGAAAAGCGTTACAGATCGGAGCGGTATGGCTGGGGTTGCATGTGATCTCATTAAACGTGGCTGGACGGATGAACAGATTAGAGTTTATATATCTATAGATAGAAAAAGGCTTGAAAAAGCCAAAGAGCTATTTACAAGAAGGAAAAAGTATATAAAAAAATATTTAAAAAAATAAGGCACGAGTGGCCTATTTAAATAATAGGAGGAAAATGAAATTGTTTTCCTCCTTTTTTTTTATAAAAGGTAGAACTTTAAAAGTATTGAAAAAACCAACCATTATTTTACGTCAACCCCTAATTTTTACATCACTAATTTTATGTAAAATTCTTTTTTGCTTTGCAATGTTTAGATATTTTTTTCTGCAAAGCAAATATTTAAAGGCATCAGAAAAATTTGTAGATTCGGACGGTAAACGATGTGCTGCTAATTTTTCTGATGTTTTAACTTTTTTTATGTTGCCTCGCGAATCTTTCGTTACTGGAGCGATCTCCAGACTACTTTTTAACTCCTTACATTCGTGGGCATCAATAAGGAGGTCGGGAAGGTTTTTGTTACGACCGGACATTAACTCATTCATAAAATCAAATTCCTCTGAATGAGTAATGTTTGCCTGCCCTACCGACATGAGCAGAACGATCCAACCAGTGTTTTTACCCTTTTCATCAATTTCGATGGCATTTTTTAATTTATTTGCCAAATCCTGATTTGCTTTTCGATATTGATTTGCGGCTCTATCGAAATAGAGGTTAATTGTTTTATTTTTTTGTGGTGCAAAAAAGTCAAGGAATTTATTTGCCAGTTCCCTTATCCATTCGGGGGTGAGAGTGTAAATTCCTTTTAGTACACGATAATTTTTGCCTTGCTCTTGTCCGATCACAAGGCTCATCATGTTTCCTGCATCAAACCCAACATCAAGCGGCTGACTGTGATTGATGTATTTAAGGCCTCTCGATGTTTGAGTAATGTTATCTAACAAACCAAATTGATCGTAATAGTTGTAATCGTAACCGTCATAATAAAAATGACGGGGTTTTAGATTTGCATAAAAGCGAGAACCTTTTTCTAAGGTTGCTTTTATTGAGAGGACACTACTTTTAAAGTCCTCAAAATCCAAAGTCTCAAATAAATTTTTGAAATAATTTATTGTTAGAATGTCAGCATTAACGAAACTGCTGACTACGTAAAAAAAAGTGGAGCCCTGACGTATTTTCCGCAGCCGATTCGTCCAGCGTTCTAAATTCTTTTCAATATTACTGATTTGCTTTTCAGTTTTTTTTTCATTATTCCGGGCATTGACAAGTTCAATATTTATTTCATTTACGATCAGCGCTGCCTGGATAATTTTGATGATTTGCTCTTTATTCATGTTTTTTTCGAGACGTAGAATCCAATCATGCTCTCCGTCGTTTGGATTAGGCATATCCGTACAAAACGTTTGCCCCATAAAATATGGGGAGTTACCATAAAGCATGGCATCTCCCCGCAATGTAGGAAATAATTTTGATACTCGATCTTCCCGAGTAAATTTACACTCATCAATAAAATGGTGAACGACGGAGATGCCGGCGCTGATGGACGCCCTATCGAGCGACACTAAAAAAAATTTGTTACCCAGCATGGTGCTTATCGTGTGTTTGTAATTAAAAGTTTTAATGTAGGGTAGCGGCCAGTGATCCGGCGTGCCTTATCAAACAACATAGTGGCCATGGCTGTCGCTTTTATATTCAAACCACTTTTTTCTTTCCCAACCAAGTAAAATGGCCGGAATAATATTTGTCATTAAATTTATATAGGTATCGGCCACAAACGCGAACGGCGCACGCGGCATGTCGTAGCAAATTTTTATTGAGCGTTCGGCGATTATGTCTGTTGACTTTGCCGTACCGCGACCGCCTATAAAAACTAAATTTTTCGGCGAAATGAGGTCAATGATCATTTTTACCCAGTTGGCGTAGCGTACTTCGCTGTCATTTTTGCTCACTTTAATTTTCCGGCTCAACGTCATAATTTTCCTCAAATAATATTATCTCTTCAATTCCTGCATCTCTCTTCAATCGCACTCTTTCCCTTTCGGAAATTTCGGGTATATTATCAATAAAATCCGCAAGCTCTTTCCTATCTGTTTGCGGAATGCCTACTTTTTCCGGATCAATAGTATAAATTACGACCGGCTTAGCGATCATGTCTTTTGGTATCTCTCTACCTTTTTCTTTTCCGGCCCCACGAAGTTGGGCAGCGTTAAGGAAACATTTTCGTGCAGTGTCGAGATCGTCTTTTTCAATCGCGATATATGCAAGGTTGTCTAAGTGATTAGCGTAAATGTTTTCCCATGCTTTTTGCTTAACAGCATTATCGGAATAGAAAAAATTTAAGGCGTCGAAATAGATATTTGTAGCATGATAACGCGAAAGGCCATAAACATCGGACATCAATGTATTGATAATGAAATTTTTCGTTTCGTACTTGTTATACATTGAACGTACTATCTCAAGCAGTTCCATGTAAGTTATAACATCATCCGGAAAATTTGATTTTCCAGTGTTGATATAGTGTTGAAGTAAATTTAGATCAACATTTTCAATTGCCTTTGAGTATCCTCGCTTTAGCTTGCTGATACCGTATTTGTCTTGTTTTTTTGTCATATCTCTCGATCGCCGTAATATTTCCAGTCATTGCTGATTTTAAATTTGCTCTATCAATTTTAGCTTGCGCAACTAATTGGCCCCTTTCGTAATAATATTTTATTTCTGAGTTTGGGTTATCAAACTCTCTGTACATCTCCGCAGGATTTACATTAAAATACATAGCTATCTGCCGTATGCTATAGTTGAGAGCCGCCAGTTCTTCAAGCTCCTTATAATTTTCTGCTGAGAATTTCGCCGATAATGCACTTTTTTCGGAATTCATAAATCTTCTTGGAATTTAGAAACAAATATTGTTCGTGCCGCGTATTTTCACTAAAATTACCAGAGCCCTCAATTACATAAAAATCGGAGTTGCAATTAATTAGAGTTATTTTAGAGTGATTCCAACATACCTAATTGTAACTTCCGGAAAATTAAGTTTAAAATTTTCAAGATGGTCAATTACTTTTGGTATTCGGAATTTTGCATAATCACTTATTAAAATGTAAATATTTCCAATAAACCCATTTCTTATGTAATGCGAGAGGGAATTAATGATTTTTATATTTATTGAATAAGTGGAAATTACAAGCTCATCAATATTATTTGCAATATTTATTAAATAAGTGATAAATGTAAAGGCATTAAACTGGTTAACCGTCCAGAGGAAAAATGCTTCGCCTGGCGAGGGTAACCGGTTCATTAGCTCATTTACACTGCCTATTTTTTGTTGATGAGTTTCAATAAATCTTGTAGCCTCTATTTCACTTTTATCAGCGGAGACTGTTTTAGCATCTATCTCATTTATAGAAAATAGCTTTTTCATTTGGTGTTCAGTAAAAAATTAACTGTCTCCAAATCCTTTTCATATTTCGCAATACGTTTTTGCCGATCTTTAAGTAAATGCGGCTTGGGATCATCTTTAATGTTTTTCTGATTTCGCCAAACATTCATTTCTAATTGTTCTTTTAATTTTATCAATTCAGGGACTGTTTTTTTCATCAGCTCTTTACGGCGTTTTTCGCCTTCAAAATATTTATGTTTACCCAGTATTTTTCCGGTTTCTTTGTAATGATTAAGCTCATCCCAAATAGCCCTGTTTTCAAGGTAGTTATCAATTACTTTATCGGCTACATCAAAAGCATCTTTTTCATCTTTCACATCAAACAGTTGTTTGTGCGCTTCGATATATTTTTCGTAGCTTGTTATCATATCAGCTACTAAAATTTTAAATGAATCGGGGCAGTTTTTTTCCGAAAGGAAAGGGAACTCGTCTCTTATTCTTTTTTTGGTAGCCTCTATTGGCGTGATTGTCTGCGGCTGCGCCGCCGGTTCAACCATCTCTTTTTCAAGCGATGGGGCTTGTGCCGGTTGCGGCTCAATCATTTTTTTTTCGGCAGGCTCGGGCGGCGGCGCAATTGGTTTGCGCATTATCTCTAAAAAATTTCTTTCAGGTAAGCCAGTAAGCTGAAAAAGTTTGTAATGAAGTAGTTCTATATTTTCCTTACTACCACCCTGAATGTTGAATTTGCGCAGCAAATATTTATTTCTTCCATACTTGTAGTAAATTCTTACGCCGGTATCAAAATTCCGATCGAATTGAAGATAAGTTAAAATTTCATTTTTCATAACGATTAAATTAGCAATTAGCAATTAGCAATTGGCAATGAACAATTAGCAATTGGCAATGAACAATTAGCAATTGGCAATGAACAATTAGTAATTGGCAATTATTGGGGCAAAGGTGGAGGGATGTGCAATTGCAAAAAAGGACAAAAAAAAGTCCATAAACGAATAAAATTAAGTTTATGGACTATAATTAGATAAAAAATATATTTAACAACGCTATGAGCGGGAAAGTTCGATGCCCCATAAAAGCCCGCCACTCCCATCAAAAATTTTAAGGGTAATATGGGAATTAGCATACCCTGTCCATTTAACTCCATTTTTAAGCAAAATATTACCACAAACTTCTTCTATGCAAGGTGGGTAATCACCACCACTGCCTAATATGGTAATTACCATACCATGATAATCTCCTTCTGATGCTTTACTAAATCCTGTGATTCGTTGTTCTGTTGTTCCTGAACTTGTCTGATAAATAGATTTATTTAAATAAATAGCAACTTGTTCAGTGTCAGGCTCCAATACCACAATTTCATCATCCGCAAAGCTTAAAATACCTTGGTAATCTGCTATTCGGTACGGTGATTTATTTTTTGATTTGAGAGTGATAGTGCTTTTGTTGCTATCCTTAGAATCCTCACTCGAGGCCTCTAATTCAAGGGCTGCGCACGGGGTGCCAAGCAGACGCTTTTTGTTTGTTGAACAGTTTTCGACAATGCAAAGTATGTCGCGGTTCATCCAGTTGGCAATAAATTCCTCAATCTCATTATTACTACCGGGGTGCGAGAATTCCAAGGATTGAATTATACCACGGGCATCCTCTTCCCCCTCGGTTTCCTGCTTCACATTTATAGATGATGTGGTCGCATATACTTGTATCATGTATGCGCCATCCTTCATTAAAATGTTATCGGTAATAACTATCCCCTTGCTATCACGCTGGGGGAAGGTTACAACGTCCTCTAAATCAATAAATGTAATTAATGATTTCTTATCGCCGCCAACGCCGGCATTATTGCCGGGCTTTGGAACTGATACTTTTATGTAAGTCATATTTATAAATTTTTAAAGGTTTATTAAATTTTTTATTTTATCATCCGCCTGTTTGTTCGCCATCACCGGTATCACCGCCTGTTTCGCCATCACCGGAATCGCCGCCAGCTGCTTCATTCACGGCGTCAATAATTGCTTGCAATTCGGCCAGTGTAGCTATGCCTGATGTTTCAGCTTCGATAGCCTCGATGTAATCATCGAGAAGTTCCTCGTCAATGTCGGTAGCGCCGGCATCTTGAAGCATGTAAACTTTCAGATTACCAGCATCTTCATTTTTCGCATAGCTGTCAATCACTTGTAGGGCGTCTATATAAACAAAAAGTGCTTCTTCGAAAGCAAATCCAACGCCTTCCCACCAGTCGGCAAACACTTTAACGTCGTAATCTTGGGCTTGAAGCCAAATTTTTGATGCGCCAGTATTTTTATGTTTTAGGTGAATGAAGTTATCTTTCGGCGTACAGAAAAAGTGATTTACCGACGCCATCGAAGGTAACGGTTTCAGCATTTGCACGCTAAAATCAATTGTATCGGAAATTGCTTTATCCTCATTTTTCGTAAGCGGAAATTCATCGCGATATGCGCGCTTGTATTGCTTGTAGCGTGTTGCGCTTACAAAAATGTTCATCTTTTTTGTTTGGTATAATTCATCAATGCCATCAACAAAAGTTTCCATTTTCGACACTATATTGGCATTTGTTATCGGCCCTAAACAGATAAATTTGACATTGTTGTTTTCTTTATCCTCATAAAATTTCACCAATTGGGTGATAAACCCATCCATTGACTGTCCTGTAGGTTGTCCGGCGTCGCCGGTTTCAGGATAGTCGGAGAAAGCAACAAATTGACCGGTGGCAATCAGCTTCATTTCACGATCTTCGTCAACTTTTGGCAGTATAAGGTTCTCGATAATAAATTTTGTTATCGGCATTTCCTGCGGTGTCAATTCTTCATCGTAAAGATGAGAGAGCCAGCTATCGTTGATTTCGTCGGGGTTAACCGGCACGTTTATTTTGTGCCGGCGGTTTTTAACAGTGATCGGCGTAAATTTAGCGCCGCCAAGCGGTGTCCACTTATGAGAAAATTGCTGTACAACAGAATTAATGTAGGCCTGCGAGGCACGCCATTCGGTAATGGCTACCTTCGTGGTCATCTCTTCCATTGATTCGGTTTTCTGTGTAAGCCTCAGATAAATTGGTTTTTCATTTTGAGAAATGAAAGTACCGAACTCATCCTTTAAATCGTCAACATCAATTGTGTCGCCGGCTGCCATTATATCGGCTCCCATCTTACCCGACATGAGGGCGTTTGCCATCATATTGTGTTTGTGCTTTAAATTGATTTTGAATTTTGGATTTGATCCGGTAATTTCTTCTTCTTCCAAATCATCTTCAGGCTTTTTTGCAAGCTTTTCAATTTTGGCCATCGCCTCATTCATTTGCTTTTCGTAAGCCTGCATTTGTTTTAGATTTTCGGCTTTTATAGTTTCGATCATTTTGTTTAGGCTTTCGGCCTGATCCTGCGCCGACGTATCAGCAAGTTCCTTTTCCAGAGCAGAAATGAATTTTTCAATAAAGTCGTCCCCGAACTGATCGGAAATAACTTTTTTCTGCTCGTCAGAAAGAATTACTTCATTATCCTTGAAAGTAAACTCTGACACTCCAAGGATCTGAAGAACAATTGACTTTATTTTATTAAACATATTAAAAAAAATTAGAGGGTTATTACGTTTTCATAAATTTTCTTACTTCAACGAGGTCAATGGCTTTTTGTACGGCCTTTTCCATATTTCCTATACTATCAATAAGGCCGTTTTTTAATGCCTCGTTGGCAAAAAACATCTTTCCGGTTAAAATTCCGGGAGTTTCGGTTTTTAGTTTCTCCTTCCGGAAGTTTTTTATATTTTCTTGAAATTGACGTGCAAGAGGCGATAAGACCTCATTTTGCATTAACTCATAATCGCCTCTCAACGCTTTTTCAAGCGTTTGATTCTTTTCTTTACTTTCAGGTGCGTAAATGGTATGAAATTTTATTCCTTGTAACTCCCAATATGGCTGAAAGTCAACAAAACTTGTCAAAACTCCTATTGACCCAAAGCCGGCGCTCAAAATATTGTCGGCCATAACATGGTCGCAAGCGGCGGCAATAAAGTAAGCTGCACTGGCCGCCATATCAGCAAGCGCTACGACAGGCTTTGTTTTCTTTTCTAAAACATTCAAGATTGGAGGGATCGAGTTTATTGATCCGCCGCCGCTATCAATGTCTAATACAATGGCGCTTATCTTTTTTGAATCCATTGCGGCATTCATAAAGGCCGCCACCTCCTGAGTGCCATAGCTACACCATGTGCCGTATTTCAGCATAGTTCCTTTTATAGGCAGTATGGCTACAGAACCGGCAGGCGCTGAATTATAATCGGAGCCGGTAAAAATTTTTCCGGATTCAGAAAATTTAAATTCCCAGTTTGCGCGGGGCGTAAAATCTTCGGGTTTTCCGTTAATAAGTCCGGCGATAATGGGGCCGTACGAAAAGGCTATTTGCTGATAAATAGCCCATTGGCCTCGAAGAATTTCAAGAAGAAGGTACGGGGTGGTTACTTTCATTGCGCCGTTTATAATTAAGGCGCAATATTAAAGCGTCCTTTTCCTTAGAAAAAGGACTTATATTCAGCGGTTATATGTGGAATCCCTGGCTAAAGCCATCGCTAAAAGCGCCATCGGGATTGACAATCATACTTTTTATATAAAATGGCTCCTGATCGCTGAAACATGCGATGTTTACTTCCCGTTGATTGCGGCCTTTTCCGGGATTGCTAAGTTGGTAAGTAAGCGTTGCAGGCATTTTTGTTGTGCCTACCAGCATATTTACCTGATTATTATCCTGAAACCAAAATACCAAATCCCGCATTTCCAAAGATGAAAATGTAGCTGCTTTTTCCGGTGTCAATTTTGGATTTATAAGCTTTGCAGCAATTTTATACCAAACGCCTGATTCATCATTTACCTGATCAATCCTAACATCTTCCGCAGTGGGAGTAAAATAGATTTCATTCCAGTCGAAGCCTGGCATTAACTCAACAGTAACCTGGTGATTTTCGTCGGGATAACTGATTTTTTTAACATTTGCGGCATGTGTAAAAAACACGCGGCACAAGCCGCCAATATTAAATTCGTTGTTTAAAGATGCTTTTTTCATTTTATTTAGATTAATTTTTATTAAAAATAGTAGGACATTTTTGCCGATTAACTGGGGAGATATTTTTATAAAAATGGTTTTAGTATTCTCGAAGTCTGACGATAAATTGTTTCTAACTTAACGTCATCCTCGGTTATTTTGTAAAAATTCAAAAATTCGATAATAGCCTCTTTTCTTGGTATGTTTTGCCGCATACGTCGGATGATGTACCTTGTTAGCTCAAAATAAAAATCATCTTTTACCTCTTTTAGGAAAAGATTTTTTGATTTTCGACTAAAATAGTTGTAAGTAAACGGATCTTTTACTTCATTGTAGGGTAATGTTATTGTTACATACCTAAATGAAGGAAGCCGACGCTTTACATTATAAAAATGTTCATATACGTTTTCTTTTTCCGTTATTGGTAGTTGTTTAAGGTAATTATAATTGCTCGTTTTTTTTACAAGGCTTATATTATAAATGTGTTTTCTGGGAAATATCATAGGTTCTGTATTATTGACACTTTGTGCGAGCATGTATTTTTTTATATATGCCGGCACTTTTAATCTGATCGAAGGTTTTTCGGGCAATTTTATTTTTTTTCAAAAATAGTAATTCTTAGAAACTATATTTTCTAAAAACATATATTTTTTTTCGCTACCTGAGACAAAAAAAACGTGCCTAATTTGCCTATTTTGCCTCCAGATGCCTCCAGATGCCTCCAGATGCCTAATGCTTGCCTAAGAATAATATATTAATAATCAATATAATACAAGGATTAGGCATTTTTGGCAAGTTTTTTTATGTTTTCTGAGATTTTGTAAAAAAATATGTTTTTTGGCCAAAAAACGCCGAAAAAGCAAAAAAAAACCGGCTTGTAGCCGGTGAAAAATATAGTAAACGAGTGATAATCAGTTAGTAAGGTATATTATCGATAAAATTGGTCTGAATTGGTTGCGGCGAAATTGGAGGATTTTGCATTTGCCAGTCATGAAAATTATCGGAAATTTGTTGTGTAAAATCTGATTTTTTTAGGTTAAAGCCAATACCTGTAAGGCTTTTGGCTAAAATTTCGTAATCAAAAACATAGGCGGAAGTAATCGTATTTTGAAAATCAATTTTCCTAATATTGCCTAAGTAGCTGATATGGTTGGAGATATAATGCCTAAGACTTGAAAAATCAACTCCGGTGGTTCCGTATTGCCTGCGATGAGCTTCCAAATAAAGCGGATGTATTTTTGAAAAACGAATAAATAACAGCTCTCTCGGCTCTTCCAAAAATTTCACTCCAATATTATAAAGATTTATTTTAGATACTGTATTAAATTTGAAATCAGTATCTTCAATTATTTGATTGCTCTCAAAAAGGAATTGAATAGTCATCCATAGGTTGCTCAGCGCATCGCTTTCACTGATTTGATTACTTTGATTTTCGATCAAGTGTAAGGCTTGAGCAAAAATATCAGTATATTTAAAACCTAATTTTATTGATTTTATATCCTCAAAAACACGTACAATTGTGAGGATTGACACAAAATTTAAGATAATCCGTTCGGTGTATTGTTTTTGCCGTTCGATAAAAAAATTTTTCACGGCATTATATACTTCAGAGAATGCTATTGGATAATCGCGTTCTACTTTTTTACGATGACGAAGAATTTCCGTGATAATGCTTGATAATCCATCCTTTTCAATTTCCCTTATGTGGTTGAGATTTTTAGTCTCTTCGTCTGTAAAAGGGTTATTAACATCTCGCCTTGGAAAACTTAAAAGTATTGAGCGCGAATAAAGCGCGTTATCATCAATCGTCGGCTTATATTGGCCTGAAATTACACAGGCAGCATTTATTTTTGTTATTTCTGTACGGTTGTCTTTTGTTAATTTTCCTTTTTCATGCCCGATGCCGTCATATGCAGCCTTTAATGCTTGGAACCTTTTTGGATCAATTTCGTTTGTGTATTCGTCATACCAAGAAATTGTGTTTCTAAATCGAGCAAGCCGACGAAAAAAACCAACATTGGTACCGCTATTTAGATTGAAAGCCGGCAAATTGTTGAAAAATACGTTGCTTAGGCTCCATGCTAAAGCGGATTTCCCTGATTGAGGCTGCCCGAATAAAAAAAGGTGTGGGAAAAATTTAAATTTTTCATAGATCACATCTCTAAATAGCGAAGCAATTAGGTAGCTGATAGCCCATGGAGCTTTATCGGTATAGACTTTTACCATCAATTTCGCCCATTGGTTGAAGTTGATGGTAGGGGGAGAATAAATAAAAAAACGATCGTTTTCATATTCATCGTCGTCCTCTCTCACGCCGCTATAGACCTCGCTGAATGCCGGCGAAAAATATTTTTTTCCGTCATGTTCGGTGATGCCGTATTGATCAACCGGCTGCCATGTGTCGCCGTCGAAGATGCCATTTGAAAAAGCAAAAAACCCCTCTCTTTGCCAGCCCATAGTTTTTAATTCGTTGCAGATGGGGTATCGGTCGCTTATTTTACTTAAAATTTTTAGAAACTGGTGCCGGTTCCCAAAAAAAAGATAGTTGCCTTCGCCGTAAACTATTTGCTGAAATTGGTCAAAGCTTGTAAATTTTGAACTTGGAACGTCAATAATACTTTCGTAACCAAATTCATTTGTAATTTTTATTAATCGCTTGTTATCACTTTTCGAATAAATGTGAAAAAGCGGGGTAATTATAAAATTACTACCGTCAACAACGCCGTCTTTTGTGAGAAAAACATATTTATTGTTTTCCTCATAAAAACCGAATTCTTGTATTTCGTCCTTTGTTGCTTCTTTGATGAATTGTAACTCTTTGTTAAATCCGTTGCCAATGCTTTTCAACGTCTGCCGGATCACCGTCTTTGAAATATTATATTTATCTTTTACCTGATCAATAATCAACTCGGACATGGTTGGCTCCATTATCGAAAGTGCGTCGCAAAGCCTGTTTATCGCTGTGTGCTTTTTTTCCGGCGTGTCGGCTTCATCAAGCAGTGCGTATGATTCATTTAGAATACTTTCAGCGAGTGATTTGGTGATCTCCATGTTTTTTTTTCAATTAGCAATTAACAATTAGCAATTAACAATTAGCAATTAACAATTAGCAATTAACAATTAGCAATTAACAATTATCAATAAAAATTCAATTTTAATTTGGGTATGTAGGCTTGGCAGTTGGGTTAATTTTTGGGGGATTTCTGAAATGTAGATTTTTTGTTGGTTCTGTTTTTGTCGTGTTGACAAACCGGGTTGCTTCTAAAATTGGAAGATTAGTTTCTGTGGGTATGTAAATCACTGTTTTGTCGTTTAAATTTACTTGTTGGCGTACCCAAAGATATTGAATATATGTCGGTGTTAATGCGCCATTTTCAATACGGATAGCTTCTGCGGCTCCTTTTGCTCTCTCTATTTCGGCTTGCGCATTAAGTTTTTCTGCTTCGAGACTTGCCTTGGCTTCTAATATTTTTATTTGCCGGTTTTGTTCAGCTCTTACAAGCTCAGCACGCCCCTTATATTCACTTCTCCAAACATTGTATTTTGGATAACCCCAAAATGAAAATATTAAAACTGTCAATCCTAAAATAGTCCAAATTATTTTGAGTAAAAAATTACTTAAATAAATCATTTTCAATTTTCAATTAGAAATTAATAACTATTAGACATGAATTTTTCGAGTTCAACTTCCGGAATCCTGCCGTCTTTTGTGACTTTGATTTTTCTGGAGTTGATCATTTTTTTAACAGTGGCATTTGCACGTCCCAGACGTTTGGCTACTTGATTGATTGTAAGGCTGTTAAGATTCTCTTTTGCTTTTTGGGCTGCATCCCGTTTGTCGAGTACGTCTATGATAACAGCGGCCAGTTCTGATTTCGTTGTGATAATTATTTCTGACATAGAAAAAAGATTTTAATTTTTAATATTCGTTGATAATTTTTTTCATTTGAGAATTATAAAAATCCCGCCAAGTTTGATTATCCAATAGCCTGTCGGGTATTTGTACCATGGAGAATTTTTCATTGGTTTTTAGTTCTTCAACTAAAAGATTAAAGTCTTTTGCCATCCATCGCGGCAGGTCGTTTATACCGTGTAGTAGGGCAATAGCCTCTAATTTTAAAATATTATTTTTTAACGAGAAGTTTACCTTTAACAACTTCTCGTTATTATCTTCAAGCTGTTCAATCCATTTATCCTTTTCCTCAAAAGCATATTTAACTTCGTTAATAAAAAATTCCTTGGCTTTAACTACCTTAGGATTTGCTTTTGCTGATTTTGAATACATTTTCAAATCGTTGAACATTCCAACGATTATCTGCTCGCTGGTTCTTTTAGCCATAATCAAAAGTTTAAATGGTTGTCAAGCGATTTTGTTAACTCCTCTTTTATTTTTCTGGCCCTTTCCTTTTCTTCCATAAAAAAAGGATGACCTGTTTGGTCGCACATCATAAAATTTAGGTATTTGATGTAAATTTTTATTGCGTGCAGGCGGGTCATATTTTTTTCTATCCATGAGACGGAGCTGCGCCGAGTAGTAAATTTTATTCTCATTTTCGTGCAAATAATCTTTATTTCTGCGTGCGATCCTGAGGATCACCACCAGCATTATTATTATTATTAAAATGATGATACTTGCTACCATTTTATTTGTGGTTTCAGCGGTTTTTGATTAATTTGATACATGTCGTGTCGGCTTATTTTGCAGCCCCACGATACAAATGCCTTGTCAATAGCTTCCCACCATGTGGATGCTACGATAACCCGCACATCAGACGTTATGCGGTTGGCCACGTAAAATGTTTTTTTTAATTCAATCATAATTTTGTTTATTTAGTTTTTGTTGGTGTGTTGTGTGTTGGTTAACCTTCATGCGGGCGTTTCGGCTTCGCTCAACGCCCCGTCAGTTGTGTGTTGTGTTTACATTGTTGTGTTTACCTTTCAAATTGGGGTCATAAACACCCTTTAACTTAATATGATAAAAAAGTAAGTGTTGTGTTTACCTTCATGCGGGCGTTTCGGCTTCGCTCAACGCCCTGCAATATTCCCAATCAGCTCATTGAGCGTAGTCGAAATGAGCTTTCACACGCGGGCGTTTCGGTTTCGCTCAACGCCCGAAAAAAAAAAGTTTTCGTGAGTGGATAATCCCTCACGCTGAGGATGCACAACCATCCCGAAAAAAAAATTTCATTAATTCAAAGAACTTTCTACTAAAATGCCGTGTTTATTGGCCTTATATTTTATTTTTTCTATAAGGCCGTAATAGCCCCAATTGCGCAACAAAAAATCATTCTCTTTTGCTTCTTCTTCTTTTGCCTTTTGGTCTATTAAAATGATTTTTTCGCAACGGTTCTTTATAGCGGCATCTACCAAAATTTTCGTGTAAGTATGAATTTTGGTTGAGATATAATTTTTTTCTTTCAAATGGAAGCGGTCAATAGCTTGAAGCTTACGCTTGCGGCCATGCCCTCCTTTTGCATATTTTAAGGCGATCTGCAAATTGCGGAGTTTTTCCTGAATTTGCAGCCGGCGGTATAAATATTCCTCTTTAGTGCCAATAGTGGCGGTTGTTTGGTTGATGGTGTAGGTTATCGGATAATTTATATCCAGTTCGGCTTGTAAAATTTTTCCCTCAATAGGTTGAAGGGGCTGTTTTGGCACCTCTACACAAAGAAGAAGAAAAATTTTGTTTTTTCTGTCGTCAATCATTAATGAGCTGTCTGCCATTGGGTATTTTCCCTCAAGCATTTGCTCTATGATAAATCTGTTATTGCTGGCATCCCGGCCAAGCCTTGTAATAAATGGGATGGCGTATTCCGGACTGTTTAATAAGGAAAAAGTAAAATTTTTCCGCTTTTTATCATAAGCGAAGTTGTAAAAAATTGTCTTAGGTAGCGGAATAGGCGTGTTTTTCCTATAATTTCGCAAGCTGCGAGTGCCATTATAATATTCCTTTTTTTCCTTATTATAGTATTTGTGAACAATAGTGTTGACTGCGCTGAAAATAGCAGCCGGCATGTCGCCCTTAAATTTTGAAGAAAGTACTTTGTAGCCTATATTCTGATAACTACACGACAGTATTCCCTCTTCATAAATAGCTTCATTCGCAAGCTTTAGCTGCAAATTTTTAGTTAGATAAATGTAATCCTTTAGATTATCTAAAGTAAATTTATGACTGGCTACAAGGTTGCTGCACCTTATTATTATATTGCGCCAGTTGCAGAGCCTTTCATAGAGCTCTTTTTTTAAATTTTTGTCTTGTTCATTAATGTAAATTTCTATTTTTCGGGTGATTACAGTTCCCGAAATGTCCCTAACTTTTTTAGCATTAATGTTTAAAATAATGGGATAACCGGCAAAAGGGTCCTTTCGGATCAATTTTTCAGCCATTTTAATTGCCAAATTTTTGGATGGCTCAATAATTTTGAACCCTCCATTTACCGGGGCTCCATGTTCGGAGACTTTTACCCTATATGTTATTTCCCACTCTTTCATGTTTTTAGTTGAAATGAGAAAAAGAATTTTCCAACAAAAGCGTTGGGTCTTCGATATTGAAATTTGCGGCTAAAAACGACAGCCTTTCCCACGTTGTAAGCGCAGGATCATTGTTTTGCAGCCATCGCTGCAATGTGCTCGGAGAAATGTCCCAAGCCATACAAATTTGATTTTTTAGGCTTTTGTTTAGTCTGATTTTCAATATAATTTCTTTTTTGAGCATAGTTTTTGATTTGAAAAATGACAGTTAAAAAAAAGTATTATATTTGGATAGCAAAGAAAAACAATTTTTCCGATATTGTTTTAATTTTTTGATATTCAAGTGAAATTTATATCAATTCTAAATAATAAATAAATGAATATCAAAAAATTAAAACAATATTTAGAGGAAAATAATATTTCCGTTTCGATGCTTGCAAAAAAAATTGAAATGACCCCTCAAGGGTTACGAAGGGCTATTCGCGAGAATACTATCAGCACTCCTAACCTTTTTAAGCTGTCAAAACAGTTAAATCTGCCGATCTCATTTTTTTATGAGGATACTTTGCCAATAGCGAACGATAGTCTTGAAGAATATCGGAGATTAACGACCGAACTATTACAGGAAAAGGATAAAATAATAAAGATGCTTGAGCGGGAAAATGAAGACCTCCGCTCATTGAAAAATGGCGATGGCGTCAACGATGATTAAATTTCGAATGTGTAATTTTCTACATCGTGATTAAGCAGACGCAATTTCCATTTTACACTTGAAACGTATTTTGGCACCGATGAAAAAGCGCTTACATTTCTTAAAAATGCAGTTACCAAAATGCCGATTGATGTGGGATTAATAGTTTGTATTTCAGCGCTGTAAGCGCTTGCAGGCAGCTCACCGATGCTTGTTACTTTCGAATGCGGACCGTTATAAATGGTATAACGCCCGCTTTGATGAATTAAAGATAAATTGCTGCCGATAGAATAATTTTTATTATCGTATCTATCGGCGTAATTTTTAATACAGCTAAAGCGGTAAAGCCTGTTAGCAGTCGTTGAAACTTGATAATCGTTTTGATATAAATGGTTACAGGCAAAAAATAGCTCAAGTTCGCCTGTTATATATCGGTCGGGATAATCTTCATGAAATTGAATAGGAAAAAAATTATCAATTATTTCCAAAAGATTTATTTGGTACGTTGGCGTGCCAGAACCTCCTTCGGTTATTGAAAAATCACCGCCGACAGATTTCCACCCGGCTAAGAAGCTTTCAATATCAAAAAAATTTGTAAGTGATTTTTTTATAGGGAAGTCATTTGTTTTACCGACAATAACCTCGTTATTATCGAGTTTAAAGATTTTTTCAATAAACTCCAGCGATCCGCTTTTGTTATTGAAAAATAGGAAAAAGGAGTATTTTTCCATTACCAAACTTTAGCAATTGGTATCCGCCCCCACCGTGCAGTTCCTGAAACGCCGGGGTATAAACAGATGTAGATAAAATTATAGTCCATGGTTACTTGTCCGATGTAACTTCCTGCGCCGGCATTATAAGCTGTTGGAACTTCAACATCTCCATTAGCTCCTAATGAAATAAAATCGGAGCTAACTTTACTAAACCCAACAGTATTACCACATCTCACAAGCGCCGATTTGTCATAATCGGCAGTTATTTCAGTAAAACTGCCTTGCGTGTTTATTGCACGGCCGATTACTGAAAGCCCATTTACTGACGATCTGACCAGTTTCGACAGCTCAATGGTGTTAGCGGCTATGTGTCCATTCAACACTTTTTCCGCTCCGATTTCCAAAGTACCTTCCGAGGCAATAATGATGTCGCTCGTTGCAGAGATAGGAGTAATGTCGCCTGTTGCTTTTCGTCCAACGAGGCTGTTTACCGGTAATGTTAACGCCGACATTTTGTTGGCTGTGTTGGCTACGGGCAACGAGTATTGCGCCATTGCTAATGCTTTGAGCGTTTTGTTGGCGCCGGCGCCAATGATCATTCCGTCATTTGTGAAATTGTTAGCTGCCGTTACAGCTCCAACAATGTTACCTTGGATGACCACCCAATCGGCCGCCGCAAATGTTGACCCCGTAACATCTTTAATAGCGATTATTTTATCGCCTTGGTCAAGTACAAATCCCTGAAGAGTTTGAGCGGTAGTAACAAGGAAAGTCCACCCCGTTTTGTACATGTTTACATCTGCGCCAAACGTTTTATTATGTATTTGTGGGTCTTCGGATGTTATCAGTCCAGATGCGCCAATGCTTCCTTTGAATACAAAAGCATCAAGTGCTTGCACGGCATCAAGAATCTTATCATCCACATATTTTTTACGAGCCAACTCATTATCGGTCAAGGGATCGCCGGCATTAGTATAAAATCTGCCGCCTCTAACATCTATATAAAGAGCCGTATTTTTGTGAGATTTTATGTTAAGTCCCTCAATAACATTATTTATCGAGTAGGGCTGCAAGAGTGCCTGTTCATCTTTTGTGGCCCCAATGTAAAAAGAATCATTATTTGTTCCTTGGTCGGTATTTTGCTGGTGCCCCTCCGCCGGTGTTACCCATCCCACTTTTAAGCCTCCTTGTCCGTCGGAGATTAAGCTTAACACCATCCCACCCGTTGGCGAATCAGGCGGATTAAGGGCAAAAGGTTTTCCGTTATTTGCCGGATTACCAGTTACGATAGTCGCCTTTGTGAGCAAAACAGGCACCTCTTCGAATTCAATCCCTGTTGTTTGTTGTTTATTCCAATGTAATAAGGTTTCTTTGGGTTCTATTGCCATTTTCTTAAAATTTTAGTTTGTTTATAAATTATATAGCTACTCATTTTTTTCTTCTATTTGGTATAATCTAAATGGAATCCTTATGTTTTGCGGATTTTCGAATAATATTTCTACTAATTGCTGTAACAGCTCTTTAGTAATTATAATTCCGCAAAAATAGCCGGCTTCATCGGCCATCTTTTCTATCTTCTCCACTAAATCGGCGTTTGCTTTTGCTTCATTTTCCGCAGCTTTTTTTAATCTCTCTTTGGCTTCGTTTGCCTCTTTTTCAAGTTCGGCAGCTTTTTTTTCGGTTGCCTCATTGAAATTTTTAATTTCTTCCTGAATTTGTTTAAAATTCCTTTCAGCTTCTTTGTAAGTGTTTTCCTTCATTTTATTCTGATTTTAATAACGGCGACTTTTTCCAAATGGCTGTTCCGTCGCCGGATCCATTGAGCGTTTCGGGAACGCCGGCTTTTACGCATAAATAATGATAATCGTCATCTATTGATGCTTCAAAAAGAAAGCCTCCGTCAACGTATGATTTTTTGGTTCCAAACCCTATCGGGTTTTTTCTTCTTATTTCCCATTTGCCGCCATTTACGTTTTCATGGTTAAGATCGCCGGGGCTGTCCGCAAGTGCGATAACAATGTCGCCGTTGTAAATAATAATATTTCCGGCAATATTGTTCACAGTAACGCCATCGCCTGGGGTGTTGCACTTCCAGGCATCGCCTGTTAGTACAAGTGGCGGATAAAAATTTGTAAAATCCGGCGTGCCTCTAAAATTTAAGGCTTTTAAATTATCGCTATGAAGCTGCGCCTTCCGTAATCTATTTAATATAAATGTCATCCTTCAGCTCCTTCTTTAAGTGGTATAGTTGAGTGGATAATGTCAATAATGTCGCCCGGGTGAAAGCTCAGCCTCGGATTGAAAGCGGGGTTGGTAACGATGTTGGTTACATTTCCGGAATGTGTATAGCGAAAATCGAACCCTGCAAGAACGCCGTCGAAGCTGGCACCCTGCTTCCCGACGTAAGGAACCCTGTTTACAGCTAACTGAATAGGATGAATGTAGCCGTCAACGGATAATGACAGGCTTGAAATTTCGCCTTCAAAAATTATTCGTTTGCTAAAAATTTCCGCCTGCTTGCTTGTTATTTCTATTTCGAGCTGTTGAATTTTGCTGTAAACAGTAAAATCATTGTCAAATTTTATTCGATTTGCTAATACCATATCGCCTAAGACGATGATTGAATTTAGCATTTCGGCAATGTCTTCAGGAGTTAATATCCCGGTTCCGCCGCCAGGCGAATAGAGTTCCCATTTTTCGTTAGCTGAAGGATCATTTTCCCCTTCGCTAACTACATCATTGCTTCGATATAGGTTGCCGACGAAAAACACAAAATATTTATTAGGCCAATTTCTGTCGGACCACTCGGGAATGTTTGTCTCGTAAAAATAATTTACCGCTTGCTGGACGTTTATTATCGTTGGTAAGTAGGAGCTTTCGGAAAGACTGATGAAGTTTGCCGATTGGATCATGTCGGTAAACGGAATTAAAACATCCCTTACAAATTTCGGCGTGATCTTTTTGGTAGAATTATCCAATATTTTGTCGGCTATGAGCGATAATATTTGCTCTTTAGTATATTGCATAATAAAATTTTTGCAAATATTAATTTGTCCTTATTTTTTTGAAAGGACAATATTTTATTGAATTTTCCATGCTTTTACAGTTGCTGTGGAAATGCCTCCATCATTTCTTAGCGTAAAATTTATTTTATCAATCAGCCAGTTTGCATCTGCGAACCTGTAAGGCTTTGAAAAATCCAAATTTTTTAGTTGCGCCGGCGATAGCTGTATTAAAAAATCTGCCTGGCGGGTGTTGTTATAAAATGAAGTAGGACGTTTCCAAAAATTTTCATACAAGCCAGCCGATCCGGCCCATCGCATGGAGTAATTGTATTTTCCTTCAAAATCAGGATGTTGTTCGTATGCTGTACCAAGCGGTTGCACAAAGAAATAATTTCCCAAACTGCCGCTTTTTGATTTTACAAGACCTCGATAAAACAAAAAACCGCAAGGTATCTCTTTATTTTCGCCGCTGCCGCTACCATAGTAACTAACATTGCCCTTTATTGCCGCTTCGGTGTGCAACAATGAGGCAGTGTGTTTTGCAATCCTTTTGCCCGCCGGCATACGAAAAACAGGATAAGCAAAATCAGTAGCCACTAACCATGCGCCATATTCACTGGATAAATAATAAAATTTGCCCTGATTATCAACAAAATACATATCATTTAATTTTGCCGTAACGGGCAGGTTGTCCAAAGAGTTCACTGAACCGCGATAGTTGAACTCCATTATTTTTTTGTTGACGACGTTTTTTTCTTCAATTATTTTGTCGTCAACTTCAGTTGTAAAACCATCGGAAAAATCCGCAGGAATTATAGATTTCAGTTTATATGGAGCATCAATGTCAGTTGGCGGCTTTTCCAATATTTTTTGAAATGTTTGATAAGTAACTGCATTTTTATATTCGTCGAAGAAAATATATAGTCCGAAATTTTTCTCCAACTCCTTAAAAAAATCGCCTGCCTTTATTTTTGGAAGAAAATTATTTGGCCAAAAATTTCCGGTTATAAAATTATTTTCATACGTATCTAACTGTGAAGCAGCCTTGTTATTAAAAAATACAAGTTGCTTCAATTCTTCATTTTTTTTCAGTTCATTATAAGATTCATAAATATTGGCTTGCGAATTTATTTTATCAATAACTTTATTTACATAAACAAAGGGTAATATTGGGTTAAAAGGTAAAAAATAATAATATATTTCGTGGAATCTGTTAAATTCCGTAAAATACTGTAAATTATTTTCAAGGTGAGGCGGCACACTGAGGCCGTCGGTGAAATGCGTGTTGCGATGATAAAACAGAGCAAAATCAACGTCCGGGTACTTATTGTGCCAGATGTCGTAAAATAAAAATCGATCAGGTTCGCCTACAAAATAAATATTAAATGGCAGCTCATTAATTTTTATATCGTTTATTTTACTGAAATAGCTGCCTTCGCCTACTGCGAAATTTGCTTTTATTTGCAGCTCGCCCGCCTCTTTTATTGATAACGAGCCTCTTTTCCAGAGCAATCCGTTTATATAAATTTCAGCGTTATGTATTTTTTTTGTCGGTTTGCCGTAATTTATCCTGTCGGGAAATTCGAGGATCCGCCTGTTTTTTGAACTTGTCGGAAAGGTAAAAGGATAGCTAAAGCTACCAATGTCGTTAAAGATCGGACTTAGCAGCTCGAACGAAATGCTTGTTTTGCCTAACTCCAAAAATTTATCATTTACCTTTATTTTAAGCATCTGTGTTGAAATTTGGTTGCGTTGCGCCTGCTTGCTGCGGGGCTGTGTAGAATGTTTCTAAAGAGGAAAGCGAAAATTCAAAAGTAAGGTTAAAGCGCCGCTGAATGTCGTCCACATCCTCTTTTTTATTGTTTTTGATAATGATAGAAAGCGGGTGGAAAAAGTTTAGCCACCACACCTCGCGGCTAAGTAATAGATCGTCCAGCCAACGCATCATTTCGGTAGAAATACTGCCGGTGTTTACTTTAAATTTTGTTTCAGCCAAATTCAAAAATGTTTTGCGCATTTTTTTTTCATCCTCAAATATTTCACGGTCGAAATCTAAATTTTTTATATTTCTTCCCGTGCATGTTAGGCAGTCGTAACCGCCAAGGCTGTTGCGAAAAATAAAATATTGATTATTGTCGTAATAGCGATGGTCAACCTGAAAAGTAAATTTTTCGCTGATTGCTACACTATCGGAATTTTCAAGCCAAATTTCATAGTATTCGATTTGAACTTCGCCGGCTCTGAAATTGCCGAACGAGCAATCAATTTCATAAACTACCCCTGCCGTTGCAGGGCGGTTATCGAGGGTAACGGTTTCCTCAGCACCGTCAACGTAAAATTTTGTTGCTTTCAGAAATATTGTCTGCGTTACATTATTAAAATAATATAGTCTTTCCGGTGATTTTATCCCGGTTGTCTTTGTGCGCGGGGACTGGGTAAGAAATTTTCCTTTCAGGATGTGGTCGTTGTAAAATGATCCGACATTTTTTCTTTGTAGCTCGCTTTGCCCACCCATCAGGGCTATAAATCCGGGATAATGATTTCCCGGCCTTATTTTCCCCTCCCACTCTTCGGCTATCAAAAGTGAGTAGCTAACAGACTGAGCTGGATGTGCGAATATTTTTCTAACTTTTGCCGGCCAGCTAAATCCCAATAGCTGCCCGCGTCTGTTATCTATTTCTGTCCATAAGTAATTACTAATATCGAAAATTACTTTTCCGTTGAGATCGGGCGAAATAACCTCGTGGCCGGCGATAGCGCCGTCGGATGTTATCGCAAGGCAATTAATCCGAAAATTCTCGCGTATAACAGGCGTAACGCCCGGCGTAACATTAAATGTTATCGCTTCGATATTGGTAGCCGGCGTAAATGAATAATCTTCGTGCCTCTCAATGCTCTCGAAATAAATAACATTATTTCCATACTGCCGTATTTTATAATTTAATTTTATATCCGGAATTTTTATAAGAAAATTGCAAAAATTCGTTACCCATGTAGGCGTAATACTTTCGGTATAAAAATATTCAAAATTAAAAGTGTTAGGATTTACATTAAAAACAATTTTAATTGTTTTTTCTGCAAATGCCATTTCGAGCCATGAGTTATTAGGAATGGCGCCGCCGCTCTGGAAATTGATAAAAAGTATGCTTTTTCTTCCCGGCTCCAAATACATGTTGTTTGTTTGCTTTTCGATGGTAATGGGATTGCCGGCCAACATAACAGTTTCTGGTAGTTTCATATTTTTTTTCTATTTACTTACAAAATTTTTTATTTCCTTAATTTCAAAGTCCACATCCTCTATATCTTGATAGACTACTCTCGCTCGAGTGGGCTTTTTGCTTTCGCTGACAAGCTCGGTGAGCAGCGAAATTATAACATCCGTTCGTTTATCAGCGCCGCCGCCGGCTGATGAAGGTGCCTGCGCTCGCACCTCTCTTATTTGGATGTTTGATTCCGGAATATATTTTCCTGTTTGGTATTGCGGCACCCGCATCGCATAAATGGATTGAATTATCTCGGGAGCGTTCATTTGTATATTTTCCAATGTAGGGCCGTCAATAACTAATTCCGGCCGGCGTTCGCCTACAAGCCCCAGCCCGCCGATAAGCGTAGGCTCATTAAAGATTGCCGTTACCGGCCCTTTTTCATATTTTGCCCTGTATTTTCGGCCATCGCTTTCGCCGATGACATCATATTTCCCGGTGTCATATTGCCTAACAAAACGAGGAACAGCGGTGGCGGCTATTTCGGTAATGCCGGCAATCATGTTCATTTGTACCGCCGCCGTTTGTGCGGCGGCTGCGGCGTGGGCACCCAGATACGCCGGATTTGGTAGCCCCGGCGGGATAATAGGTGGGATCATGTCCTTATTTAGGTTGATTTGTACTTTTGTAGCCGCCGCATTCTTTATAATTTGGGCTATTGCCAACGCTTTTTCGAATAAAAACAGGGCTGTGCCTATTTTTGATTCCTTCCCTACAAGGTCAATGATAATATCGGTAACATTTTCACGAATTTGGATTTTCGCCGCCGCAATTTCTTTTTCAGCTTGAAGGCGTTTGTTTTCCCATTCAATAGCCGTTTGCCCGGTGATGCCTGCGTATTTATTAGCGATGTTGGCTTTTGCGGCCTGAAATTCCTCCTCGCTAAGTAATTTTTGGTCGTAATAGGCTTCAAGCTGCGCCAATTCTATGTCCAATAATTCTTGAGATACGTCAAGTCCGTAATTCTCCTTAATTTTTATTATTTCTTGTTGGGTCTTTTCCTCAATCTCTTTTTGTTTTGCCGCCAACTCTTCGGCGTGCATAAGCTGCAAATCTTCAGTATTTTGATTTGCCGCCACAGCCTTTGCATATAGCCCTTCATACTTTCTGTCAACAGCTAATAGCTCTTGCTCTTCTTTTGAAAGAGTTTTCAAATAATTATCATCAATGATCTTATTTATAGCCTGGATGTATTCGTCGTAAAGTTTTTTCTTTTCCTCTAATTGCTTTTTCGTTTCTTCAGTTACCTCAGTGCCCCCCCCAAACGTTGTTTCCTTTTCTTCAGTTACCTCAGTGCCCCCCCCAAACGTTGTTTCCTTTTTACTTTTTATGTTAAGTATTTCAAGTAATGCCTCTCTTTGCTTTTCGTATTCGGCAAGTATTTCGCCCTCATGTTCTATTTGAGCACTTGTTTTGAAAAAGTTTTCGATTTCCCGCCGTACATGGACGATTTTCCACAATGCCTCCTCTTCCGCCTTAGATTGAGCAGCCTTATAAGTTCTTCCATCCCACCCAGTTAGCCCCTTGTTATCTTCTACTATTTTCTTTTGTCGTTCAAAGGATTTTTTGAGAATATTTTCAAATTCTTGAAACTTCTCCTCCACTGTTCTATTACTGGTGGCAAGGTCTTGCTCCGTTTGCATCATTGCAAGGCTGACAACATTAAAACTTTCTGCTCTTTTTTGATTCAATTTCTCGATTTCCAACATTTTTGCCGCCGCTTTTTCATCAACGGATGCCAGCAGAATACGTTGTAAAGCTTCCTCATTGTACGCTTTAAGGTTTTCGACAAGCTTCCCAAGCTCTATATTTTCGTCAGTAAGCCCCTCCGTTATTTTTGGGGCTATTTCTTCTAACTGCTTTAAAATATCGACACGCCGCTCTTCAGATATATTGGCGCTGCTTAACTCGAAAACTAATCTATTTACTTCATCCCGTTCCCTCGAAATAACATCTATTTGCTTCTTATTAACGCCGATAAAATTAGCATATTTCTTCACCAAGAAATCTATGGTGTCCATAATGCCGGTGCTGGCAAAAATCTCCCCCCATCTTTTGCCAATTTTACTGAGTGTGCCGGCGAGGGTTTCGTTTTTTATGTTAAACTCATTGGTGAGCGACGTACCTTTTTTAAATTCTTCGTTCGAAAGTAGCTGCTGTTCCCGCAATAATGCGGTTTTTTTGGATAACGTTGTAAGCACGCCTACGCCTCTCGATCCGTCAACACCAAGATCATCCAAACGTTTCGACATTACCTCAAGGCCGTCGTTATTTCCGTTTAGTCCTTCAAGAAATTTTATAAATGCCTCATTAGCATCCTCGTTAAGTAATTTTGAAAATTCCTCGACACTGACGCCGGCTATATTAGCATACTCGGACGAATCTTTGAACATGTTAACAAATATCTTGCTCAATGCTGTTGACGACACCTCAGATGACTGGCCAAGCTGATCGAGCGTAGCGCCAAGCCCGAGAATCTGGTCAATAGTGAGATTTGCCGATATACCAATCCCCCCCATCCGTTTCGCAAACTCAATTATATATCCCTCATTTGCTGTGGATGCAGCTCCAAGTGCGTTGATAGCGGAACCCACTTTCAACATTCCTTGTTCAAGTCCAAAATCTTTAGCAACATGGAAAAGCTCTACCAATTTTCCCACCTGGCGGATGGCTTCCTCAGCATCGCCGCCAAGGTCTTCGCTAAGCGCCACATTAATCTTATCGGCAGCTCTTACGAATCCCAAAATATTATTGCGTCCGGTGATTCCAAGTTTGCCGGCGATCCGGGCCAGATCAAGAAGCTCGTTGCGAGCTGATCTCGTGTTTATAGTTTTCAGATCTTCGTATAACCCTCTTACCTCTTTGGATGTTAAGTTAGTAGTTTTCATTACGTCCGCCAACTTATCTGAGAGTTCAACTGCTCTTTGTGTTAATTTTTTTAGCACAATAATAATAGAAGCTATTATTCCTATTATGCCGGTTGCAGTTTTAAAGTACTTATTGACTTTTAAAGCTAATTTGCTAATAGAAGAACCGGTAGTGCTGCTGGCTATTCTTAATTCAAAAAGCCTTTTATTAATAGATTTAAGTTGTTTTTCGAGTTCTTTATACTGCGGCAATCGAGGATCCATGTTCCTCATAATAAGGTTTAACTCTTTTTGTCTTTGGGTTAACTCCTTTAAACTCAAGCCATGTATTTTAATGGAACCAATTACATTATCATGTTGTGTTTTTAAGGCCTTAAGCCGCTCATTCATTTTATTCCATTCTTGGCTACCTTCCGGTACTTTTTTCATCTCCTTACGGAGTTCTTTCATGTCATCCTCAAGCTTTCTTAGAGCCTTTCTCGCCGGATCGTTGTTAATAACAACTTCAAGTTGAACACGATCTATTTTTAAACTTCCTTTACTCATGTTGAAAAATAGATTTTTTGATTGTTTAAAATATTTTTCAGTCTCTCTTGCTCTTGTTCTGTAAATTCTGAGGATATTCTCATAATTAATCTGTTAAGCGACCCCCATACTGTTCGGGCATACCACCGAGTATTTTTTTTCTTGACTTTTTGTTTTTGCCCCCAAATTTCTTTTCCTACAGCTCTTCTCTTAAAATCAATAGAAGAATTATTTCGCTGCTTATGAAATGCTATTTCGATAGCACGCCCATAACCAAAGAAATTAACACGGAGAACAGGGTTATTCATTTCTTTGGTTGTACTGTAATCAATACTATTAAGCAACTCTCCTTTTTGATAAATTCTTTTTGTTTCAAGTTTATCTCGTAGCAAATCTGTAAGATATTCGCCATGAGTATCAAGTACCTCACTCAAATAAAGTAACTCTATATCAGAAAATTTTCCCATACTGCAATATTACCACAGCGGCGGGGAGGGTGAAAGGACATTTTAACAGCTCATTGAGCGTAGCCGAAATGAGCTTTCAATCGGGCGTTTCGGCTTCGCTCAACGCCCTGTTATGTGCAAGGCTACGAAACTGCATCTAAACGAGCATTTGTTATCTCAATAGCTTTTGGATTAATGTCGCAACCTATAAAATTTCGGTTCAGTTCTTTACAAACTACTGCGGTTGTGCCACTACCTAAATAGTAATCTGCAACAGTATCGCCTTCGTTTGAACTTGCTTTTATTATCCGCTCAATCAATGCTTTTGGTTTTTGTGTAGAATAACCTGTATTTTCTATTGAGTTGCCTTGAACAATTCCTACATCATTCCAAACATCATTTATATTTTGTTTTTTAAGGTACATTTTATAATCTTTAATTCTTTCAATATGCCATCTATACATTCCATTTTCATCTTGGTATTTATACCTTTTATGTTCAGGGTTTTCTTTTGAAACAGCATCTAAATTATAAACCCAATCTTTTGATTTTGTATAATAAAGTAAAATATCGTGTCTTTTTGCAAAGTGTTTATTTGTTTGGTTTCCTTTACTAATACAAACTACAATTTCATTCAACATTCTGTCATAACCAAAAATATCATCCATAATACAACGAACCCAATGATTTATTTTCGTGTCCATTTGTAAATAAATACTTCCTGTACTTTTTAACACTCTGTGCATTTCTTTTAAACGTGGCAAATAATGTGCTTCTATTTCACTTCTTATCGGTTTTAAGTCCTGATAATCTCCGAAGTTTCTACCAGTACCGTAAAGAATATCGCAATAAATCAAATCTACACTTTCATCAGGTTGCGACAAAAGAAGTTCAAGGTTATCAACCGCCCTGCACATAACACTCGTTTGGCAAGATTGCTGATTTTGTTGTTTATTCACGTTCACGTTTCGCATCATATTTATTTTTAAGTTGAAGTTTTATTTTTCCGAAGTCAGCAACCTCGCCAAGCGAGATAACGTTGTAAGTATAATTCTGTGCATTGGCAGCCGATGCCGCCAAAATAAGCAGGATAATAAAAATTTTTTTTCATAGTGTTTTTTTTATGTTATTGAATAAAAATTTCGCCCCATCTATTTTTCATAAGAGTAACAAGGTCGCTATCCTCGTCTTTATCAATTATAAAAAAATAAACGCCTACAGAGTTTGCGAGCTTAATGAAATTTTCCAATGTAGGCGAATATCTCCCTGCCAACATTCGGATAACATTATTTTCAGTAAAGCCTGTTTTAGCGGCTATTTCCGTAGGGCTTATTTTCTTTTCGTAAGCTACCCTTTTAAGATACTGCAAAAGCATTTTGCGGGCTTCTTTAAATTTTTGCTCTTCCGTCATAATTACTTGGAATAAAAATTATTGATAACTTGTTTAAAATTTTCTCCAATAGGTTGGCCCTCATTTCCGTTTTTCCGTTAAGAAAATCGGAAATTGTCGCCCGCCGGCAGCCAACAAATTTAGCCAGGGAGCTAATAGTAACTCCCTGGTCAGCCATAGCATTTTTTATTGTTTCTCGAATCATGTTAAATTTTTACAAAAACATCGTCAAATTTAAGATTTAATAAATTATTTAAATCTTTTACAAGATCATCTACACTTGAGTAATTTAAATGATTTTTAAGATGTATTAAATCAGTGTCATTTTGATTACCAATGTAATAATGGATTAAGCTAATAAACCTACAATAAGCGTCGTAAGGTTTCATTTTATCAAGTCTTTCATACATATTCAGCACATTTATCACCCATTGTATCAACTTTAGATTATTTTTAAAAAAATCTAATTGAATTAAACTATCCAATGGCGCCAATAAATGTGTTGTGCGGACGGGCGGTGGGATCGATACTGTCTCTGTTTTTGGTAAATTAAATTCTTTTCTCAAAGCATTGTTTAAATCTTCTTTATTTTTGAGAAAAATAAATTTTTTGTTTTTAGTGTATTTATAGTTACCTTCGTACCCATGCTTGTTTAGCATAGCCTCTACTCTTTCCACGTCATCAAAATTTAAAAGTCCTAAGTTGCCATTTTTTAAAAAATGTCTGGCTTGCGAACGAGTACCTGGAAAATAGAAACCTTTGGTCATGGCCATTTTATAATGGCTGTGTGGCTTAGGGATTTTGCAGCTAAAAAAGTAACCCTTTTTTAGGGATTTTAATTCATTTGCCTTCATTTCAATTTCGCAGACTTTATCCTCCTGCTCCGGAGTTTTGTTTAATTAATTATTTACAAAACAAAGATACGTTAATCCGTACACTTGACCAAATTTTTTTAGTTAAATAATGTTAAAATAACGAAAATAGTTTAAAAAAAAAGCCTCAGAGCAGACCTCCGAGGCTAAAAATAAATCAAAACACTACACCATGAAATAATTACCTTTTCCCGTTTCTGATAGCTTGAAAAATCTCATCATTTTTTTGTTTAGACCCGCTGCTTGAGCCAAAAAAGAAAGCGGCTACCGTGCTTACGATACCCATAAAAATACCGACTGCCATGTAAATAATCTCATTATTCCCCTCCGGTATCTCTGCAAAAAATAATAAAATAAGGAGTACCATTAAAGAGATCATTATAAAGCTGGCTAAGTAGTATATAAATCTTTTTGTAAAAAGATCGTCCTGCCCCATTGCTGCTACCTGCATAGCTCTTGCGTTGGCCACATCCTGTAAAACAAGCTCCTTTTCACGAATTTCATACTCTCGCAAAGCCGCCTCGAATTGAATTTTCGCGACCGACTTATCTTCATCGGATAAGTCGGGGTTATCCATAACCTCCGTATTAAAAATTGCTTTGAGTAATTTGCCGCCAGGCACAGTGTCGCCAACAATGTCTATGGCTGCCGGCGCCACCCTTTTTAGTACGCCGCCTACCTTTGTGTCCCAAAATTTATTTTTTTGTTTTTCCATAATATAAAGTTTTAAATGGTTTTATTTATTCTGTTTATCCAGCCCATCAGGAATTTAGCCTGCGAATGGTTTTTACTTACAATTTTTGCGTAATATTTAGCACGATCAAATTTGTAGCGCCATAGAAGCCCCTCGATTGAGGGGTATTTATATATTGCATTTAATGTAGCCGGTCCAATTATTCCGTCAACATGCGTGCCGACTGCGGACTGAAGAATTTTAACAGCTACGCTTATTCCAGCGTTAACTGCCATATCAAATACTTGAAAAGCTAAATCGGCGCCAACAATATAATCGCCCTTAATCGGGCTCCAATATTTTTTATGATAAATAGAGATAGCCTCCTCAATTGATAAGTTTTTTATATCTAAATCCGGAAACGCCCTTTTGCTTATTCCAAAATTCGTTTCACCACCGGCATCCTGCGGATCGTTCACATAACCGCCCTCATTTTCCAAAATGATGGCTACGCAAGTTTGAAACCTTTCAGTATATCGCATCATTTTCTTTTATAAATATCTAAGATTGTTTTGTTCAGTTCCGAAAAATTCTTATCCATCGTCTTTTTCATTCCTTCAGTGTTTGTCGTTATGTCTCGAAGGAAACTGTCTAAGGTTTCCCTGTCAACTTTTCGCTCTAAAACGATCCCCATTTGATCAATTTTTGAGCGGAGCAGGCTGATTTCAATTTCCATTACCCTATTTTTCTCTTTAACAGTTGCCTGAAATTGAACATTCATCCAAAAATTAGCAGCTATCGTTATTATAGCTGCCGAGGCGATGCTCCAAATAGCCCTCTTCCATTCTCTTATTTGCAATTGTGTCATTGGCATTTTTTATTATTTTTTTATTTGAAATGAAATACTCCAGCCGTCGCACCCTAAGTAATTCCATTCGGGATCAATATTTAAGCTATTTGGCTCCACACAAGCAGGAAAAATACAATCTTCAACGCCCGGGAAGCCGTTTAAAAGATATTTTTTTATTTTATTGACAATCGCTAACGTCTCATCGGCGTCGGCAACTTCACTTTCCGGTGTAGCTACTTGCGCTAAATTTCGCTTCAAAACAAAAAACAACATTTGATTAATGTCCTGAGCGCAATCGTTATCAAGAGCCTCCACGGAGTAGCTTGGGGTAACAACTACGAGTAGAGGGAATTGCGAAACCTTTAGGGCTTGTATCTTTTTAGATAAATGCGATTCTGTTGTTACCCACTCGTAGTGAGCTATCTCCGTGTGCTCCTTGATTCGCTGTGCGAGAGTAATAAGTTCATTTATATTGATCATTTTTTCATTCTTCTTTTATAATCTTTGTGAACTTGATAGAGACGGAAAAGTATATCGAAAAGATTTTGTCTCGACGTCTCTTTAGCATTTCCAAACACGCCGGTTTCGGCGAGATTATAAAGTAGTTCCGTCATCCAAGTACCATTGGACCCCTCATCGGCTCCGTCGCTTTTTTTAAATAGAGAAGAAAAAGATATTTCTTCTCTATCTACTGTAAATGTGCCTTCTCTAATGTATTTTTCACACGAGAGAAAAAAAAGAAAAATACCGTAAAGCGTTGGGAAAGGTATTTTTTTTGTCTTTTTCATTATTTGGGAAACGCGCTCGGGATCGTAAGCTCTTCTCCTTTTCGAGAATAGATATTTTTTCCGATATAAGATTGCCACGAGGCGTGCTAAATCATCAACATCTTCATTTTCTATATAATCAATAGCAGCCATCATAGCATCCTTATACTCGATCCAAGTAATATCGGCCAGCGCATCGGCAGGCCCCTTCAGCCCTCGATATTCCGGAATATGATTTTTTGTCCATGTGAGGGGGATGCCCACATGTATTTTTCCGTCAACATCTCTTTCGGAAACAAGGAAATCAAGATGAGTAGCTATATAATTTATATTTGAAGAAATAAGTAATTTTTCATCTTCAGATAATCTTTGCCAGCGAAATGGACTATGTTTTATATTCAAAAAATGAAAAACTAATTCTGTTTTTAGATAATTAACATCATGCAATTTGTTTTGCACGCCCATCCATAATTTAATGAAACGAATATAATCATCGCTACTCATTTCATCGAAAGATGATGGTATCTCCTTAACAAAATTAATTTCAGGTATTTCAATTTTTGTCATAGTCTTTTTGTTGTTATACTCTGGCAAAACTATTTTTTTCGTTTACTCCCTGCGTTAAATTAGGTAATGAATAATCATCGCCCGCTGCGTTGATTTTTATTAATGCTTGCTGCAAAAATTGAAGTTCCGTCTGGCCATCCCTATTTAATTGTATGGCAAATTCTCGCTTTTGTTCAATTTCAGCAGCTTTTTTTGCATTTTGAGTAACCGTAGAGCTTATATATCTTTGAAAGACGCCCTCCGGCAACACTTCAATCGCAAGCCTATCAACAGCGACAGCAATTGATAACAGCGCAAGCGGCACGCGGATCAGTGGCAATAATTTTTCTTTATCATCATAAGTGCCGGCTTTCATCGCCTCTTTTATTTCCGAATATCTTTTTCCTAAAATCGGAGCGATAAATTTTCGCTCGACTTCAGCAATAAACGGCTGTATATGTAGGAAGAACCTACGGCTGTGCGAAATCGGATAGACTGAATTAAATTGTTCAGCATTTTGAAAAAACTGAACAAGGATGGCTTTCCTTGCTTCGCTATCTTTCCACTCTGTTAGATTGTCGGCGTTATTGTCGAGAAAAGTTAAAAGCCTGTCGGTTGTCCTATGTGCTTTATTAATGATGGCTCTCTCATCTTTTTCTAACATCCACTCCCAAGGAAGTTTTTCACGTTCAGCATCGATTTTCACTTTCCGGCCTGTATCTTCATGGCTTACATCCGTATTTTTTGAGAAAGTGTAAATCGAATAATAAGCTATCGGGAGCTGTACATGTTTCACTAAATTAGTTAATAACTCATTTTCCTGTCCGGGTGATTCGTATTGTTCGCTTAAATAATGATCTTCAGCAATCTGCATCACCCCACTTCCGATAAGCCTTCCCATATCCTCATGCGCAAGCTCAATGTCGGTGCGAATATTTTCAAAATGATTGTAAGCATACAAAAACCCCGTTAATTTTTGTAGCTCGTCAATCCCGTTATTATTTTTATTAAATAACATTTTTTACTCTTTCTTTTGAGGTAATAGAATCTTCTGTTCTCACAACATCGTGATAAAATCCGAGTTTTAGCCTTTTTTTAGGCCAATTTGCCTCTATAGCGGAATTAATTGCTTTTGTTATAATTAATTCCGGAATATCTATTTCAGTCGCTAAATATAATTTCAAGGCATAAAGTAATTCAGAACCTGATGCCAATTTGCCATCTACCATAATGTTCGATAAGGCGGGATGTAATCCTAACCCGGAAGTAGTTGCGCTATCAGCCTTGTTAGCGATAGAGACCTGACTATCAATAAAATCTTTTACTTTTTGGTCAATTGGTAAAATTTCCCAATTTTCCATTTGTCCAAAGTCATTTATTACTTTTTCACTGGTAAAGAATTTACCGACATTTTTTTCGCCGGATAACACTTTACCTAATTTCATAAAGACCTCATCTTTTAGGTCTTCCAACATTTTTTCTTGATACATAATGCCTTTCAAGGAACATTGGTTTTGTAGGATTTCTCTCTTTTGATCCCAATAACTTGCAGGGGAAATAATGTGCCATTTGATATTCAGACTGTTGTCCGTGAGCGCTTTTAATATTCGCGGAATTGCGCTCGCTTTTTTTATCCAGTTTAGAGCGCCATAATATGCAGGCACCCCATAAAAACGCCTGGCAAAGCTTGCCAAATTATTAAACGAGATTGACACTGAAAATTTGAAAGGATCCGATTCATCATAAATCGGGTAAGCTCGAAGCAAATCAAATCTATCATCGTCAAAATCTCCGACGATTACCCTTTTTGGGTTAAGACGATCATCTGGCCATTCAAGTCTCGCCATCGCAGCCGACACATAATCTATTTTTGATATTTCAGCCGGCGCGCCGATTCGCGGCCCCCGATTTCGGAATATTTTTGTCCAAACACATTCGCTATGAAAAAAATCTACAATTAAATGCAACAATACACTTTCGTAATTCCATGATTTTAGCCACTCTTTCACTTCATCATCTACTACCCACTTACGTACTTTTTTATTTTCTATAATATTTTCCTTATAAAGCTCCGGACCTTGACCCCAAAGTAACCCCCGCTTGCGACTAAAAATGCCGCCTGCAAGATTATTCTCGTCAATAATATCCCTCAAAACAACTGGGAGATTATTTGTTTCGCCAAAGGGGACGACACGATAACCCCCACAATAAACGGGATCGCTTTCCCAGCGTCTTTGAATATTTGAATTAAAAAATTCAAATATGTTGTTTTCAGCACTTTCGATGTGAAAACTGTATGCGCAATTAGCAAACTCAATTATACCGCTATCGCCCTCTCTGTGCAGTTTCATTTCATTTCCACTTTTTGTCCGTTAAAATAAATTAAAAGCGGCTGCCAAAGCCTTCGTTCTTCCATTGTGTCTAAATCAACATAATTTAACATGTAATCGCTATATTGAATTGATTTATCAGGCTGCGGCCTAAGCCTGGCACGCCCCACCTCCACAAATCCGTCGCTTATGCCACGGCTACGGCTATAGCTAACAAAGACCATTGAGAAATGGCCTTTTTTTGCGCTAATCTGGCGCATCTGTTTTATTGCGTCATATAAATTAATTACTTCCACTATATGAAGGGATTTCAATAGTTATTACTCGCTCGTCAATATCAATAGGGCAATTAATAAAAGGCGTAACCCTCGCCTTTAATTTAATAAAACCTCTATTTATGTCAGATTGAGTAAATTTATATCTACACATAGTCATTGAAGGCTTAGGGAGGTAGCGGCCATCTCCGACTTCAATTTCAAACTCAATTTTATCATAGTATTTTGGCAAAACCTCGTTAAAATTAAAAAAGGTATAGAAATATTCGTAACTATTTGCCTTTATTGGCTTTCGTGCGATAGTAACATTTTTATTCGGCCACTCAGGGCAAAAAGAATAATATAGGTTATCATGCAGTACCACCTGATTATCGGTTAAAGATAAAGACCCCTCAATCCAATAACCGGATGTCTTACGCCGATCGAGATTTAATAAAGTATAACTCTCGTTTCGATATAAAATGTAAACAGGGAGTTCATTCCTATACACCCCCGTTTTAAAAAATAAATTATCGTCTGCCATACACCTGACGAAAAATTTACCGGTTTTTTTATCAGGTTTTGGTGTCTCCTTCCAGGAGGCATAGTACATTCTATCGAATTCATAAGCCGAAAAAATTATGTCGCCGGCTTCATAATCCTTAAAATCAGTTAGAACAATTTCTGCGGGAAATTCACTTCCCCCTCTGTGTGTAAGTTGCGAATAAGCTGTGCCAAAAATTAACGATAGCAACAGCGCTAATAAAATAAATTTTTTCATAATAATTTTTTATTAAAATACGCGGCAATGTTAAATCTATTGCCAATTGAGTGAAAGGACAAAAAATGAGTTAAAAAAAAAGCCGTCAAATGGTGAGGGGTGTATTACTTATATTTAGTCTAAATATAAAAATAAACAATAAAAGCAAGCGACACCAATAATAATAATCAAATAATGTTATTAATTTTGAATATAAAACAAATGCTTGTAGGTTATAATATTATTTTATCAAAACTTTATCATTTAGGCTTACTTGTTATGTCATAAATAATTGATATACAACGCTTTTAGTTCTTTAAATTCAAGTGCAGGTGGTACCACTTAAATAGTTAAAATAATAAACGCTTAATTTGTAATGTTTTAACGTTTAACTAATTAAGCCACCTGATATTAAATGAATAAAACATATTATTTCATATTTTACACCAAAAGTTTTATCATTTTTTTTATCAATTTTTTTTCTCAATGATAAATTCAAAACTTTACCTAAGAAACTACAAAAATAAAAATGGCGAATCCCCAATACTTTTACTAATAAATAAAAAAGGGATTGTAAGGAATAAATCCTTGAATATTTATGTAAAACGAGCGGAGCATTGGCGAAGAAGCCGAATTATAGTACAAAAGTAAAATACAAATACAAATGTTTAACCAAGCACAACAGTTTAATAGTAGCACTTCAACGGCTTTTTTGCCAATGCAATGTTAT
>Ga0209718_1000918_pt1 | contig 36685 bp, 32 predicted proteins | sample AD_JPNAS1_MetaG_FD_184420 | JGI IMG/M metagenome (GOLD analysis project Ga0209718, IMG submission 184420) | Active sludge microbial communities of municipal wastewater-treating anaerobic digesters from Japan - AD_JPNAS1_MetaG (SPAdes) (version 2) | ecosystem: Engineered > Bioreactor > Anaerobic...
CCTGGACCTTTTCGAGGGGAAGAAGAAGTACAGCTGGGGCGCCAGGTCCGAAAAAGGCGAGGACCGGGCGAAGGCCGGCGCCAGGTTCAGGGAGAGCCTGATGGAGGGGCTGCTGCCCTCGACGAGGGAGGAACTGGCCAGGATAGAGAAAGAATTGGAAGGGCTGGAGCGGTAGCCCTCTTTTGCCCCGCCGCGGGGTCTAGAGGGAGGTCCAGCTCTTGAAGCCGCGGCCGAGGACCTCCGAGGCGTCGGAGACGATCATGAAGGCCTTGGGATCGTTGACGGAGAGGTGGCGTTTCAGGTCGACCGTCTGCCGCGGGGTCAGGACGCAGAGCAGGGCCGGTCGCTCCTGGTGGGTGAAACCGCCCTCGCCGTGGAGGATCGTGACGCCCCGGCGCAGTTCGCTGGTGATGAAGTCAGCGGTCTCACCGGGGTGGTTGCTGATGATGATAACCTGCCTCCTCCGATCGAAGGAGCGCAGGACGTTGTCGGTCAGTAGGCCGTTGACGAAGATGCTGACGAGCCCGTAGACGGCCCCCTCGAGCCCGATGATGAAGACCGACGCCCCGAGGATGACCAGGTTTATGTAGAAGGAGAAACGTCCCACCTCGATCCCGTAGCGCTTCCTGAGGGCCACCACCAGCACGTCGGTGCCGCCCAGGGAGCTCCCCGACCGCAGCACCAGCCCGCCCCCCAGCCCCTTGATGACCCCCGAGAGGATAGCCACAAGGAGCAGCTCGTTGAGCTGGGGGTGGGGCATGCCCTCCATGACCTTGAGGAGCACCGTCATGAGGGCCACGGCGTAGACGGTCCACCCCACGAAGCGGAGGGAGAGCTCCTTGAGCCCCCAGGCGAGGAGGATGACGTTGCCCACCCCCACCACCCACGCCGGGGAGATGCCGTAGGCGTAGTTGGTGAGGACGGCGACCCCCGCCACGCCCGAGGTGGGGAGGCGGTAGGGGAGCGTCAGGGCCATGATGCCGAAGGAGACCAGGAAGGTGCCGAAGGACACGAGGGCAAACGTCGGCAGTTCCCTTCGGATCGTCAACGCGGCCTGGTTCACGTATTTAACGGGGTCCCATCTCATGGGATAGAGTATAATCCCTCCGTGCGAGGCTTCAAAGCCCGTGGGTTGCCCACGTGTTACAATGGGGCCGATTCCGTAGCAAAGGGGGATTTGGGGAAAAAAATGCAGATGCCGATGCAGATAAGTCTTGACGAGGTGCTGTCCATGCTCCTGGCCAGGGTGGACAGCCTGGCCTTCAACGATGAGAACCTGAAGACGAAGTTCAACATCCTGGCCAGGGCCATGTACCGCAAGGGCCTGATCTCCGATGAGGACATCGTCGATTCCATCCGCGAGGAGCACAGGATCCTTGCCGACCTGGGCCTCATCCAGGAGGTCCCCGCCGACGACGTGATCCGTACCGTCGCCGAGGGGATCCTCCAGTGGGTCAAGGGCGACGTAGGGGCCATCAAGAAAGCCATGGAGGATTACGAGAAGAAGCTGCAGGAACTGGCGAAGCAGCAGGCGGAGAAGCCGAAGATCGACGTGGCCTCGCCGGCGGTCCTCCAGCAACTGGACATGCTCAGCGGTAAAGGCAAGGGGAAGAGCAAGCTCATCTACTGACCTTGGCCTCGCTTCGGAAGGGTCCCGGCGTTCGCCGGGACCCTTTTTCATAAGGGCCGCCGGCGCGGCGGGGGGTGGTGCGGTTGGCTCCGGTCTTTTCGGTCATCTTCGTCCTTTTCTCGGCCCTCCTGGGGGCTTCCATGGGTTCCTTCCTCAACGTGGTGGCCGCGAGGACCATGGAGGGCCGCTCCTGGTGGGGGAGCGAGCGTTCCCGGTGCGACATCTGCGGCAAGGTGCTGTCCGCCGTGGAGCTGGTACCTCTTTTGTCCTGGTTGGGCTTCTCAGGGCGGTGCCGCTCCTGCGGGGCGAAGATCCCCGCGAGGTACCTGCTGGTGGAAGTCTTCGGGGCCGCGGTGGGCGGCCTCATTGCCTGGAAGTGGGGACCCTCGGCGACGGCGGCCTTCGCCGCCGTGGTGGCCGCGGGGCTCTTCCTGAACGCCCTGACGGACCTCTACAGCGGCTATGTCTACGACCTCCTCGCCTGGGGGCTCGGCCTAGCGGGGCTGGCTTTGCGGGTCTTCGGAGGGTGGGGCGCCCTGGCGGACGGCCTTCTGGGCGCGGGGCTGGGGTTCGCCGTCATAGCGGTGATCATCATCGTCAGCCGGGGAGGCATGGGTTGGGGCGACGCCAGCCTGGCGGCCGGGATGGGGGCCGCCCTGGGGTGGCGCCTGGCGGCCTGGGGCCTCTACACTGGTTTCATGATGGGAGGCCTGACGGCCCTTGCCCTGCTCCTCTTGCGGAGGGTCAGGCGAAAGGACCCCATCCCCCTGGGGCCGTTCCTGGCGGCGGGAGGGGTCCTGTCGATGCTGACGGGGTCATGGTTTTTCTCGTACCTCGGCATGGCGCCGGGCTGGCCCTGGGGTTAGAAAAGCGCCCGGCCCAGGTAGGAGGAGATCAGCTCCAGGGGTTTCAGGGAGGGGGACCCCCTGTAGCTGCGAAAGGCGTGGTCCGCCCCCTCGATGACGACGAAGTCCTTCCTTTCCGGCGGCAATGGGGCCGCCTCCACCAGGGCCCGGCAGTCCTCCTCGCTGAAGGTGGAGTCCAGCGTGCCCCAGAAGGAGATGAGCCTTTCCGCTTTCATCCGCCCCGCGGCCTCGGCCAGGAGCCGGCCGTCGGGCATGGTGTCGAGGATCGGCAGATCCAGGGCGAGTTCCGCCTCGGGGCGGACCCTCATCCCCGAACCGGCCAGGATGATGCCGGCGGGGGTGAAGGAAAGGGAGCCGTTGCCGGCGGCCAGGACGGCATGGATCCCCCCGAGGGAGAACCCGAAGAGCCAGACCTTGCCGGGGGCAGCTACAGCGGTGGCCGCCTCGATGCCCGCCACGGCGTCGGCGTGGTCCTGACGGAAGGTCTTGCCCCGGAAGGCCTCGTGGGCCCAGGCCTCCCTGTCCTCGCAGAAGGTCTCCCGGTCCCGCCTCCGGCGACTCGTCTCCACGATGGCGCACCTGGTACCGAGCTCGAGGAGCATCCGGGCGAGGTCGCCGTACTTGTTCCCCGGTGCCGGGCCGGCGCACCCGTGGACGCCGTGGAGGAGCACCACCAGGGGGGCGTCGGCGCGGGTCCCTGGCCCTTCCATGATATGGACGGGGACGAGGCCGTCCCCGAAAGTCCCGGGCGCGTCCAGCCTTTTTGTCTCCAGGTCGAGGGCCCCTTTCTTCACTTGGTATGGCTCTTTGGACATCTAGAGTTTATCATAGGGACGAGGCGAAGCACTTACCACGGGGAGGCTCACCGATCGTGACCGACGTCTGCGACTGGCTCAGGGAGAGGGACCTGGAAGGAATCTGCGGGGATATCCTGGAACAGATATCCATGCCGCTGATCGCCGGGAGCGTCGTCGAGGATCGACTGGTGGTGGAGTCGGCCAACGGTTTTTTCGGCGACCTCATCGGCAAGGCCTGCCCGGAACTGCCGGAAGCCCTGGACGTCCTGCTTTCCGGGCTGCCGGGGCCCAAGGACCTGGAACCCCTCCTGCGGGCGGTCACGGCGAAGGGATGGAAGACCTTGTGTTGGCCCCTCGTCCCCGGGGAGATGGAGCTCGACCTCAGCTGCTGGAGCGACGGCGAGCGTTTCGTGGCCTTCTTCCACGACCTGTCCCCCCACGAGTTCCACCGCAGGCTCCTGGGTATGGGGGAGCGCCTCACCCAGGCCCTCGGGCTCTTCGACGCGAAGGGCACCATACCTCAATTGCTCCTGGAACTGGTGGAGCACATGGGAGTGGACTGGGCCGGCATCTTCGTCTGGGACGGGGTTGGGCAGAGGTGGATGCTCTCCCTGGAAGAGGCCGACCCCGGGGAGTACGGGCTCGGCGAGAAGCAGAGCGCCCTCACCTTCGCCAGGAAACTGTCCGAGGCTCAGGGAGGGCCCTTCGGCCACCAGTTCGGCGGCCTGGCGATCCAGGAGGGGTCGAAGTGGTGGGTCCCCTGGGCCTGCGAGGGGCGCGAGTGGGAACCCTTGATGACGGAGGCTGGCTTCGGGTCACTCTTCTGCGGGGTACTGCTGACCGGCTCGGCGCCGGCGGTCCTCCTCTGCCTCGCCAGGGCCGGTGGGGTCTTCGCGAAGATAAACAGGGGCGTGCTGGAGGCCCTTTGGCCCGTGTTCCTCTCCTCGGCCGAGAGGAACCGCGCCGTGGAGGGGATCACCAGGCTTTACCCCCGCGACCCCGTATCGGGTCTTTTCGCCCGGGACATGACCCTGGGGCTCATAAAGGTGGAGATGGACCGTTCCAGGCGCTACGGGTACCCCCTTACGGTCATGGCGGTGGAGGTCACCAACCTCGACAGGGTCTGGGCCACCGGCGGTGAGGAGGCCGTCGCCGAGACGGTCCAGGTGCTCTCCCGGGAGGTGCTGAAGAACCTCAGGAGCGTGGACATCGGCGGGAGGGTGGGCGACGGCCGGATCGTCGTCCTGCTGCCCCATACACCTCTCGAGGGTGCCGAGGTGGTCTCCGGGAGGATAAGGTCCCGGCTGGGGGCGATATCGCCGTCGCAGAGCCTGTCGGTGGAGACGGAAGTGAGGATCGCCCTCAGGAGCGACGATTGCGAGGAGCCCGAGGACCTTCTCGCCCGGCTCGGCTTCACGGGCGACGTCCAGGGGTCCTCATGACAGGTCGGAAAGCCCCGACAGGAACTCCACGGCCCTTTCCAGGTCTTCCGGGGGAGGCACCCTGAGCCTGACGGCCGAATCGTCGAGGTCCAGGTAGGCGGACCCGGGTTCGCTGTCGATCCCCAGGCGGGCCAGGATCTCGAAAAGGTTTCCCCTCCTTCGGCGGGCCATCATGATCGGCGTCGATGGGTGGGTGACGGCCACCTCCATATCCTTGCCACCCGCCAGGGCGTCCATCATGGCCGCCTTGGCACTTTTCACGTAGGACTTCGTCCGTTCGAGGAATTCCGGATCCCCCAGGGCCGCCATCGCCGTCCTGATGCCCGGAAGGCTCACGCCGAAGGGGCGCTGGAGCAGTTGGTAGATCTGGAGGAGTTCCGGGTCGCCGATGACGGCGTAGCCGATCCGCATGCCGGCCAGGCCCCAGGCTTTGGAGAAGGACCGGGTGACGATGCAGTTGGGGTGCTTTACGGCCACGGCGGACTCCTCCAGGGGGAGGTAGTCCCCGTAGGCCTCGTCGACGATGACCCAGCACCCCCTCCCGAGGCATTCGGCCACGACCGTCTCGAGGTCCCGCAAGGGGAGGACCTGCCCCGTAGGGTTGTGGGGCCTGTCGATGAAAAGGACGTGGGGGCGCAGCCTGGCGGCCCTCATCCAGGTCTCGAGGTCCGTCTCAAAGCGGGGCCCCTTGAGGAGCACCGGGTGGTAGCGGACGCTGCCCTGCATGGCCTGGAGGGGCATGTCGGTGAACTGGGGGGAGACGCCCGAAAGGAGGGAGCCCGGCGGGAGCAGCAAGCGGGTGAGGGTCACGAGCACGTCCATCGACCCCTGCCCCAGTACGATCCTGTCGGCCAGCCCTTTGTCTCCCAGATAGTGGGCGACGGCCGCCGTGAGGTCCTTGGCCACCGGGGGCGGGTAGTCGCAGATGTTCCAGTCCCCGCAGGAGCCGAGCAGTTCCCTGACGGCCGGCGGAACCCCCAGGGGGTTGGTGCCGAGCCCGCAGTTCACCAGAGACGAACTGGGGGGGCGGTGAAGCTGGCTTTTGCTCCTCCGCGCGAAGCTTTCCTGGGTCATTTCAAGGATATGTCTCGGGAGCCTGCCCTTCCACAAGTTGAACCCCTCCTGTCGGGTGTTATGATATAATATCGGTGCAACGGGTAAAAGAGAACAGGCCCTGCGGTGTTCGTGAACATGGTGAAGTGCCTTGAGCCAACACCCGGTCGTGGGAGACCGATCTACCCGCCGGCAATGGCGGCGCCAAGGCGCTACCCCGCAAAGGCGGGTGAGGTTTCCACCTTGTTTGGAACGGGTCAAGGCCTTCGTGTCACGGCACTCGCGGGGGTTTCTTCTTTTGCACGGGGAGCGGGGTATGGGGGCCATGGGTCTTCATGCCCCGTTTTCTTTATTTCTTACCGAGGAGGCGGATCAGATGGCTGTCGCCGCGCCCTTCTGGCACCCGTCGATGGCACGGGGTTTCATCCTCGACTGGGACGGGGTCCTGGCCGACACGAAGCTGGATTTCGGCCCCATCAGGGCCAAGTACTTCAAGGGCGAACGAGTCCCCCTGGTGGAGGCCGCCGACATGCTGGAGCGGAGCCGTCGGGCCGACCTGGAGAGGGAACTCTACGAACTGGAAATGGAGGGCGCCCGGAAGGCGACGCCCGTTCAGGGCGCCCACGAACTGCTGGAGTGGCTGAAGATGTGTAAGGTCCCCTGGGCGGTGGTCTCCCGGAACTGCCGGGACTCCATCTTCGAGGCGGCGAAGCGGAGCGGGATAACCCTGCCCGGTGTCGTGATGTCCCGGGACGAGGGTCCGCTGAAGCCCGACCCCCAGGCGCTCTGGTCCGCCGCCGGGGCCATCGGTGTGGAGCCGTCGCTCTGCCTGATGGTGGGAGACTTCATCTACGACCTCTACGGGGCGCGCAGGGCCGGGATGAGGGCCGTCCTGGTCGAGCGAAGCAACCCTGACTGGGAGAGGTGGGCCGACGCCTCCTACGGCCGCCTGGCGGACCTCGTGGCGTCCCTCGGGACACCCGAGCCGCTGGTGCCCTGGGAATACCGAGAACTGGAGAAGGAGCGCGGAAGAGAGTGGCTCGAAAGGGCCTGGGAGATAGAGGCGGCCCTCCCGGATACTTCGCCCGAGGTTCTCTCCGTGGCACTGGCCGCAGCGGGGCTCGGCGTGGGCGGGCTTCGGGTCGACTCCAAGGCGAAGCTCTCGCTGGAGCAGTGGGAGGAGGCGCCCTTTTTGCCCCTCTCCCTCGTCGACAGGTCACTGCTGTCGGTGCTGGCGCAGGTCCTGGGGGAACGCTACCCCCAGGTGATGATCTCCAGGGACGGGGCGTCCCTGGAACTCCCCCCGAGGGCGGGCATGGTGGAGGAGGCCGTCTCTTCATGGATGAGCTGAAGGAAAAGAGGAGCCTCTGGGACGAAGCGCCGGGGGAGTCCGCTCCCGCCAGCAAGTGGGAGGTCCCCCTGGCGGAGAGGATGCGGCCCAGGAGCCTTGAGGAGATGGCCGGGCAGGAGCACCTCCTGTCGGGGGACGCCCCCCTGGCGAGGGCGGTTCGGTCGGGGCGGGTGCCCAGCTGCATACTCTACGGCCCTCCAGGCGTGGGCAAGACGACCATCGCCCGCCTGATGGCCTCCCTGACGGGGCGCGATTTCCTGGAGATAAACGCCGTTTCGGCCAACGTGGCGGCCCTGAGGGAGCTGGTGGCCGAGGCGAAGCGCCTCAAGGACCTCACCGGCCGGGCGCCGGTGGCCTTCGTCGACGAGATCTACCACTTCAACCGGCAGCAGCAGAACGCGCTGCTCCCCTCCGTTGAAAAGGGTGACCTGGTTCTGGTGGGGACCACCACGGAGAACCCCTACTTTGAGATAAACAAGACCCTCCTCTCCAGGGTCGTGGTCTATGAACTGCGATCGCTGGGGGTCGGGGACCTGGTAGGGCTGCTGGAGAGGGCCCTCTCCGACAGGGAGCGGGGGTTGGGCGAACTGGATCTCTCCGCCTCGGGCCGGACCCTGGGGGAGATAGCCCTAGGCGCCGGCGGCGACGCCCGCCAGGCGTTGACGAGGCTCGAGCTTTCCGCCCACGCCGTGGCCGCCGGCGGTGGGAGCGTCATCGACGTGGAGACGGTGAGGAACGTATCGCCTAAGGCTCTGCAGCGATACGACCGGGATCAGGACGACCACTACAGGATCATCTCGGCGCTTATAAAGAGCATGAGGGGTTCCGATCCCGACGCCGCCGTCTACTGGCTGGGGCGGCTCGTGGCCGGGGGCGAGGACGTGCGTTTCGTGGCTCGGAGGCTCCTGGTCTTCGCCACCGAAGACGTGGGGCTCGCCGACCCGCGGGCGCTTTCGGTGGCGGCCGGCGCCGCCTACGCCTCGGACTTCGTGGGGCTCCCCGAGGCGAGGATAATTCTCTCGGAGGCCGTCATCTACCTCTCGCTGGCGCCGAAGAGCAACAGCGCCTACAAGGCCATTGACGGGGCCCTTTCGGCCATAGAGCGGGGCGAACTACAGGAGGTCCCCCTCCACCTGAGGCCCGGCGGGAAGGGGTACCTCTACCCCCACGACTTCCCGGGGCACTGGGTGGCTCAGAAGTACATGGACCGGCCGTTGAAGTTCTACAGGCCGGGCGGTCTCGGGGAGGAACCTGGGATGGCCCGGCTTCACGGGCTAAAAGGTGATGGTCATGACGCCGATGAAGACGAGGATGATCCCGCCCGCCAGGCGGGGGGTGAGCTTCTCGCCGAGGAAGAGCGTGGCGAAGAGGGCCGCCAGGAAGGGCCTGATCGAAACGATGCAGACCACGGCGTCGACGGGGGCTAGTCCGAAGGCGTAGGTCATGAAGAGGTTGCCCACCGTGAGGCCCAGGGCGCCCGCCAGGGCCATCTCGACCATGGGGCCCCGGGAAATGCTTCCCACCCCCCTGCACCTTTCAAGGATGTAGAACAGGACCCACGAACCCAGGGTGATACTCACGGAGCGCCACCATTCCAGCTGTGGCACCGGTACGGTCTGCATCAGCACCTTGTTGGTGATCATCCCGAAGGTCCAGCAGGACATGGCCAGGAAGGAGGCCACCAGCCCGCCGAGGACCTGCCGTTTCCGGTCGTGGTCCTGCTTGTGGGGCGAGAGCAGCACGAGGCCGGCCACGATGAGTACGGCCGCTACGAGGACCATGGGCTTGGCGGGTTCCCCCAGGAAGATCCAGGCGGCGGGCACCACCATCAGGGGATAGGAGGACGTGACGGGTACCGATATGGAGACCCCCAGTTTGTGAAGGGACGCGAAGTAAAAAAAGTCCCCCAGGACGAGCCAGAGGACGGAGCAGACGAAGATCTTCGCCATGGTCACCGCCGGGAGGGGGCCGAAGGCCGAGGGCCCCATGGTGAGGAAGAGGAAAAGGGCGGCGCTGGTGATGTAGCCGTTGCAACGCAGGGCACCGAGGCCGGAGTAGGATATACGGTCCACCCCGCGGCGGTAGAGCACGGGCGCCACCGCCCAGCTGACGGCGGCCATCAGGGCCAGGAAATATCCGAAGAGATGCGGGGACTGCATCGGGGGAAGGTCCTAGCCCGAGGCCGAGAGTTCCGGGTGCTCCCTCAGGTAGTTCAGGAGCCCGTCCCTGGAGCGCTCGAGGTGACCCCTCAGTACCACCTCGGCCTTGTCGGGGTCGCCCGTCTCGATGGCGTCGATGATGGCCACGTGTTCGTGGGCGAAGGTGCTTAGGGGGATGCCCTCCACGGAGTAGTGCCGGCAGAGGTTGATGAGGTCGGCGATGTTGTGGAGCATCATGGTCAGGTAGCGGTTGCCCGACAGCTCGTAGAGGGAGGCGTGGAACAGCCGGTCCTCGGCGAGGTAGTGGTCCGTCTCGGTCTCGTCGGTCATGACCGAAAAGACGGGGCGCCAGCGCTCCAGCTCCTCGATGGGCTGGAGCCAGGTCACCAGCCGGACGGCGATGATCTCCAGGTGGGTGCGGAGGTCGTAGAGGTCGGAGGCGTCCTTGACGGTGGGAAGGGAGACGAAGGCGCCGCGCCGCGGTTCCAGCGTCACCAGGCCGGTCTGGGCGAGTTGCCTGATGGCCTCCCTGACGGGTGTGCGGGAGACGGCGAGCTTGTCGGCCAGGTCGACCTCGGAGAGCCTCTCACCGGGCCTGATGAAGCCCCCGACGATTGCTTCCTTTATCTTCTCAAAGACGATCTGGCGAAGGTCGATGTTGCGAGCCGGTGAGAGCGGGTCGTTGAACATGAGACCGCCTCCTGTCAAAGGGGTGGAGGTTTTACGTATACTCTGTCCATTATACAACTCATAGCCAGCACCGCAACGTCTTGGTTAAAAGGGTGTCAACGGCGCCCGCTATTCACCCAGTCGGTCCAGAGGGAAATGGCGTAGATGGCGTCGGAGAGGCGGTTCAGCCATGCGTAGGGGGCGTCGCCGATATCGCCCAGCCGGTGAAGACCGACGGCGACCCGCTCGGCCCTGCGGGCGATCGTCCTGGCCAGGTGAAGGGCCGCGCCGGGGACGGAGTCGCCAGGGCGGACAAAGCGGGAGGTTCCCCCCGTGACGGTACGGACCTTTTCCACTATTTCGTCGAGGGTGCCCGGTTCGGGCTCGGGGAGGCCCGGGAAAAGGGCCAGGTAACCCATGACGGCGCCCAGCTCCTCCTCGAGGCGGAGGATAACTTCCCGGATATCATCGTGGCAGCAGGAGGCCCTGGCCAGGCCGAGAGCGGCCTGGCATTCGTCCAGGGTCCCGTAAAGCTCCACCCTGGGGTGGTCCTTGGGGAGGCGGGAACCGTCGCCGAGGCTGGTGGTGCCCTTATCCCCTCCCCTGGTGGTTATCCAGGGCTTCTCCATGAGGATCCCCCCCGCCAAGAGTGTTGAGTTAAAGGGCTGCCGACGGCAGCCCTTTTGCTAGATCCCTCAGCCTCCACCGCAGGTGCCGCAGCCGCTGCCGCAGCCACCGGTGGATGAAAGGGCCACCCGGAGCAGGCCGTCGGCGATGAGCCCGGGAGGGACGGCCTGGTAGGTCTGGCCGGCCACCTCGATGGTCCGGCACCGGCCGTGCCCCTCGCCCCCGTCGCAGCCGCAGGGCTTGGAGGAAGCCTCGAACCCCAGTATCTCGTCGAGGGGAGTTTCGGGGAAGTCGATATCGGCGCTCTCGAGGGTCACCAGGTTGTTCTTTTCCGGGTCCCCGCCGGAGGAAGCCTTCTCGAGGGTCACGGGGAAGCCTATCCGGGCGAGCTTGGGGCCCAATTGCTCCACCATGTTGCAGAGGGTGTCGTAGGTCTCCTTCACGGGGCCGCACTGGGCCCCCTCGGGTGCGTAGTGCTTGATCCTTATCGTTGAAACGTCCATATCACGAACCTCCTATATTGGCGTGTGCAGTTTTTGGTCTTTCGATTGCCTTGGTTTTTTGTTTTCGCTCTTACGATTTCCGATTCACGAATCACGAATCACGATTAACGGATTTTGCCCTTTTCGTATACAATTGCTCAAATTCAAGGTCTGACCCCAACGAAGGTGGCCTTGGCGTCGACGCAGGCCTTGCCGTCTTCGGCTAAGATCCTGGCCGTGGTTTTCACTTTCCGGCCGTCCACCGAAAGGGCGTTGCCGAAGGCGGTGTACCCGGTGCCCGACTTGACGGGCCGCAGGAAGCGGATGCTCATGTCGGCCGTCACGGTCCATTCCCCAAGGGCCTGCCTGGCGGCCCAGGCCATGGCGTCGTCACAGAGCGCCGCCAGTATGCCCCCGTGGACGATTCCCTCGTAACCGCACCAACTTTCTTCGGGCGTGAAGGGTATCACCGTCCGGCGGGAGTCCTTGTCCCAGTAGAGGACCACGCCGAGGGACCTGGGGTTGGTTCCGCTACGGTCGCAGACGAAGCACCCCCTGGAGCCCTCCAGTTCTTCCAAGGCCATCCTTATCACCACCGGCAGGTATTTTACCCCAAGGGGTATGCAGAGTATACCCCGAAATTGTCCTGGCGATAAATCATTGAGAAATAACGAAATGTATGAATTTTGAAACGTTGACAACAGGTTTTTAGATTCTATACTTTTTTCCAAAAGAAAAAGATATATCGTATATAGTTGACTATGAGGTGAGAATAAATGTTTAAATCCTGTTACAGTGGTCGGCGTCTCGTAGTTGACCTTGAAAAGAAGTCCTTCCAATTTGATCCCATCGAGCCCTCGGAATTCAAGAATTTTGTCGGCGGCCGAGGGCTCAACGCTCATTACGCTTATACCAGGAAATTGCACCTGGTGGATGCTTTTTCGGAAAGAAACGAATTACTGATCGCTCCGGGGGCATTGGTGGGGATGCCTTGCCTGTATGCGAATCGCATGACCCTTACATCGAAGTCACCTCTGACAGGCTTGTTGGGTGATTCGAATGTGGGCGGTGATTTCGGTGTTTTCCTGAAATGGGCAGAGGTTGACCAGGTGGTTATCCAGGGAAGATCCGCAACCCCCTGCGTTTTGATTATAAAAAAGAATTCCTGTCTTTTCGAGGACGCTTCTGATCTTTGGGGCAAAGATGTGGGAGAGACTGAAGAATTTTTGAGGCAAAACTATGGGCAAGTCAAGCGATTTTCGTCCCTCACCATAGGTCCCGGCGGAGAGAACAGGGTGAGGTTTGCCTCCGTTCATTCGGGGGCTCACGCCGCGGGAAGGACAGGGCTTGGCGCCGTAATGGGCGATAAACGGATCAAATCTATTGTCGTTCAGGGCGGAATTCCCAGGTTCGATGATTTGAATTTAGACAAGGGCATTATGCAGCGCCTGAATAGGGTTGTCAAACAAGACCCCTCCTTCCCAAACGCACAAAAATATGGGGCCACTACGGCGATCGAGGGTTTCAACAAGATAGGCGTACTGGAAGTAAAAAATTTGCAAACAGGAGTCTGGGACCAACACGAAAAAATATCGGGTAAATATTTGAGAGATACATTTACCGTAAAACACTATGGATGCATATTTTGCAATATTCAATGTAAAGGTATTTCCAGATTCATCAACGAAACGGACGGAGAGTACGAGGTTCATGGACCAGAATTCGCCGCCATGCAAAACTACGGAGCCCGCATCCTGAACAGTGACCTCCCCAGTGTTTGTAAAATGACGAAACTCAGTAACAACAAGGGCGTTGATTTCATGTCCATGGGAGCAATCCTCTCATGGCTCATGGAATGTCTCGATAGGAGTTACATCACGGGCAAGGATCTGGACGGCATAGGGTTGGGATGGGGCAAGGTTGATGAATCAATTGAGTTGATACAAAAAGTGGCCCTGAGAGAGGGTGTGGGGAATATCTTGGCCGAAGGGGGTGAGCGAACGTCGAGAGTTTTGGGTGAAAAGACACGGCAATGTTTGTTGACGGTAAAAGGGATGGAGTTCGAAGGATGTGATCCCCGCGGGTATAAGGGAAGGGGGGTGGGTTACGGCGTTGCATCCAGGGGGGCGGATAATTGTCGAACCTTGGGTGCTTTTGAGTCCGTCCTGACCAAGCAGGAAGCTATATCCCTTTTTGGAAGCGAAGAAGCAGCTTCCCTCACCGGGGTAAGGGGAAAAGGGAGGCTGTTGAAGTACATCGAGGATTATTCGAATGTTGCTGACCTGCTGGGGCTCTGCCGGTACGGCATGTTTGTTTTTGCCACGAACCTGGAGTCGATTTTGGAACGATGTGATCTGATCTATGATTTTTATAGCCATGTTTCAGGGTTCGATTCCAGCGACAGGTACAAGGAATTGGCAAAATGCAGCGAACGCTTGATCAATCTTGAAAGGATCATGAATCTGGAAAATGGTTGCGGAAGGGAAGAAGACCTGCTCCCCAAAAGATTCAGGATTGAACCCATGCCCGAAGGTCCGGCAAAGGGAAACGTTGTCGAGAACGAGGCGATTCTGGACGAGTACTATGAGGCCAGGGGGTGGCATAGAAACGGAACCGTAGGCAAGGAGAAACAGACGGAATTGTTTGGTGGGGTTTTACATGATTGGCCCCAATCTTGGCCTGATGTGATCTGATTTTTATCGTTTTTGGTCGTTCCAGGTCTTGAGCCCGCGAAAAGCCTGACCGACCTCGAAAGGACCATGGATCTGGGAATTGACTACGGGAGGGAAGAAGATCTTATCTCGGAAAGATCAAGGTTGAACCTATGCCCTGAGATCCGGCAACGGGAAGCATTGTTGCGGGCGATGCAATCCTCTTCGAGCGCCACGTGGCAAGGGGATGGAATGGAACGGTGAATAAAGCAAGGGGAAACATACAAAATTGTGGGCGGGAGGTTTTGTCTGATGGGTAAAACCAGGCGTCTTATTTTTGCAGCCTCGTTTGTCGCGATTTTGGTGCTTTCTTCGGCGGGCGCGGTGTTCGGCGCTACTTTGACGGCTTACACCGTGTGGCCGGAGACCAATTACCATGCAGTAGGCCTTTTACTCTTCGCTGAGAAGGTCGAAGAGTACACGAAGGGAGAGGTAGTATTAAACGTAGAATCGGCAGGCTCTCTTGGGTTCCAGGGCCCCGACCTTTTGAGAGCTGTCAGGGATGGTTCCGTCCATATCGCGGAGATGGTGACGACAGGTGTCGCGGGGGATGAAACCATTTTCGGTATCCGGTCCCTGCCCTTCATGATCGATGACTGGGATTCCGCCAGGGATTTTGACGGGATGGCCAAGAAATACTATAACGAGGCGGCCAAGGAGTGGGGTCAGAAGATCCTTTACATCGCCCCCTGGCCCTTCGCCGGTTTATGGACCCAGAAAGAGATCAATTCGATCGGAGACATGAAAGGCCTCAAAACGAGGACTTTTGACAGGAACGGCGCCCTTATTATGACGGCCGTCGGTGCCACCCCCCTGGCCATGCCCTTCAGCGAATGCTACACCTCCCTCGCGACGGGGGTCATCGATTCGATCATCACTTCCGGTACTACCATCCGGGATGGGAAACTTTGGGAAGTCCTGAAGTATTACTACCCGATCAAAATGAGCATTACGACCAGCATGACAAACATGAATCTCAAGGCTTTCGAAAAACTGACCAAAAGCCAGCAGGAAGTGATAGAAAAAGCCTCCGCGGAAGTGGAGGAATACCTGTGGCAGTTGGCCCGACAGGAAGAAGAAGGCAACTTGAAGATCTGCGAGGAGCACGGCTGCACGATCATGAAAGTTGATCAGGGAATGCAGGATGAACTCAAGAAGTTGGGAGAAAAAGTAAGCGGGGAATGGATCGATAAGAACCCCAAAGCCAAGCCATTGTACGAGGAATTCTGGAATAAATATAACCAGTAAATTCCTCTTGGGTAAGGGGGGGCGGTTTCCCGTGCAGGCCAGAAAGACAAGGAGGAAGACTGACGGATAATTAAACGTAAACGAGGTTTTGCTCGTATTTCACGGCGGGAGTCATCTACCCCCTTCGATCCCTTTCAACTCCCGCCTTTTTATTTGAAAAAGCTGGTCCTCGGAGGGCTTGTCATGAATAAGTTATCCAGGTTTTACGATCTAAACGGGTTGATCGTCGGCATTTTGATCCTTCTTTCCGCAGTGATGATGATAGCCGAAATAGTGTATCGGAGCGCCTTTGGAAAAACCTTTTTCGTGGTGACTGAATACGCCGGGTACATAATGGCGGTTATTTCTTTCTGGGGATTGTCCTTTGGTGAGTATTGCGATGCCCACATCCGTATTGATTTCATCGACAAGATCCAAAATGAACGGGCCCGGTTCGTCATCACCAAAATAAGGTATTTCGCGGGTTTCGTTTTTTCTTTATATCTCACCTACGTCCTTTTCTTGCTGTTCAGGGAATCCTATCTCTATAAAGCGGTTTCCCTCCAGGTCTCCGAGACACCCTTGGCTATTCCCCAGTTTTTCATGGTCCTCGGCGCGTTTTTCCTGATGACCATTGTCGCGTACAAGCTTGCGGTAAAGGAGAATTAGAGATGCAGGCTCAAGCGTTGCTATTCATCTTGATCAGTTTGACTGTCTGCCTGGCCTCGGGCATCTGGATCGGGGTTTCGCTGTTCATCGTAAGTTTGTCCTCGATGTACCTCTTCCTGGATCTCCCCGTCGAGAAGATCCTTTCCGCGATGATGTGGAACGTGTCGAACAGCAGCATCCTTCTGGCTCTCCCGTTGTTCATCCTCATGGGTGATATTTTGGTCAAAACAAAAATATCCACCCAGCTCTTCAAGGGGTTGACGCCCTGGGTTTCGAGGATACCGGGAGGGTTGCTTCAGATAAACGTCTTGGCGAGCGCCCTCTTCGCCGCGATAAGCGGCTCCGTGGCAGCCACAACGGCAGCGGTCGGTAAAATCACGATACCCGAGCTTGAGCGTCGGGGCTACGATCCAAAATTGATTATAGGCAGCCTGGCGAGCGCGGGGACCCTCGGGATCCTGATACCCCCCAGCATGCCGATGCTAGTGTACGGGATTGTGGCGAATGTGAGCATCGGTCAGATGTTCGTCGCCGGCCTCATCCCGGGTATCCTCCTCATGATTCTTTTTTCCCTTTACGTGGGGCTTCGCGACCCAGGCTTCAAGCAAAGGAAAGAGGAGACCTATTCCAGGAAAGAATGGGTATCAAGCATTCTGCAGGTCACCCCTACTGTCGCTCTGATCGGCGCGGTTTTAGGGAGCATTTACATGGGGTGGTCGACCCCGACGGAAGCCGCCGCCATCGGGGTGGGCGGGGCGATCCTCATAGGCCTGATGTTCAGGTCGTTATCAGTCAGTGAAATGGTTGAGATCCTGAAAAGCACGACCAGCACAAGCAGCATGATCATAATGATCCTGATAGGGGCCTCGTTTTTTTCAACGGCCTTGGGTTTCCTGGGGATACCGAAGTATTTGTGCCGCCTGGTGCTCGGGAGCAACGTCAGCCCCATGGTGATCATGACCTTGATCACCCTTGTTTACCTTTTCCTGGGGTGCCTGATCGATGGCTTTTCCATGATCGTCATGACGGTCCCGATCTTCATGCCGATAATAAGCGCTTTCGGCTTCAGCCCTATCTGGTTCGGGATCTACATCGTCCTGCTGATCCAGATAGCGAACATCACCCCGCCGGTGGGGTTCAACCTGTTCCTGATCAGCGGGATAACTCCCTACTCGGTCGTTCAGATCGCGAAATGGTCTTTCCCTTTTCTCCTGCTCATGCTGGCGTTCATTATTTTGGTGATTGCCTTCCCGTCGATCATCACCTATCTGCCGACTATAGCGTTTATGTAGACCCGGCAACCGAGTGGGGACATCGTTGATCTTTGCGAAAGGAACCGCGGGTTCGATCGGTTTACCAGCGACAGTGGGATCTTGAGAGCCCGACCAGGGCCGGCTGTAGCAGTTCCAGACTTTTTCGAGGGGAGGGCCCCGTCGCCTTTCCCCTCTTTCCTCTTGTTTGGGAATAAAGGGTCACGGTTCGATCGTTGCGAAAGTGCCGGGATCTGCCGGGCACGTTCCCCCGTCCGGGCCGGCCCGGCCTTTCTTCAGATTGGGGCCGGTTTGTACCTCCCATAGCGTTATTCACGATAGGTTGTCTTGATGTTTATTGCACCTCACCTATACTTCTACCGACTCCGGGTTTAAGGTTGGACAGGGATTAACAGATTATGCTTTTACCAGTATAATTCTAGGAAGATCAGTCAATGCCCCGAGGGATGCCCCAGTCCTTCGGGCCTTTCTTGTCGAGGTGGGTTGGAATGATCTTGAAGATCCGACACAGCACAATAGCGATGAAGATAAAAAGCATCTTGAAAGAGATTATCGTTGACGAAAGGATAAAGCCCGGTGAACGCATCAACATTGATCAACTCGCCAAGGAATTCGGGGTGAGCAAGATCCCTCTAAGGGAAGCTTTAAAAGCCCTGGAGGCCGAGGAAATAGTGGTTTACCAGGAGTGGCTGGGGTGGCGCGTCGCCAGCCCGTCCTTCGAAAGGTTCAAAGAAACGCTGGAAATGCAGTATGTACTGGAAAGGCATGTCGCAGAAAACATGGTGGCGGGGATCGATTATGGTAACCCCAAGGTTGAAAAGGTTTTACGGGAAATGCACAAGGTCAACCAAAAATTTTTCTTGTTTTCAAGGGCTTCAAAATATAACAAGGCCATGAACCAGAACCACTTGTTCCATTCCCTTTATTATTCCCTGTTCCCTAACAGGTTGATATCCCATCATTTGAGGATCTTGTGGAACAGGGACCTGCAGTGCCGCCGGGAGATCACCCTGGCGGAGGAATACCGGGAGGATTTTTACAACGAGCACGTGAAGATGATAAATGCCATCAGGGGAAAAGAGACCGGGAAGCTGGTTGAAGCCATCACTTCCCATTTTGGGAAGTCCATCGATATAGCTGGTACGATCTGTAGGAAGTACTTTGAAAGGATCCGTAAAGAGGCGGGGCAAGAGCAGGATCGCCCAGAGGATATTCCTTGAAAAACCCCCTTTTTCAGTTTTCATAAAGAAAGGGCCGCCATTCAGAACAAAAAAGCCGGTCGGCGCCCTCCTTCTATTCCCGATGGGGATTTCATTTCTTGTCTGGACAGAAGACCCACCCTGTGGTACTACTATCTTCGCTTGCCGGAGTGGCGGAATGGCAGACGCAGCGGACTCAAAATCCGCCGGGGGCTACCCTGTGGGGGTTCGAGTCCCCCCTCCGGCACCATTTTTTCAAAGCCCTAACCCTGTCCCTCGAAGACCCGCCGCCGGACCCTTTGTCCGCCACCACTTCTGATGCCGGGGAGAAGATCATGGAGCCAGTCCGTTTCACAGCCATAGGGAAGATCAGGACACCCTTCACGTCGAGGGAGGGGACACCCATCCAGCCCCCGGGGGGCCGGGGAGTCCTGGGGAGGGTCGAAGTGGACGAGGCCTTCCGCGAAGGTATCCGCGACCTAGAGGGGTTCTCCCACGTCATCCTTCTTTACCACTTTCACCTCTCGGAAGGTTTCGATCTCACCGTCAAACCTTTTTTGGACAAGACGGCCCGCGGCCTGTTTGCGACAAGGGCACCCCGCAGGCCCAATGCCATTGGACTCTCGGTAGTGAGGCTGGTATCCATCGAGGGAGGCACCCTCGTCGTCGAGGGCGTCGATATGCTGGATGGGACGCCGCTGCTTGATATCAAGCCCTTCGTCCCGGAGTTCGACGCCCCCGTAGGTGAGATCCGCACTGGGTGGCTTGAGGGCAAGGCTGATAAGGCCCGTGAGGCCAAGGCCGATAAACGTTTTGTCAAAGGCTGACGGTCGTCCCAGGTGGCGGCCCTTGTCCCGCCGTACTCGTGGAAATATAAAAGGCTCTCCCGACCTCGAGGTCGGGAGAGCCTTTTAGGTCACTAAAAACTTCTTCAAAGGATAGGGATTGCCGGAGGCCGGTACGCCTTCCTACGACCTCAGTCCCGACAGTATCTTTTGAGGGTCGGCAGGTAGCCGGGTTACGCGGACCCCCGTGGCGTTGAAGACGGCATTCAGTATAGCCGAGTGGGGTGACGTGAGCGGGGCCTCCCCCGTCCCGGAAGCGCCGAAGGGGCCGAATTCCCTGGGTGTCTCCATGTGGATCAACTGCATCTTGTCGGGTATATCCATGGGGTAGGGGAATCCGCAGGAGACCAGGTTCGTGTGCTTTCGCACATCCTCGAAGTCCTCCGTCAGGGCCAGGCCTATCCCCTGCGCGATTCCGCCGATAAGCTGGCCTTCAACGATCGTGTAATTGTTTATCTTGCCCACGTCACTGACCAGGGTAAACTTTTCCACCTTGGTTTTGCCCGTTTCCACGTCAACGGCCACTTCCGCCATGAAAAGGCCGAACATGTGGTTTGCGACAGGATAGCCTTGGCCTGTCTTGTCGTCGGGCGGCGTGCAATGCTGTATTTCTCCGTCGAGGTTACGAAGCGTGGCCTTCCAGTAACCCTCATAAAAGGTGGGGATCCCCTCCTCGACCATCTCCTCGTAGGTCCGGAAGGTCCCGTCAGGGCGGGCCATGGCTTCCAGCAGCTGGTTGCAGCTGTCGATTATGGCGTTACCGACCATGATCTGGCTCCGGCTGGCCGCCGCGGCCCCGCTATTGGGAGCTTTGGCGGTGTCATTGCAGACCAGCTTTATCTGTTCGGGCCTGATGCCGAGGGGCTTCAGGGCCTCATGGGCCGTTCCCACGCATCCTATGTCGGCGCCCTGTCCATGATCCTCCCAGGTGTTGTAGAGGACCACCCCGTCCTTTGTCAGCTCGATGCTGCTCCTGGCCTCGTCGGACCCTACGGAGTTGGCGTTGTAGATACCTATGGCAACCCCTACGCCCCGTTTTACGCGGTCCGTAGAGAGCGCGGCGGCACGTTTTTGGGCTTCCCCATACAAGGGTTTCAGCCTGGTGATCATGGCCGGCAAGGGGTAGATCTCGGGCCTTTGCCCTCCCGGCATGGTGTCACCGGGCCGCATGATGTTCTTCTCTCTGAACTCCAGGGGATCCATGCCGACCTTTTCCGCGAGCATATCGATGGCGATCTCCCCGGCGAAATAGGTCTGGGGGGCCCCATAAGCGCGGAAGGCTCCGCACCATTTGTGGTTCGTGAAGTGGGTGTAGCCGCAGCCCCTGAAGTTCTCGACCCCGTAGGGGGCGCAGAAGAAAAGACCGCCCATATTGGTCAGCTTCTCGCTGGCTTCCGAGAAGGGACCGTGATCGACGTGCCAGTAATGCTCGGCCCCGAGGATCCTGCCCTCCTCGTCCGCCCCTATCCTCACCTTCATGAGGAAGGGCGACCGTTTGGGAGTCCTGAGGATGTGCTCCTTCATGTCCAGGCGCATGTAGACGGGGAGCCCGGTGGCGATGACGCAGGCGCCGATGAGATGCTCGTTGGTTACGGCCACTTTGTACCCGAAGGTAGCGCCGGTGTTGTTCTGAATGACGCGGATCTTAGAGGGGGGGACACCCAGGCCTCGGGCGATCATCATCTGGTGGGCGTAGATCATGATGCTCTTGCTCTGGATCGTAACACGCCCTTCCTCGTCGTAATAACCGAAGCCGCAGTCCGTCTCTATGGTCAGGTGAGGCTGGCGGGAGCTCAGGAATTCCTCTTCGACCACGAAGGGTGCCTTTTCAAGGAAAGGGGCAGGGTCCTCGCCCTTGATGAAGGGGCGTTTATTGAAACAGTTGGGCATCCCGTCGATACCTTCGATCTCGTCGTAGACCTTCGGGGCGTCCTTTTTCATCGCTTCCATGACGCTCAGGACCGGGGTCAGTTCCTCCAACTCGACGCGGACCATTTCCGCCGCGGCCCGTGCTTCTTTTTCCGTCGAAGCGCAGACTATTGCCACGGCTTCGCCCCACTGGCGGATCTTGTCACCGGCGGGGACAAGGATCCGTCTCTCCCAACCGTCGGTGCTGGTCGTCTCGGAGCCTACCTGACCGCGGATGCGGTTAGTACCCTTGTTGGCAAAGATATCCTCAGCGGTGACGATCTTGTGTACGCCGGACATTTTCTCCGCTTCAGAGAGGTCAATGGACTTCACTAACGCGTGGTGGGTCTCCGGGGAGACCGGGACGGCGAACAAGGTGCCTTCGGGCAATTTCAGCTTCACGTCGTCGCCGAAGTCAAAGGTCCCCGTTGCCTTGTAAACGGCGTTAGGTCTCGGATATCTCGTCCCCCAGACGGAGCCGTCCTTTCCGAGCAGTTCCGAAAAGTCGGTCATTTCCTCTTCCCCGCGCAGTACCTTGGCCGCCAGCATCACTGCGTCGGTTATCTGGATGTATCCCGTACAGCGACAGGCATTCCGGTTCTTTTGGAACCATTCCCTGATGGTTTCACGGTCAGGGTTTGGGTCGCTGTCCAGAAGGGCCTTGGCGCTCATAATAAAACCCGGTGTGCAGAACCCGCACTGGATAGCCCCCGTTTTAATAAAGGCCCATTGCAGGGCGTGCAGTTTTCCTGGGGCTCCCAGCCCTTCAATGGTGAGGATCGTCGCGTCCTCGGGAACGGTGCTCCATTTAACAATGCAGGAACGGACCAGTTTCCCGTTCATCAACACGTTACAGGCACCGCACTGGCCGACCCCGCATCCTACCTTCGTCCCCGTCAGCCCCAATTGATCCCTTATCACTGTGGAAAGGAACGTGTCAGGGTAAGCGACAACGTCCGACGGTACACCGTTCACATTAATTCGCTTTCTTGTCGCCTGCTTCATTTGCATCATCCTTTTCTTGTATTGGTTTATAACCAGGTCGATTATCCTCAATACCACGGCGGGCTTGCGATCATCCTTCCCTGCGGGGGGTCTTCCCTTTCGGGGGTAGGGGTCTTGGCCGTTGAAGGGTAGATCTTTGGGCTCCTGGTCCGTTTTACGGAAATGGTCCCGGTCGATGGAAGCGGTGACTGGGATATTATTTTAAATCGATAGGGTCTTTGTTCAATTTTTTGGTCAATAATATTTCTTTTTGCTTGGTATTGTTCATGGACCAACCCGTCGCGTGGAAGTACCGGTGGGCACGAACGGCACCGATAACCGGCCATTGAATGGAACAGAAAAGGCCTCCTTGACGGGAGGGCCTTTTTTTATGGGAAGTGGGCATAGCAGGTACTCTGGAAATTAGAATGCAATAGTGTTGCAAATATGAGACCAATGTTGACAATCTTCTCTCCTCACAAGAGAATAGTTCTAAGCGAAATGGCAGTGCAATGAAAAGTGATTCAGGAAAAGCATGAATCTGCGAAAAGGTTTCGAGCGGTACAACGTCATGGGATCAGGGCTTCTCCCCGAGGCGCAATGATATCGTCCGAGACAGGTTGCCCCATTGTGAACCCAGGAGGGGATCATCATGGTCCGCCAATTTTAGTTTTTTCGTTTCGCGAGAAGAGGCAGAGTCGATACACGGGGGTGAAACATTTTGCCTTTTGAATGATGAAGGGAGTTGAGGTGACGTGATCCAGAAACGTTTTTTCGTGAACGGAATTGAACGGAATATCATCGTGAAAGGCGAGGATTCCCTAGCGAAGGTCCTGCGGGAGCAGTTGGGCCTGACGGGAACGAAAATCGGTTGTGACACAGGACATTGTGGTGCCTGTAGTGTGATCGTAAACAATGAGCTGGTCCGTTCCTGCATTTTCAAGGCGGGAAGGATCAAGGACGGCGATTCGGTGACCACCATCGAGGGAATCGGCACCCCGAATAATCTGCATCCCATTCAGAAAGCTTTCATCAAGCACGGGACCGCCCAGTGTGGCTTCTGCATTCCGGGTTTTGTCGTCTCCACCAAGGCCCTGCTGGACAGTAACCCTTCACCGACCCGTGAAGATGTAAGGGAGTGGTTCCATAAGCACAGAAACGCCTGCCGGTGCACAGGCTACATTCCGATAGTCAATGCCGTTATGGATGCGGCCAAGGTTTTAAGGGGCGATATGAAGGAAGAGGAGCTGGAGTACAAGCTCCCCGCCGACGGACGAATCTGGGGCGGGACCTATCCAAGACCCACCGCAGTGGCAAAGGTCACCGGCACGCTGGATTACGGCGCAGACCTGGGGTTGAAGCTCCCGGGCAACACGCTTCAGCTCGCCCTGGTGCAAGCTACGGTGAGCCATGCCAACATCAGGAACATCGACGTCTCCGAGGCAGAAAAGATGCCCGGCGTCTACAAGGTCGTCACCCACAAGGATATCAAAGGCAAGAATAGGATCACCGGTCTGATCACCTTTCCCTCGAACAAGGGGGATGGCTGGGACCGACCCATTCTCTGTGACGAAAAGGTTTTCCAGTATGGCGACGCCATAGCGATAGTCTGTGCCGATACTTACGATAATGCTTGCGCAGCCGCGGACAAGGTGAAGGTTGACCTGGAGATTCTCCCCGCCTACATGAGCGCCCCCGCGGCCATGGCTGAGGACGCCCTGGAGATCCACCCGGGGACGCCCAACGTGTACTATATTCAGAACCTCGAAAAGGGTAAACCCACAGGTCCGATCTTCAACAGCGCTCCCTACGTGGTGGAAGACGATTTCTATGTCCAGAGGCAGCCCCACATGACAATCGAGCCCGACGTCGGTTTTGCCTACATTGACGAGGGAGGGGTCCTTAAGATTCACTCCAAAACCATTGGAGCCCACCTGCACCTCCTCATGATCGCCCCCGGCCTCGGCCTGGAGCCGGAAAAGATTGCCCTTGTCACGAACCCCATGGGCGGAACCTTCGGCTACAAGTTCAGTCCCACGATGGAAGCCTTGGTGGGAGCCGCCGCCCTTGCGACGGGAAGACCCTGCTTCCTCAGGTACAACTACTTCCAGCACATGACCTACACGGGTAAGCGGTCGCCCTTCTTTGTCAATATCAAATTCGCTGCCGACAAGGATGGCAAGCTGCTCGCCATGGAGACGGATTACAACGTAGACCACGGCCCCTACTCCGAGTTCGGCGATCTGCTGACGCTCCGAGGCGCCCAGTTCATGGGTGCGGGCTACGATATACCAAACATCAAGGGAACGGGCCGCACGGTGTGCACCAACCACGCCTGGGGTTCTGCCTTCAGGGCTTACGGGTCACCCCAGTCGCTCTTCTCATCGGAACAACTCATGGATCAACTGGCGGAAAAGATCGGAATGGATCCCTGGGAGATTCGCTACCTGAATTGTTACCGTCCGGGCGCTACGAACCCCAGTGGTCAGGAGCCCGAGGTCTTCAGCTATCCCGAGATGCTCGAAGCCCTGAAGCCCCGCTACGAGGAGGCGAAGGCCAAGGCAAAGCGGGAGTCCAAGGATAAGATCAGGAAGGGAGTTGGACTCTCCATGGGGTGTTACGGTTGCGGTCTCGACGGCCCCGACGGGTCGGAGGCATGGGCTGTGCTTAACCCCGACGATACGGTAACGATAGTGGCAGCCTGGGAGGACCATGGACAGGGTGCCGACATGGGCATGGTTGGCACCGCCCATGAGGCTTTACGCCCCCTGGGCATCACGCCCGACAGGATCCGCTTCACCTGGCCCGATACTTCCAGCACGCCCAATTCGGGTCCTTCCGGCGGGTCCCGTCAGCAGGTCATGACGGGGAACGCCATACGGGTCGCCTGTTCTGAAATGCTGGCATCGCTGAAGAAACCCGATGGCAAGTACATGGACTATTCCGAAGCGGTTGCCGCGGGCAAACCGCTGAAGTACGTGGGCAAGTTCAGCGTTCCTGGTGTGGCCTGCGATGAAAAAGGCCAGGGAAGGCCCTTTGTGGTCTATATGTATGGAGTCTTCATGGCGGAAGTCTCGGTAAATACCGAGACGGGCAGGGTGGAAGTGGACAAGATGACCCTCATGGCGGATATCGGCAAGGTTAACAACCGCCTCGTCACCGATGGACAGATCTATGGCGGGATGGCTCAGGGAATAGGGCTGGCCCTGTCGGAGGATTTTGAGGATATAAAGAAGCACTCCACCCTGGTCGGAGCGGGATTCCCCTTCGCCAAGGACATCACCGACAACATGGAGATTGTCTATTTTGAGAACTATCCGAGGGAGTTCGGTCCCTTCGGCGCCGCCGGAGTGGGTGAGCTTCCCCTCTCCAGCCCTCACGCAGCCATAGGCAACGCCATCTACAATGCCTGCGGCGTCAGGGTCCACCGGCTGCCGGCTCTTCCCGAAAGGATCCTGGCCGGATTCAAGGGCCAAAAGGTCTAAGACCGTCCTTTTTAGTCCCGTTCCGGCTGCGAGGCCGGAACGGGACTTCTATTTCCGTCAGGTCTTTATCAACCCCTTTGGAGAAGGCGATGGAAAAGGAAGTACTTAAAAGTTTCGAGCAGCGCTGCATCCAGGAAGAATTGCCCTATTGCCAGGCTGCTTGCCCGCTCAAGGTCGACGGTCGTTCCTTTTGTGCAGCCATGGCGGAAGGACGCTTTGACGAGGCCAGGCGTGTTCTATCCAGATCCATGGCCTTTCCCGATATTCTTGGAAGGATATGCGATCATCCCTGCGAAGATGCCTGTGTGATGTCAAAAAGGGGGGGAGCCGTTGCCTTGGGGAAACTTGAAAGGGCTTGCCTGGAGCGGTCCGAGGAGTCGCGACCACCGCTTTGCCTTCCTTCGACAGGAATGAAAGCGGCCGTTTTCGGAGGGGGTTTATCGTCACTTTTTTGCGCTTTCGAACTGTTGAAAAAGGGGCACCGTGTCTTCCTCTGTTTTGTTGGAGAGGTACCGGGGGGGCGGCTTCTAGGCCTTCCTGAAGAGATCCTCCCCCGGAAGATCCTTGGGAAGACTCTTGCAACCCTTGAAGCAATGGGCGCGACCCGTCTTCACGGTGATATCCCTGTCGAAATCGGATCGCGGGAATGGGCTGTGGCCTATGTAGGGGTCGACGACCCTCGATGGGAAGATTTTGTGTCGGGAAAAGAAATAGATCCTCTGACCTACGAAACCACTTCCCCGGGCGTTTTCGCGGGGGGATATGCCCGTGAGGGGAAAGTCTCTCCCGTATGGGAGTCTGCCGACGGGAAGAGAGCCGCCAACTCAATGGATCGTTTTCTCCAAGGAGCCTCGCTGACGTCGGGCCGGGAAAAGGAGACCACCCTGGAGACAAGGCTTTTCACCCCCCTTGAGACGGTCCCTTGCCTTCCGCCACGGGATGACCCGGTCGGGGAGGCCAAACGCTGTATCCTCTGCGAATGTCGTTACTGCGTCCGGGAATGTTCCTTCCTTGAAAAGTACAAAAGATACCCTAAAGCCTACGCCCGTGAGATCTATAATAACTTTGCCATAGTGAAAGGAGTCCACCAGGCCAACAGGATGATCAACTCCTGCGCGCTTTGCGGTCTTTGCGAGGCGCTCTGCCCCAACGACTTCTCCATGGCTGACCTCTGTCGTTCCTCGAGGGAGGAGATGGTGGAAAAAGGCATTATGCCCCCCTCGGTCCATGAGTTCGCCCTGTTAGACATGGACCACGCTAATTCTCCCAGGGCTGCCGGGCTGCGCCCCGGAGAGGAGGGTACGAAGGCCCTTTTCTTCCCCGGCTGCCAGTTGGCGGGGACGATGCCGGAGCATACGGACAGGCTTTTTGAGCACCTGAAAGGGGTCTACCAGGGTGAACTGGGCCTTTTGCTGGGCTGTTGCGGGGCCCCCGCCTGGTGGTCCGGAAGAAAAACCAGTCTTGAAAAGGTTTTAGGAAGGGTAGAGGGCGCCCTCCGGTCGGTCGGTAACCCGCCGTTGATATTGGCCTGCTCATCTTGCAACGAGGTGTTCCGCATTTCCTTCCCGATGTTGAACGGATATCCGTCTGGCAGGTTCTCCTCGATAAAGGATTCCCACCGACGGGACAACCACGGGACATGACTCTTGCCCTTCATGACCCCTGTACGACACGACGGGAACCAGGATGGAGAGATCCTGTCAGGGAGCTTCTAGGAGCGATAGGGCAATCCTTTGAAGAGCTGCCTTTCGGAGGAGAGACCACCCGGTGTTGCGGGTATGGAGGACTTCAGTACATGGCGGACCCCGAACTAGCCAGGAAAAGTGTCAACCTAAGGCTCGAAGAGAGCGAAAACCCATTCCTGACGTATTGTTCGATGTGCCGCGAAAGCCTTTCAGGGCATGGCAAGGATGTGTTTCACATCTTTGATCTCCTGTTCAACACCCCTCCCAGGGAGGACCGTACCGGGTTTTCCCAGAGACGGGCGAATCGCGAAGCCCTTCGCAGGGATCTTCTCGGCCCCTCGGATCTTCCCCCGGAACCATGGGACGATCTGGATATTTCCATTTCCCAAACGGTGCGAGAGTGCCTGGAGGAAAGGCACATACTGGAGAGCGATATAAGGCAGACCCTGTGGGAATCCTCATTGCAGGGAAGGTACCTCTTCTCATCCAAGGGCACCCGGCTGGCCTCCTCGAGGATTGGTAACGTGACTTTCTGGGTGGAATATCTGCCCCTTGAGGAAACCTTGGAGATAATCAACGCCTGGAGCCACAGAATGACCCTGGAGCTTACGGAATGAGGGATAGAATGGACCTTGGTTTCGGCGACGAAACAGGGTGGGAGTGCAGCTGCGGCGGTTCACTCGTCCTCCGCAAGGTTGCCGCCCACTACCTTGGGAGCCGCTTCGAGGTTGAACTGCCCGCTTGCGCCGAGTGCGGGCTGATTCTCGTTCCCGAAGGTCTCGCTATGGGAAGGATGCTCGAGGTGGAGAAGATACTGGAGGATAAGTGATGGCTCTTCCCTACGAGCATCCCCTCTGGAGCACCGCCCTGGGCGAAAGCCTACATCCCGGCGGAGAATCCCTGTCCCGCAGGCTTGTTGAGTTGTGCTCTTTTCGGAAAGGGGATCATGTTCTCGATGCCGGCTGCGGCCCGGGCGTCACATTGGGTATTTTAATCGAAATGGGAGTCGATGCCGTGGGCCTCGATACTTCTTGCCACTTTCTGGAGATGGCCGCTGAAAGAGGTCCTGTAGTCAAGGGAGAGCTTCTGTCCCTCCCCTTCGGTGATGGAAGCCTGGACGGAGCGGTGGCCGAGTGTGTCCTCTTCCTGCAGGATGACGTTACAAGGGTGCTCCGTGAGCTGTCGAGGGTCTTGAAAAAGGATGGACTCCTGGCGGTGACGGACCTCTTCGGAAAAGAAGGCGGCGGGAGCCTCAAGGAGGGACATGGACGGGTGAGGCGGGCCCCCGATCTTGGCGAAATTGAGGCAATTTTCCACGAGGGCGGATTCCGCGTGGAGACCTTCGAAGACCATTCGTGCTTTCTTCGGGAATGCGCCGCAAAGCTGGTGTGGGCGGGCGTCATGGAGGGGCGGGAGGTACGTTGCAGCACCAGGGGCTATGGTCTCTGGCTTGCAAAAAACAGGAACAAGTTCCTTTAAAGCTGGTGAGAGACGATGGGAGACCTGGAGAGAGCGGTAATGGGATGGGCCCAGGAAGGATTTTGCTGTTCGCAGATCATGATCCTGGCGGGAACGGCATTGACCGGAAGGGATAACCGGGATTTGACGGCTGCCATGAGCGGCCTCTGCCGGGGCGTTTATTCCGGTCTCGGCACGTGCGGAGCCCTGACCGGGGCCTGTTGTCTTTTAGGTTTCTATGTTGGTAAAGGGACCCAAGGGGAGGAAAAGGACCCTGGCCTCGTCACGATGATCGAGGAACTTTATTGCTGGTTTCGGGAGAACTGGAGCGGGGCAGGGGGAGGCATCTCCTGCAGGGAGATCTTGGGAGACGATCTCGATGCCGGCATGCAACAGTGCTTTCCCCTCGTTCTCGAAACGCTGGTCAAGACCATCAGGCTTCTTGAGGAACATGGTGTCGATGTGAGGGAAGGATGTCCACCCTGATGGCTACCCTGAGGAAAACCCACAGCGTCTGCCCTATATGCCTGGAGCAGGTATCGGCAACCCTTGAACGCCGGGAGAGCTCTGTTTATCTCGTCAAAAAGTGCCCTGATCACGGAGAATTCACATGCCTGGTGTGGGAAGGGGAACCCGCCCTGGAGGACTGGACCGCTTCACGCTTTCCTCTTTCGAGTCCTGAGGATGCACCTCCAAGGGACTGTCCGGGAGGTTGCGGTCTCTGCCCGGATCACAGGCAGAAAAGCTGTGCCGTCCTGATCGAGGTCACCGAGCGATGCCAGTTGAAATGCCCGGTCTGCTTCGCCGACGCAGGGAGTCCCGTTGAACCCGATTTCAAGTTTATTTGCGGTCTTCTGAAGAAGGCAAGCGAAAAAGCTCCCCGATCCATTCTGCAGGTATCCGGAGGAGAGCCCACTTTGAGAGAGGACCTTCCCGGACTGCTCCGTCTCGCCTCAGGCCTGGATTTCACCGGGATCCAGCTCAACACCAACGGGCTGCGAATTGCCGAGGAGCCGGGCTATGCGGAAAAACTGAAAGAGGCGGGTCTTGGATGGGTTTTTCTGCAGTTTGACGGCCTGCGCGAATCTACTCACCTGTCACTAAGGGGAAGACCCCTCCGGGCGGTGAAGGAAGAAGCGGTCCGTTCTTGCGGAAAGGCCGGGTTAGGTGTTGTCCTGGTGCCGACTCTTGCTGGGGGTGTCAACGATGGGGAGATGGGAGATATAGTCCGCTTCGGTCTCGAACGGTTTCCCGTCGTCAGAGGGGTTCACTTTCAGCCCATGAGCTATTTCGGACGATATCCGGAACCGCCGGAAGACAGAAAACGCCTTACCCTTCCGAGACTAATGAGAAACCTGGAGGAGCAGACCAGGGGGATGATCCAGGTCTCCCATTTCAAGCCCTCCCGCTGCGAGCACGAGAGGTGCTCCTTTCGGGCGGTATACCTGGTAGAGGATAAGGACAGGATTATTCCTATTGCCAATGAGTCCTGCCGCTGCGACAGGACCCCCGATGAAGGCTTCCGGAGCTCCATCGAGAGTGTCCGCCGCCGGTGGGGAGCGGATATCACTGGGGAAGATCCGAAGGAACAACCGGGGATGGGAATAGAGGAGGTCTTCGAGAGATTCATCCGGCTCCATCGCAGGGGGAGCTTCAGCGTCAGCGCCATGGCCTTCCAGGACGCGGAAAACCTGGACCTTGAAAGGCTGCGCTTCTGCTGTATCCACGTGGCTGCCCCGGACGGTGACCTGGTCCCTTTTTGTGCATGGAATCTGACGTCCAGGGACGGCAAATCCCTGCATCGTCGCCGATGAGCCTATCGATCACTCCTCTTGATCCATGGGTTGCGGACCTCCTTGCGAGAGAGTACCCCCACCGGGGATACGAGATATCCACGGACAGGATCAGGAGCAGGAAGCAAATCGAGACTGCCCAGGCGGCTCTTATCAGCAAGTTGCTTTCTCACGCTGTCTCCCATTCGCCTTTTTATAAAAAGAGGTTTGAAAGGTTTGAAAAAGCCCCTTTCACCGAGCTCCCCTTTACGCTCCCCTCGGACTTGACGGCCCCGGAGTCCCGGTTCATTACGGTCTCCCAATCGGAGATTAGGCGGATTGTAACGATCGGCACATCGGGGACAGTGGCAGCCAAAAGACTGTTTTTCACCGACGAGGACCTGAAAGCCACAGAGGATTTTTTCCTGTACGGGATGTCCACCTTCACACTGCCGGGGAGCGTTGTCGCCGTTTTCATGGAGGGACCCGCTCCCGACAGCATTGGATGGACTCTCCGATCGGCGTTGGGGCGCCTGGGCTGTGAAACTCTTGTCTTTGGACTGATCCACGACCCCCGGGTTGCGGCAGCGTGGATCGATGAACACCAACCGGCTGTGATCGTCGGGCTTCCGGGACAGTTGGTCCTCGTGGCTGGGAGGACCCTGCATAGTCCCGAGTTTGTCTTGCTCAGCGCGGACATGGCTACGCCCTCCATCAGGGAAAGGATAGAGGAAAGATGGAAGTGCACATCCTTCAATCACTACGGTCTCACTGAATCCGGCTGGGGGTGCGCCGTTGAATGCTTGGCCAGGCAGGGATGTCATGTAAGGGAGTTCGATATTCTGGTGGAAATTATCGACTCCGGGGGGAGATCTCTCCCTGAAGGGGAGTGGGGTGAAATTGTAATCACCATGCTCCGGCGACTTTCCTTCCCGTTGATACGCTACCGTACCGGGGACGAAGGCAGGATCCTTCCCGGCCCATGTCCTTGCGGGTCACCGCTGAAACGGGTTGAGATCCTGGGACGTCTTCCCCGTAAAGGGGCACAAGGCGCCCCGCTCAGGTTTTACGATGTGGCGGACTCTCTTTGGCGAATGCCCTGGGTGGAGGATTTCCAGGCATCCCTTCGTTACGGTGAAGGAGATGTTCCGGAGGCGCTCAATGTGACGCTGGCTGTGACCGAACCCTATGAGGATACTCCGGACAGGACAGCAAGGCGGCTCAGGATGGTGCCAGGGGTTCCGGAGGAGGTAAATGTCTTGGTGGAAGCCGGGGATTCGTTACCCCATCGAAAACCTAAAAGGGACTGGGAAAATTGACCCCGCGGTCATCAATACCGGGTCTTAAGCAGGTGCTGAAGGTTTTCGCCTGAAGTGTTTTCGATGGTCCTTCCTATTTCGAAGGCCCTCTGGAGCCTCCTTCGGGCTGGCTCGAGGGCGGCGGGATCGGCCGCGAATTTTTTCTCCATTTCCTCCCGTTTTTGCTCCAGGCCCACCACCCTGTCACCGGAAACGACCTTGTCGGCAAGGTAGAGTAGTGACCTTCCGGAGAGAAGCGGTTCTCCTTCCGGGAGATCCATGTGACACCTTACCAGGTCAGCCGTTTCGGGAAATTCCCAAAATTCCAGCGTCCTTGCCGCCGCTTCGGCGTGATCCCGCCCGGTTCTGGCCATATCGTGGAGAAGCGCCGCCGCTTCCAGGTTTTCGGTGTCCACGGGGAGAGCGTCCCTCACGGCCCGGGCGAACCCGACGGCGACTTCCGCCACGACGCGGCAGTGATCGCGGACATCCTGGGGGGTCGAGAGGATCTCCCAAAAGGCCAGGCATTCCTTTTCAGTGGGGGTCCCTCTCCGCAAGGCGAGGGACCTCAGGGCCGCGTATTCTTCCGGGGTGTTCATCTCGGTGATGACGCCCTGGTCCGGCGTCTCCAGGACGAGTGAATTTGCTTCGTACAGCTCCAAGAAGCCTCTCAGGCCCCCGGGGCCATTCCATTCAAGGATGCCCGGTACGAGGTCGGTCCGTACCAGGGGGGGATGTCCTCTCCGGCCGAGGAAGGCGGGGAAGACGACGGCCAGGCTTGACCGGAAACCAAGGGCCTTCCGGAGGGCCTTCAACGTGGCGGACTTGACCAGGGGCACATCGACGGGAAGAAGGAAGAACGCGTCGAAGTCCGGGGAGAGCGCCGTAACGCCCGCCTTGATGGAGGAGAGCATGCCTTTTTCGTAGTGTTCGTTGAAGACGGCACGGGCCCCGCCTCTTTTTGCTTCCCCTTCGACTTCTTCGCGATAGTGCCCCGATACGACGACGATATCTTCGACACCGGAGTGACGCAGGGTGGATAGGGTTCGTTCGAGAGCGGTGGGGCCCCCCACGTCCAGGAGGGCCTTGCATTTTCCCATCCTCGATGAAAAACCCGCTGCCAGGACCACGGCGCCGGTCCGGGGGCCATCGGCCGTCATGGCAGTACTCCCCGGGCGACCTGCAGGCCTTCGAGATCCTTCACCAGGAGGATCCCGCCTTCTCTTTCCACGAGCCTTATGCCGCCGTATCCCGGGTCAAGCCTGAAGGTCTCGGGGAAGGGGACTTTGAAAAGGCCGTGGAGAAGGACGCGAAAGACGCCCGCGTGGGATACGATCAGCCATCTTCCTCCCTTAAGAAGCAGGGAAAGAAGAAAAGGGGCGGCCCTGGCCTCCAGGTCGGCGAAGGACTCCCCTCCGGGGAAAGGGAAGGAGAAAAGGTCTTTCTCTCTTTGTTCCCATAAAAGAGGGCACTCACTGGCGATGTCCGCCTTTCCACGCCCATCCCACCGCCCAAGGTCTATCTCGGCCAACTCTTCTTTCACCACCGGTCTCATCCCAAGTTGCATGCCTATTATCTCCGCCGTCTCCCTCGCCCGTACCAAGGGACTGCAGAAGAATCCCTCCCAGGAGAAGGGGCGTGCCCAGAGGGATACCCTCTCCGCCTGGGCGCGGCCCAGCGCCGAAAGCCCTGTCGCGATCCGGCCCAGGAAAATCCTCTGGGGGTGGGGCAGACCGGGTTCACCGTGCCTGACGAAGGCCAGGCCGTTCTCCGGCAGCCCTTTGGGCTTACCGCTGAAGTGTACTGGATAATTCGGGAAGTGACGATCGATGCCGGTCATCGAAGGGGGAGCCACCGCCTTCCGGTCACCGCGGGTATCTGAAAAAGGCCGGGCCCACCTTAGCCGCACGGAAAGCAAGCAGTACTAAAGAAGGTCCGGCCGGTTATGCAAGAAAACCTTTTAGTTCAGCAGAACCGTTCCCTGAAGGCTTCTCTCGCCCTTTCGCTCCTGAGAGAGCATTCATAGGAGAGGCCCTCGCCGAAGTCGAAGGAAGCACCGGTGACCGACAGAGCCCAGGCATCGCCGTACCCCGTGCCGAGGTCCTCCAGCAGGGCAAGGAACCACGAGGGCCCGAAGGAGTGGATATTCAGCCCCCGGTTCGACGCGGCGTCGGGGTCGATCCGTTCCAGGATGAACCCATCAGCGTATTCTTCCAGCGAGGCGTCCACGAAGATGAGTATGTCGTCGGACCCTATCCCCAGGGCCGCCTCGGGCAGCAACTGGTGCGAAAGCCACAGGAAGGCCCTTTTGCCTGCCCTTTCCAGGTCTTCGACCAGGAGCGGCGCCAGGCTGTGGGCCACGCCGTCGTCCTGCCGGAAGGGGTTGCCGTACCCGAAGACGCGGAAAAGGCGGCCCTCGTCGGACGTCAGCTCTTGACCTCCCCCTTCAGAGTCCCATCGGCCCCGTAGATCTCCAGGTGCAGGGGCATCCTCCCCACGGCATGGGTGGAGCAGGAGAGGCAGGGGTCGTAGCAGCGGATGACGTGTTCTATGGAGTTCAGGATCCCCTCGGAGGGTTCGCCCCCATGGATGTTCTCCCGGGCGACCATGTCGACGCCCCTGTTCATGGCGTGGTTGTTGTGCCCCGTGGCGACTATGAGGTTCACCCCGGTCAGGACGCCGTTCTCATCGACCTGGTAGTGGTGGATGAGGGTTCCCCGGGGTGCCTCGATGACCCCGATGCCCTCGGGGTAGAGCTCCGTCGAGGTGACCCGGAGGTCGCTGCCCATGATGTCGGGGTCTTCCATCAGTTCCTCGACCCTCTCGACGCCGTAGAGCGTCTCGATGAGCCTCGCGTAGTGGTAGTAGAGCGTCTTGTGGACCAGCCCGTCCTCGGCCCCTTCGCGGAAGCGGGCCAGTTCGTCCGACGCTTCGGGGGTCGAGATGTCGTCGCAGGCGTTGACTCTGCCCAAGGGCCCGACGCGGTAACTGCCGTGGGGGAAACCCATGGGCTTGTAGAAGGGGAACTTGAGGTAGCTCCAGGGTTCGACGTGCTCACCTATGAAGTCGAGGTAGGCCCAGTCGGGAAATTCGTCGATGATGCGGCCCCTGGGCCCTTTCAGGCGGATGTCGCCGTCGTAGATCTCCAGGAAGCCGTCCTGGACGAGCCCCATGTAGGCTGTCTCCAGTGTCGCGAAGGTGGAGGCTTTCTCGGCGTTCTCTTCCAGGTAGCCCCTCACCAGCGCGATGGCGTCCTTCACGGCCGCTTTCATCTGGGGGACCTGGCTCCTGATGGCGTCGACCTCCTGGGCCTTCAGGGATCGGTTGACCCCTCCCGGTATGCTGTGCCAGGGGTGGACCTTTTTGCCGCCCAGGACCTGGATGATCTCCTGGCCGAACTTTCTCAGCAGCACGCCCTTGACGGCCAGGTCGGGGTACTTCCTTATAACGCCCACCACGTTCCTGACGGCCGGGTCGGCGTTGAACCCGAAAAGCAGGTCCGGGCTCGACAGGTGGAAAAAGCTCAGGGCGTGGGACTGGATGAACTGCCCGGCGTGCATGAGTTCCCGCAGTTTGTGGGCCGTGGGCGTGATCTCGACGCCGAGCAGGGCGTCGCAGGCCTTGGCCGAGGCGAGGTGATGGCTGACGGGGCATATCCCGCAGATGCGGGGCGTGATGACGGGCATCTCGCGGAAGTCGCGCCCCTTGCAGAAGTGTTCGAAGCCCCGGAACTGGGTCACGTGGAAGCGGGCTTCGTTCACATCGCCCTTCTCGTCGAGGTGGACGGTGATCTTTCCGTGCCCTTCGATCCTGGTTATGGGGTTGATCTCTATCTTCCTGACGGTAGCCATGATTGTGCCCCCTCTAGTCGTAGCGCATCATTTCCGAGGGGACCGTGGGAACCCGTCCCTCGAGAAGTTCCTGGAAAACCCAGAGTATGGTGTCCGCGTCGGGCGGGCAGCCGGGTACGTAGACATCCACCTTGACCTCGTGGTCCACCGGGATGGCCTGGGGCAGGAGGTGGGGGATGTCCTCGTGGGGTATGACCTCCCCCGGGTTGACGGTGCTTGGCGAGTCCACGTAGGCTTCCTTCAGTGCCTGGTGCCTGTCGGTGAAGTTCCTCATGCAGTTTATCCCGCCGAAGACGGCGCAGTCGCCCCAGGCGACGATTATGTCGCACTGTTTTCTCATTTCCTTGGCCAGGTGGAGTTCCTCTTCGTTGCCGAGGGCTCCCTCGATGACGCCCACCGTCGCCTTGGGGATCTTTTTGCCGTCGACGATGGGGGAATAGACGATATCGACCAGGTCCACCAGGTCCACCAGGCGCTCGTCGATATCAAGAAAGGACATGTGGCAACCCGCGCAGGCTTCAAGCCATACTGTGGCCACCTTGACCTTGGCCATCACTTTCGCACCTCCTCGAGCAAGACCATCCGTGCCTCCGTCGGAGGCTTCTCACTGGCGTACACGTTCTCGCAGGGCGATCCCTCCGGTCTCCCCGGTTGGACCCCCAGGCCGGCCGCGAGGTCCTTCAGGATCGACGCGAGGCCCCTGACCTCTCCCTTGGGGGGGACGACCACGTTTAGCCGGCGCCTCTCGCCCTCGATGGTGCAGTAGTGCCCGCTCCGCTCGTACCAGGCCGGCGCCGGCAGGAGCACGTCGGCCAGGTTCACCAGCGGTTGGGCCCAGAAGGGGCATTGGACGACCACGAACTTGGTGCCCGATATGGCGGAAAGGCTCGCCGCGTCCTCCGGGACCAGCCCCGAGGAGTAGACGTAGAGGAAGTCGAGTTTTTTCTCGCCGATCCAGGGCTCCTTCGCCAGGACGGTGTTGATGGTGCCCAGGCTGTTGCCGCTCGATACCAGGGGAACGACGCCGATGCCGTCGTCGAAGAAGGCCCCGCAGGCTATGGCCAGGTTCACCGCCGAGGTCACGGCGGCGGGGTTTCTTGAGAGGCACCCCCCCAGGAGGAATACGGGTTTACGGGCAGCCCTGAGCCGCTCGAGGATCTCCTCGATGGTTTCCTCGGGGATGCCTGTCTTCTTCGACAGCCGGGCCATGGCGTCCTGGTCGGACCCGACTTGGCCGCCGCCGGGG